>Ga0315545_1001780_pt1 | contig 20404 bp, 20 predicted proteins | sample SalMarSW160210MG_FD_203096 | JGI IMG/M metagenome (GOLD analysis project Ga0315545, IMG submission 203096) | Salt marsh sediment microbial communities from the Plum Island Ecosystem LTER, Massachusetts, United States - Salt Marsh Sediment SW1602-10 ...
TCCTCTTTATTTTTCGTGCTCTTCAGACCGTACTTACGATCATATGAGTGGCCGACGTAAACGTAATCCTTGTAAATATCCTGATTTCTTAAAGCCTGGACCTCCCCCAGGCGGAGGCCTCCTGACGCACTCAGGAGATTTGCTGTAAAGTGAAGAAGATTTCCATTCCAGATTGTTTCGATATTCACCTCATCGAAAAGCTTTCTGTACTCCTCTATACTCAGGATCCCCTTTTCCGTTTTCTTTGTGGAGATCTTCCTCACGCGCTTGAGTGGGTTTTTGTAAATCACATCAAGGCGTTCAGCCTCATTGAGCATTATCCGCAGAAGCGCAAAGCAATTCCTCACACTCGCATCAGAGAGGCCGAGTCCGTTTTTAAGATGTACAATCCATTTTTCTATATCAGCCGCAGTTATTCCTGAGATAGCTTTCTTCTCGAAGTAAGGGAGAACATGTTTTTTTAAGTTGAGCCTCTGAAGATCAATGTAACCGGGTGTAAGGTCTTTCCCCCTGGCCCGCTGCATCCTGAGATACTGGCAGTCTTCCGTCCACCACGTGCGCGCATACTGACCGAACGTGAGCTCTGGTTTCGGCAGGAGTTCCCCTTTCTCGATGAGCTTCATGACGTACGCGTGAGCTGCAGTTTTGGTGATCTGGCCGGTCGATCGGGCAACGGTCCTCTTTCCGGTATCAGGGTTGTAGGTCTGATAATAGTAGACCGATTTCCCGTTTTTCATCTTCCGGGGAAAAAGCGTGTAGGGCTGCCTGTAACGCATACTCGCATACTTCCAATTGCTTACTTGAATTGCTTACTTAGAAGCTCACTCAAATTGCACACACGATACGAAAACATTTTCGCAAGTTCAGCAAGTTCGTGTGAGCATCCACGTGAGCAGTATACGAGAAATCAAGGGATATGTCAAGATATTTAGAGATTGTCAAAATCTCTTAAATGATTTGTAGTAAAAGAAATATGATCTGTAATGATACGTCAAGAAATGTAAAAATCGGTATACTCGCAGTGTTTAGGATCTAGTGCCGTAGGCATGGGGGTTCAAATCCCCCCTCTCGCAATTTTTCCTGGGCAGTCATGAGGTGAAACGGCGCAAGCGCTGCACGGCGCTTGAAAGGGTTTCTATGCGCTTGCAGAAGGCGAACCGCACTAGCCTCTTTCCCTCCCGGGGTTGGTGGGAATAGAACGTGCTCGGTGGTATGGCCGCCACTCCGCACCGTTCGATGAGATGCAGGACGAAACTGCGGTCGTCACCATCCCATAGACCGGTGAAATCGGCGAGGATGTAGTATGTTCCATCAGGTACAGCCACGTTGAGACCGATCTCCTGTAAAGCCTCCAGCAGGAGAGAGCGGCGCTCTGTATAGTCTTTTTTGAGATCACGAAAGTATCCGTCCCCTATGGAATGAAGGACTGAACCCAGAGCGGCCTGCAGCGGGGTTGCCGGGGCAAAGGTCACGTACTGATGGGCGCGCTGTACGGCAGCGATGATGTTTGGGGATCCGGTCGCCCAGCCCAGACGCCACCCGGTCATGGAAAAGGTCTTTCCGGCACCAGAGAGGGTGAGGGTTCTCTCCCGCATTCCCGGAATGGATGCCATCGGAATATGCTCCGCCTGGTCGTAGGTAATATGTTCGTACACCTCGTCGGTGATCACAATGATATCGTGTCGGATACAGAGCTTGGCAATGGCCTCCAGCTCCTCCCGGGAAAAGACCTTGCCGGTCGGGTTGTGAGGCGTGTTGATGAAGAGCACCCGGGTTCTGTCGCTGAAGCAGCGTGCGAGCTCATCGATGTTCAACCGGAATGCTGGAAACCTCAGGGTACAGAAACGGCTTACCGCACCGGCCATGGACGCACATACCGGGTAGCTGTCGTAGTGGGGTTCAAAGAAGATGACCTCGTCCCCCGGGTTCAGAAGTCCCAGGAATGCACTGGCGATTCCCTCGGTAACGCCGCTGGTAACGACCACCTCATGGTACGGGTCGTATTTCAAGCCGTAGTGATGTTCAATCTTCCGGGCGATGGATTCCACAAGGGATGGATGCCCCAGTGAGCGCGCGTACTGGTTCTGCCCGTTTCGGAGCGCCTTCACTGCCTCTTCAAGGATTTCGGGAGGGGTATCGAAATCGGGGAACCCCTGGGCAAGGTTGATGGCTCCTCGCTCATTGGCCAGTTTCGTCATTTCCGAAAATATGGTGGTGCCGAAGGGCTCAAATCTCTTCGCGAACACATCTTTTCCTCGCCAATTTTCTGATGCATTTTCCATGTTTGCATGCACTTCGGAAACAGTTTTCCTTGCCTGGATCCGGATCTTGCAGATAGTTACGGATGTATAAGATAACCAGAATTCATGGAACATAAAATGGAAAAATGCCTCAATAGGTGAATCTACACATTTTCCGTACGATTAAGGGTGGTAGCGCGCTAAAATATATGGATCACATCCATTGCAGACTGTTATTCAACGCTTGCTCTTATGTTACAGGGAGTCTATAATATGGAAGGAAGGTATGTTCCGCACCTGACGAATGAAAAAATCAGGTCTGTATCAACATGGATGGTTAACATCTGAAAAGGAGAGGAAAAATGGGTGAATATGTAGCGTACTGTGTGAAATGCAAGGCCAAGCGGGAGATGAAGGATGTGCAGATTGTGACGAATGCAAACGGGCGTCGTCAGGCAAAAGGGGTGTGTGCTGAATGCGGGACGAAAATGAACCTCTTCCTGAAATCCGAAAAGTAAAATAGGAAGAATAAACATCCCTGCTGTTTGTATCAGAGACAACTGTTTCACTGTCAACACAACAAGAATTGGTTCCAAGAGGATACCCTCGTGTGATGACTGACCTGCCCCAAAAACTGGTCCAAATATTATGTTGGGATCAGAGAGGAAAACTCTGAGGATGAGGAAGGTCAATGGCCCGAAAAAGGTCCACTCCGGAACAGATCATCAGAAAACTCAGAGAGGCTGAAGTGTTTATTGCTGAAGGTGTGACAGCGGGTAGTGATGGAAACTTAATTGGTATTGTAAGTTGGAAAGTAATAAAAAGAAATATAGAGAGGGGATAAGAAAACCCATTTCAGGATTTAGGATCTCGTGCCACAGGCGTGGGGATTCAAATCACCCCTCTCGCAATCGTTTGAAACATACCCCGCACTCCAAGCAAATAAGGGCAAAAAGGAAGTACCTTTTTAACTTTCAGCTTCTGTGAAACTTTTTAATAAACATCCTTCCATTCGTCGATGTTTCCGGCATCAAAAATAAAAGGTTCTCCCATGATAATGGACGGCGCCTGGCCTTTAACCTCGACAATTTCAAACTCACCCATGCGCCCGGCGGAAAAAGTCTCACCTACATTTCCCTCGATTTCACCGCTCGCAATCGTGTGAGAGGCATACACAGAGAGGTATCCCTGGTCAACGGGGTTGAAGAGCGCCATCTTTCCACAGGTGCCCGATTTAATGTATTCTGCCATTTCACTGGGCAGGCCGAGTCCAGTCAGCTCGATTTTCCCACTGAGCCCTTCATCCTCAAGAGCGCGGGCGGTGGCCGCTATACCAACTGTTGTGGGGGAAATTATTCCCTTCAAATTCGGGTAGGATTTAAAAAGCCCCATAGCCTCGTTGTAGCTTTTTTCACGCAGGTCATCGCCGTACACGGTTCCCACAAATTTCATCTTTGAATATTTCGGTAATTTAAGCTCTTCTTTCATCCATTCAATGAAGAGGTTTTGGTTCGGCATCGTGGCTGCCGCACTCAGAATGGCGAACTCGCCCTCGTAGTCAATCAAATCTGCGAGCATCTGCACTTCGATTCTTCCGAGTGACTCAGCAGTCGGATTGTCAACATAGATGTCCACCCCCTCTGAGGTCATGGGTGAGTTCCAGGCAACAACGTTTATCCCTGCATTCCGGGCCTTATTGCATACCGGAATAAGCGCGTCCGGATCATTTGCAACAGGAGCAATCACATCAACTCTTTGGGCGATAAATGAGTCGATCAAAGCAATCTGCCCCTCTGCAGTTGGTACATCGGGGCCGGTAAAAATTATCTTATCACCCAGCTCAGCTGCGGCCTCCTTGGCTCCCCTTTCGCATGCTTCAAAAAACGGGTTCCCGAGGTTTTTCACGATCATGCCGATTGTGTAAACCCCCTCTTCTTTTTCAGCAGTGCCCTTCGGTTTTGCGGCGAAAGCAGTTCCCACAAGCAGAAACACACTCATCACTATGCATACTGCAACCGCTGTTTTTTTTGATACATTCATCGCCTCTCCTCCTTTTTCATTATTTTTTTTTGATCATATTTCTTTCATATTTCTTTGCGGAATTCAGAGCGCTTCCGCACACCGTACACAACGTTGGGTATAATCGCGGAACAGATCAAAATGAGACCAATGATGATTAGTATCATGTTTGCCGGTACATTTTTCAAACTCAGGCCATACCGTAACATCCCCACGAGAAAAAGTGCGAGTATTACTCCCGCCATTGTTCCTTTTCCGCCATACATGCTCACTCCGCCCAGAACAACAATCGTAATTATCTCGAGTTCATAGTTCAATGCGATGCTCGGCCGTGAAACCCCGATCCGTGAAGTTAAAAAAACCCCGGAAAAAGCCGATAAAAAACCCGATAGGGTAAAAAGAATTACTTTGATCCTGTCGACTTTCACACCCGAATAGCGGCATGCTTCTTCATTCGTCCCTATTGAATATACATACCTCCCGAATGTTGTTTTATGAAGTATCAGAATAAACAGGACTGCGATGACGACGAATACCACGAGTTGAAACGGCACAGGGCTGTTCAATATATATCCCTGCCCGACATAGGAAAATCCCTCGGGAAACTTCGTGACCGCCTTGTCTCCAAGAATCAAGAAGCTGATTCCCCGGTAGAGAGAATAGGTTCCCAGTGTTACGACGACCGATGACAACCGGAACCTCGTGACGATGAGACCGTTCAATAATCCACCGGCAGCGCCCGTGCACAGGCCTGATAAAACTGCGAGCCAGATGTTAAATCCCGACTGATATAAAACTGACATAACAACCGAGGACATCGCGATATTCGAAGCAACCGAGATATCTATATTCGCGCTGATCATGATGTACGCCATTATCAATACAATGAAACCTTTTTCCATAAAATTAAACGTCATGTCCATGAGATTCGTCATATTGAGGTAGTAGGGCGAGAGATACACATTTACAATGTTCACGAAGATGATGAGAATTACTAGGTACCATTCCCAGCGCCGAAAAAACACATTTTTCTTCTTTCCAATCTCTGCATTCATGCCTGCGCTTCAATTCCTTATTTCGAAAGAATAGTTTTCAATACTCTTTTTTCAACAATCACGTTTGTTATCACCGCGATCAAAATCACAAGGCCCTGGAATGCAAGTTTCAAGAAGGGGGATATACGAACAAGATTGAGTGCGTTTATAATGATGCCCAAAAGCAGAACACCCAGAAACAGGCCAGGGAGAGTTCCAGAGCCCCCCGCTATATTTACGCCTCCGATGACACATGCGGCAATTGTGACAAATTCAAATCCCATCGCGGAATCGCTCTGCGCGGATGCATACCTCGAAACCCAGAGCACTCCTCCCAATCCAAAGAGCACGCCGGAAATTGCGTAGGTCAACAGGGTGATCTTCTCAACAGATACTCCAATGATTCTACACGCGGCTGGGTTGCTGCCGGCAGCATAGATATATCTGCCTGTTTTTGTATAATTGAGAAAGTAATAAAAGAGCACAAACACTAAAATCATAAAGAATATCAAGTTCGGTATCCGGAGAATACTCCCCCGTGCAATCAGTTTAAAACTTTCGGGCATCTCAACCGCATCCACCCAAGCTCCACCGCTCACAACAAAGGCAAGTCCGCGAAAAATACTCATCGTGCCGAGAGTGGTGATAACAGGGCTGACCCTCCCTTTTGACACAATCAGCCCATTGAATGCTCCGCACACCAGGCCACAACCCATGCCTATCAATATTGAAACAGCCGGTGGAATGCCCCAATTATTACTCACTATAAGGGCGACAACCATCCCGACGAACGCAACACCCGCGCCAACGGACAGGTCAAGGCCCTTCGCCAGGATAACAAGCATCTGTCCGGTTGCAACGATAAACAGGATCGATATATCGAGGAGAATATCATTAAAGTTCTTCAAAGTAAAAAAATAGGGGCTCCGCAGGCTTACAATAATCACCAGCACCACAATGAAAATGAAAATTCCAAACTCACTAAATTTCGTGAGCTTTAAAAATAATCTCCTGCGCGCAGTTACTTTCTCCGACGCTCCTTCATTCTTCATTGCCCGCCTTGCTCCCCTATTCATTTATCGCTGCTTTTAACACACTTTCCTCATTTGCTTCAGAACGGGGAATATATTTTGTAATTCTTCCCTCGTGCATAACGACGATATTGTCGCTCATGCCGATTATTTCCGGGAGCTCAGAGGAAACCATGATTATCCCTACGCCCCGGGAGGAAAGCTCGCTCATGAAACGGTGTATATAGGCTTTTGATCCAACATCGATGCCCTTTGTCGGTTCGTCGAGAATAAGAATTTTCGGCTCTATCGCAAGCCACTTGGCAAGTACAACCTTTTGCTGATTGCCTCCTGAAAGCTGGGAGACAGACTGAAACACATCACGTGCTTTCACATCGAGCATACCTGAATATTCTTCCGCAGTTTCTCTTTCTGCCTTTCCATCTATCCATCCTGTCTGCGCATACCTTTTTAGGGACGGAAGTGTAATGTTTTGTAGTATAGACATGGTTAAAAGTAAGCCGTGCGCCTGTCTATCTTCCGGCAGATAGGCGATCCCTAAACTCATTGCATCTACCGGACTTGCAATGGATACTTCCTGATTATTTACCCAGAGCTTCCCTGCATCTGGTGGATCTATCCCAAACAATGCCTCGGCGACTTCAGTACGGCCTGCACCGACAAGACCTGCAAAACCAAGTATTTCTCCTGAGTGAAGGGTAAATGATATGTCCCTGAACTTTCCCAAATGCCCCAAATTTTCAACTCGCAGCAGTTCTTCTCCAATTTTCACGTCCAGTTTGGGAAAAAGATTATTCACCTCCCTTCCCACCATCAATTGTATCAGCGCATCCTTTTTCACTTCAGTGACTTTTTTCGTTGTGATGTAGCGGCCGTCCCGAAGGATCGTCACCCTGTCGGCTATTTTGTATATGTCATCGAGCCTGTGAGAGATGAAGATGAAGGTAGTTCCTCTTTTTCGAAGCGTTCTTACTATTTCGAACAGCTCCTCCGTTTCATGGTAGGTGAGCGCTGAAGTCGGTTCATCCATGATGAGGATACGGGTGTTCATGGTCAATGCTTTTGCAATTTCAATGATCTGCAGCTTCCCAACACTCAACCCTTTCACACTGGAACGTGGATCAATATCCGCACCCAGTGACTCAAGGATTCTTTTTGCTTCTTCGTGCATATATTTCCAGCTGACTTTCCGGAACTTTGAGCCGACCCTGTAGTGCCCCATGAATAAATTTTCAGTGACGTTTAAATCGGGAAATATGACAGGCTCCTGGTAGATGGCAGCAATGCCGTGCTCGCGCGCGAAAACAGGATTATGAAATTTCACATTCCGATTATTGAGAAAAATCTCACCTGAGTCAGGTTGATACACTCCGGTGATGATTTTTATCAGGGTGGATTTTCCCGCTCCGTTCTCTCCGATAATGCCGTGGACCTCTCCCTCTATCAGTGCAAAATCAACATTATTGACTGCAACAACGCCCGGAAATTTTTTTGTTATCTTATTCAACCTCAATAATACAGTACTCTTCATCATCGCATCAATTTAGACGACTTCTTGTGTATAGTATGAAAATCAAATAATGGTTTTCAATACCGTGATGGAAATACCGCGCACGTGGCATATTGCTTCTCGGTGTAAAGAGAAAAGTCAGAATGATTTTTTTCTTACATATTTTTCACATTTGATGCAGAAACGGAAACAGGAAAAAAGGAGGGGAGCACGAAATCCCCTCCTCATTCATTCTGCACGATCAGTTACTTCTTTGCGAATTTCATAACCACCGAGCTGTTCATGTCGTATGCTTCCAGCAGTGAAACTCCTCTCTTTTTCAATGAACCGTAGAGATAGTAGTTATCACGGAGTTCGTCTTTTTTCAATACCCGAAGACCGAGTACATCAAATACGGGTTGAACAGTCTGCTCTACAATCTCAGAAACCTTAAATGCGATCTTTCCCTCGCGATCCGGTTCCAGGGTGGAAGTCCCTTTCAGCATGAGCTTCGGTGCCATTCCGCGTTCCTCAAGGTACAGCTCAAATTTATTGTTCTCAAGCGCACGAAGCGTGAGTGAGTATTTCCCATACTCATCCGGAATATAAACCGGTGTACCCCCCATTTTCACCTCTGCATCCATGACTTTGGTCGTCCACTCGATCGGTTCAAATTTCGCTTCCGGTTCAACAGCTCTTGCAACCTCTTTCTTCTCTACTTTCCTCTCTACGGGTTCTTTCTCCTTCACTGCTGGCTTTGGAGCAGCGCAGCTCCACAGAAGCGCACACGTAAACACAGAACAGAGAATGACAAAAATTGTTTTTTTACCGTTCATACTATCCCTCCGAAAATAAAATAATAAGAACGCCAACGACGTTCATTATAAGCAAACCAGTGCGAAATGCATTTTTACTAAATGACTTCATACTGATACTCACGTACCCTTTTGCAAGTTTTGTTAAAAGTATTTTACCAGATTGTCATAATAATTGAAAGAAAATAAGGAATAAAATATTAAAGTTCTTCAAACCTTTTGGAAGGGGGATTTTTACAGGAGAAACGCAATTGTACCATCTGTTGGTCCATGCATGGAGGGCCGTCTTATTGGGCCGAAAAGAAAACTATTTCGATCAGCTCAATTATATCCCGGTTTTTGCCCCAGTGATGAGCTCATAATAGGGCATGTTTTTCTTCGACTGATTTATTCCCGGCTGCATTGAGCCTTCAGATTCGTGCGATTCTTCAGGGTGGGTCCAGTTTCTCAGACCTGTACTCAGCAACAGCCTCATTGCTTCTGATTTCGAAACGATGTTATTTTCGTTCTGAAACTCTTTCAGGAGTTCGTCAAGTTCACTGTTCCCGTAAAAACTGAAGGTCTTCTTCTTTGACTGCATTGGCGTTTCCTCACAGTTTCTACTGTAAATATCGTCCGTTTCACGATGAAGTTAAGCTCAGAACAAATCATACATGAAAAACATTCGGCGTTCTGTCATCATGAAGCGAAGTATCATGCAGCCTTGTTTGTGCTCTCAGTCTTTGTTTTGCTTTTTATTTTCGCAAGTCCGTTGAAAATCGATTTGCTGAATGTCCTTATACGCTCAAGGTTGTCGTAGTACTCGGCCTCTGTAATCAGTCTGTATGGATCCCATTCTTTTTTTTGTATTTCAAACATACTAAAATCCTTATAATATTAGTATTTTTGTACGATTAAAATATGTATGCATTTATTTCTCGAGTCAACAATATTCGCGTAAAAACCGCACTCCATGGTGATTTACCCTCTACGCGGCCCCGGACAAAATAAATTTAAAGCGCTAATGAAAAACAAGGGGAACATTTCAGGTGAAAAGGTTCAAGGAAAAATGCAAGGGAAAAATCATTTTACTTTACCAGTGAGATGTGTTATCATAAAAAATAACGCATTCGTGGCAAAAGCGGGAATAGCTCAGTGGTAGAGCGCCACCTTGCCAAGGTGGATGTCGCGGGTTCAAGTCCCGTTTCCCGCTCTTTTTTTTATCTGAAGTGCAGCTGACCCCACTTCATTATTTATTTATTTTTTCCCTCAAAGGAGTTATCTTTTTAAAGTCAAACAGACAGGAAAGGCCAGGTATGCAGCTTCAGAAAGAAGTGAAAAGAGAGCAGAATGCGAAAATCAGTGTTCAGGTCACCGTGGAAAAGTCCGCAATAAATGAAACCCGTGAAGAGGTCATAAATGATTTAGAAAAGTCGGCGAAAGTTCCCGGCTTCAGAAAGGGAAAAGTACCGAGGCAGATCGTTTTAAATAGATACTCAAGCGATATAAAAAACGAAACTATCAATACGGTTCTCTCACGTTCCATGCAGCAAGTCCTAAAAGAAGAGAAGTTCAATCCTATCTCCGACCCGGTGATCACAGAAATGGGTGATCTTGCAATGGATGAGGATTTTTCATACAGTGCGGAGTTCGATGTCATGCCCGAAATACCACTCGGTGAGTACAACGGGGTTTCATCGGAAAAGTACGTTTACACAGTGGGGGAGGAACTTGTTAACAGAGAAATCGAAAACCTCAGGGAACGGTTTTCGACCCTCACAAGCATCGACGAGAAGGCAAAAGTCGGAAACTACGTCGTCATCGATTACGCGGAAATCACCCCTCAGGGGCCCAGAAACCAAAAAAAAGACCAGACAGTTTTTCTCGATAAAAAAGACGACCAGCTCGCCAAACAGCTTATCGGCCTCTCTAAGGGAGATGAAAAAGAAATTACTCTCACACAACCACAGATCGGTGAAGAAAAAATTGAACCGGAAAGTGTACTTATCTACGTAAAGGTGAATGATGTAAAAAAGAAGGAGCTTCCTGAGTTGAACGACGACTTCGCACAGGACATAAGCGATGTCGACACTCTTGACGAGCTGAAAAAGAAAATCAGAGAGGGCCTGCAAATGGAGGCGGATCACGCCGCCGAGGAAAAGACGAAAACCGAGCTCCTCAACAAGCTCCTGGAGAAGATGAAGATCGAGCTACCGGAAACGATGCTCAATTCCGAAGTGGACCGCCTTCTCTATGAAATCGTGTCCATGTACAGGTTTGATTTTGATGCCCTACAAAAGGACGAACAAAAATATCAGGAATACAGAAAAAAGCTCAATCCACAGGCAACACAAAATCTCCGGCAGGAATTGATACTCGCAGAAATCGCAAAAAAAGAGGGAATCGAAGTCTCAGACAAGGAGATCGATGAAGAAATCCGTGAGTATGCCAAAAACGCAAAAAAGGACTTCGAAGCGCTGAAGAGTTCGATGGCAGAAAAGGGCTCGGTAAGAACGCTGAAGTACAGGCTTCGGATACGAAAAGCGCTGGACTTTCTTTACGAACACGCAAAGCTCGACAGTGAAATGAAACTAAAATACGGGGCGAATGAACCTGAAGGAGGGAAAAAATAATGGCACTTGTTCCAATGGTTGTCGAACAATCGAGCAGGGGCGAGCGGGCCTATGATATATATTCTCGACTGCTGAAAGACAGAATCGTGTTCATCGATTCAGAAATAAACGACGTGACCGCGAATCTTATCATCGCGCAGCTTCTTTTTCTGGAGGGGGAAGATCCTGACAGGGACATCTTCCTCTACATCAACAGCCCCGGAGGGCTCATCACCGCGGGGCTTGCAATCTACGACACGATGCAGTATGTGCGGTCCGACGTGTCCACGATCTGCATCGGGCAGGCTGCAAGTATGGCGGCTGTGCTGCTCGCTGCAGGGACGAAGGGAAAACGCTATTCGCTCCCCAATGCCCGGCTCATGATCCATCAGCCGCTCGGCGGCGCGCAGGGGCAGGCAACAGACATAGAGATTGCCGCAAAGGAAATCAATCGGTACAGAGAGCTTATTGAAAATATACTGATGCACCACACCGGCCAGAACCGTGAGAGGATTCACAAGGATGCTGACAGGGACTTCTTCATGTCCTCGGAGGAGGCCGCAGAGTATGGGCTTGTTGACGAAGTTCTCCTTCGGCATAAACCGAAGAAATCAGAACTCCCTTAATGATATCGCGCGTGTGCATAGGATTTTAGAAAAACTCGTTCCCATTATATGAGTTGCGCGCTAAATTTTAATATGGTATAAAGGTGTTACGGAGTTTGTCTTCGCGCGTGTGCAGGTGCGGAAAACAGCATATGGAACTCACGGAAGCGGTCGATACTATTAAAAAACGGGTTCCAAGGGTTTGAACATGGGAAAATATCCTGATATCGAACGAAGGGTGTGTTCATTTTGCGGGAAGGATCAGAGCAAGGTTCGGAAGATGGTTGCCGGGCCCGGCGGAGTTTTTATCTGTGATGAGTGCGTCGAGCTCTGCACAGACATCATGTTCGGTGAGGAAAGCAGCGCAGGGCGGTTGAATCTAGAAAATCTGCCGAAGCCGAGCGAGATCAAGGAGTTTCTCGATCAGTATGTGATCGGACAGGAATATTCAAAGAAAATTCTTTCTGTGGCCGTGTACAATCACTATCGACGGATCAACCACCTTCGGAACAGAAGCAAGGACGACGTTGAGCTGGAAAAGAGCAACGTGCTGCTGATAGGCCCCACCGGAAGCGGAAAAACCCTTTTAGCCCAGACCCTTGCACGGAAACTCAACGTGCCATTCACCATCGCAGACGCCACAACTCTGACCGAAGCCGGATATGTGGGCGAGGACGTTGAAAACATCCTTCTCAAGCTCATACAAAATGCAGGAGACGATATCGAAAAAGCCGAGTACGGAATTATCTATATCGATGAAATCGACAAGATCGCCCGAAAAAGTGAAAATCCGTCCATCACCCGTGATGTGTCCGGGGAAGGCGTGCAGCAGGCGCTTCTGAAGATTATCGAAGGAAGCGTTGCATCCGTTCCTCCGCAGGGCGGACGGAAACATCCCCACCAGGAAATGCTTAAGATAGACACGAAAAACATTCTTTTCATCTGTGGCGGAGCGTTCGTGGGGCTCGACAAGATCATCGAACGGAGAGTGTCGAACACATCGATAGGCTTCGGCGCGGACATCAAGACAAAGAACGAAAAAAAGCTCGACGAAATCGTCAAACTCGTGCATCCCGATGACCTCATACAGTTCGGGCTCATCCCAGAGTTCATCGGCCGACTCCCTGTCATCGCACCACTCCACGATCTGGACAAAGACGCGCTGAGGCGCATCGTTGTTGAACCGAAAAACGCACTGATAAAGCAGTACAAAAAAGCGTTCGAAATCGAAGGCGTGAACCTCGAGTTTGCACCGGGAAGCATCGACGAAATTGCGGAGCAAGCCCTGAAGCGGCACACTGGTGCCCGCGGTCTCAGGTCTATCCTTGAGGGGATCATGCTCAATCTGATGTACGAGGTTCCATCACGGACCGATATCTCAAAGGTGATCATTACCGCGGATATCATTAAGAAACAGACAAATCCTCTCACTCTGCAAGAGGCAGAAAACGAAGAGGAGAAATCAGCCTAAGAAAAAAATCTCACATGAAAGGTAAGGGGTAAAATGAAAACAGGAATAAAAGTATTAATACTCATTCTGGCAATCATTTTCATCATCATTGCCCTGTTTGTCGGGGCACGTATCTGGCTGAACCTCACATGGTTCGACAAGCTCGGATACGTGAATGTGTTCACAAAGATACTGTGGACGAAGATCGGCCTCTTTTTCACCTTCTTCGTCATCTTTCTTGTCTTTGCGGGAATCAATTTCATCTGCGCGTTCAAACGGGGAAATATCGGCAGCATAAAAATTCAGCAGGCGGGAGTTCCGGTTGAAATCAACAAAAAGGTGGCAGTCATTATTTCCCTCATCGGGCTTTTGATACTCGGGCTCATCATGGCGCGGAACGGAAGCTCGAAATGGGAGCTCATTCTCAAATACGCGAACAGGTCGGATTTCAGCCTCACGGACCCGGTGTATTCCCGAAATCTGTCATTTTACGTCTTCACGCTCCCTGTCTACCTGTTTTTGAAGTCATGGAGCCTGGGCACGGTGATTCTCACCATTATCGCAGCCGGATTTCTCTACCTCGTGTCAGGAAACATAACCTTCGAAACAAACCGTCTCACCATGAGCGACAACGCAAAGCGGCACATCATCTTTCTCGTATTCCTGCTCGCACTGATCATCGCGTGGAACTACTGGCTCAAAACCTATCAGATCCTGTTCTCTCGAAGAGGGCTCATCTACGGAGCGGGATTCACAGACATAAAAGTTACCCGCCCGGCGTTTTACATCATGATCGCGGTGTCGTTGTTTACCGCGGTGCTGACCCTCATCGGCATGAAAAAAGCGATGTTCAAACAGCCCCTCATCGGATACGGGTTTTTGATTGCCGGTGCGATCGTGATCACCGGCATCATCCCGGGAATCGTTCAGCAGATAGTAGTCCGGCCGAACGAGCTCGTGAAGGAGCTCCCGTACATCAAGCACAACATCAATTTTACCCGCTCTGGTTACGGGCTGGATGCAATCGAGCGGGAGGCGTTTCCGGTTGCACCCTCGCTCACCGCAGAAGACTTTACCCCTGAGTCCGGAATTACGAAGAACATAAGGCTCTGGGACCACCGGCCGCTGAAGTCGACGTTTTCCCAGATTCAGGAGTTCAGGCTCTACTACGATTTCTACGATGTTGACGTCGACCGCTACACTTTCGGTAACGACTACCGCCAGGTGATGCTCTCCGCGCGAGAGATCAACTACAACGAGATATCACAGGAAGCGCGCACATGGGTGAACGAGAGGCTTCAGTTCACCCACGGGTACGGGCTCGTCATGGCCCCTGTAAACGAGATTGGCGAAGAGGGACTCCCCGTTCTTATTGTCAAGGACATTCCACCAAAGGTCTCAGTGCCCCTCGATATCAACCGCCCGGAGATATACTACGGAGAGGAAACGAGTACCTATGTCCTTGTCAACACAAAGCTCGCTGAGTTCGACTACCCGAAGGGCGACACAAACGCGACCACCCGCTACGAGGGACTAGGAGGTATCGAATTAAAAAACTCGATGAGACAATTCTTTCTTGCGATACAGCTCAAGAGCTTGGAAATCATCTTCACAAATTATCTCAACCCGGACAGCAGGATCATGCTTTATAGAAGCATTCAGGAACGCGTCCCAAAGCTCGCACCCTTTTTCGACTATGACCCCGACCCCTATCTCGTCGTGAATGATGGAAGGCTTTTCTGGATCATCGATGCGTACACCAAAACAGACAAATACCCATACTCCAGCCCACACAGGGACAGGTACAACTACATCAGGAACTCCGTGAAGATCATCGTTGACGCCTACAATGGAGATGTGAACTTCTATGTGATCGACTGGGAGGACCCGCTGATCCAGACATACAGCAAGATCTTTCCCAACATGTTCAAGGATATCGACGAGATGTCTCGCGGGCTCTACCAGCACATCAGATACCCGATCTACATCTTCTCCGTTCAGGCAGAGCTCTACTCGATCTACCACATGACGGACCCTCAGGTATTCTACAACAGGGAGGATAAGTGGGAGACCCCGAGGGAGATCTACGGTGAATCCGAAACCGACATGATCCCCTATTACACCATCATCACGTTTCCTGACGGAAAAGACAACCAAGAGTTCGTGCTGATACTCCCGTTCACTCCCGTAAACAAGAACAACATGCTCGCATGGATGGCAGCACGGTGTGACCCCGAAAATTACGGGAGGATCATCGAATACAAGTTTCCAAAGGAAAAGCTCGTGTACGGCCCTCTTCAGATCGAGTCCAGGATCGATCAGAACGCGGAGATATCGGAGCTCTTCACTCTGTGGGGACAGAGAGGGTCGAGTGTGATACGGGGAAACCTGCTCGTCATTCCCGTCAAGGATTCTCTGATCTATGTCGAGCCCATTTATCTCAGGGCCGAACAGAGTGAGCTGCCGGAGCTGAAACGCGTCATTATCGGGTACAGGGACAATATCGAAATCGGCACAACGCTCGAGGAAGCACTTTACAACACGTTTGGACATGCCGAAATAATACTCCCGGCCGACCAGAGAGACATTGTTGTGCGCATACCCGGAGAACCGGTGATTCCCTCCTCCATCGAAAACCTGATCAAAGAGGCAGGGCAATACTTCGATGAAGCGCAGGAGAGGCTGCGGCAGGGTGATTTCACCGGGTACGGCGACTCGATACAAAAGCTTGGAACGGCCCTGGGTGAGCTCGAAGAGCGGGCACGGTGATGCCCGAGCCGTGAACGCAGAACGCGATCGTCTCCAATCTGAAAATAAATGCAGGAACAGAAGTTCCTGCATTTTTTATGCCCGCGGAACAAACTTCGGCAGTACGCTTCATGACCCGAGGAGGACACCCCTGTGAACACTCGTACATTCCCCTTTCGCATGGAATACATGCTCATGCTTACCGCGACTTTTTTCTGGGCACTCGGCCATCCGGTCGGGCGCATCGTGCTCCGTGCGGTGCACCCCTTTCAGCTCGGCGCACTCAACCTCAGTTTCGGATTCGCTGCGGTCTTATTTTTCCTTGTTCTCTCCGGCCGTGTGAAAACACTGGCCGGGCTGCCGAAAAAGAGCATCGCCGCCTCACTTCTTTTGGGAGTGTTTGGATTTTTTATCTACCAGATATGCACCTTCAGCGCGCTCGCGCGCATCCCTGCCTCGGTAAACGCGATTCTTGTGTCGACCAATCCTGTCTTCATTGCGCTTTTCTCTGCACTCATTCTCAGGGAGCGGATCAATCTTCCTCGTTTTATCGGAATCCTGTGCGCACTCACGGGTGCGGTTTTTGTGACATTCAACAGGGGGTTTACATTCGAAGGTGAGATAAATCTTGCGGGGTGTGTGTTTTCTCTCTGCGCAGCATTCTCCTTCGCCCTCTACTCAGTGCTCGGCAAACGCGTTCTTTCAAAAAATGAACCGCTCATCGTTTCCACCTATGCGCTCCTGTCCGGCGCCGTTCTCCTGATGCTTCTTTCCGGTTTTTCCGTCGGGTTTACAGAGCTTTCGAGGTTGCCGAACTCCACGTGGATGCTTATTATCATGTTGAGTCTCACGATGATCGGTATCGCATACCCTCTCTGGTTCACCTGTCTCAAGAGAATGGCAGCATCCCACGTATCAATATACATCTTCATGACCCCTGTATTCGCGGTGATCCTTTCTCTTCTAATCCTCCACGAGCGCTTCAGCCGGCTCTTCTGGCTCGGCGGAGGGCTTGTGATGGCCGGAATCGTCATTACCACTCTATCAGCCGGAAAGCAAGGCGCTGCGGCATCCTAAGATCCGCATCACCGCTCTTTTTATCTCAGATAGTCCGCACGTACAGGTGAAAACACTTCGATGACGACGCAGTCTTCGAGGATACGTGCGCTGTGTCGTACATTCCCCGCAATGGACCAGCAGTCGCCCTGTTCGAGCGTGTGGTCTTTTCCATCGATTGTCATCACCATCCTGCCTTCCAGGAGATACCCGGTCTGCTCGTGCTCGTGGGTGTGAAGAGGAAGAAGTTTATCCTTCTGCAGAAAAAACTTTACCAGATGAGTTCTCTCCCCGAAGGCGAGGCTCTGTCTGCGTATTCCGTCGAACATTTCCACAATATCCTCTTTGTGATTCTTTACGACCATGGTGCATTTCCCGCCTTTCACACAGAGTTCGATGAATGGTATATACTACTTTTTTATTGCATAATACATAATTTCTTAGTAATATCCCCATAAATTCGCATGGAGGTTGCCATGCCTGTAATAGACTTTCGTGGAGCCTGGACAGCGCTCGTAACTCCCTTTGACGCACAGGGAAATCTGGATTTCGAAGGTCTCGAGAAAAATATCGAGTTTCAGATCAGCCAGGGTATCAGCGGACTGCTTCCTGTGGGAACAACAGGTGAGTCGCCTACTCTCACCGAGGCGGAACACAGCGAGATAGTGAAAAGGACAAAAATGCTGGTGGGAGAGAGATGCGGAGTTCTCGCAGGTGCAGGCTCAAACTCAACACGCGAGGCGCTTCACTACTGCAAGCGTGCGCTCACCTCAGGTGTCGATACGGTCCTTCTGGTCGACTGTTATTACAACGGGCCCTCGAGCATCGAGCTTCGCGATAACTACTACAGAGCAATTCTCGACGCCTACAAGGACATCAAGGTCGTGATCTACGTCATTCCAGGCCGCACAGGCACCGTCATTTCACCCGGGGACATCGCCATACTCAGCACGCAGTATGACAGAGTTGTAGCGATAAAGGAGGCAACAGGAAACATACAGCGAATGGAAGAGGAACGCGCATTCATGCCTGAGATGAGCATCATGTCCGGTGATGACGATAAAACCCTCGAAATGATGACAAACCCCAATATTCTGTCTGCGGGTGTGATCTCCGTGATCACAAATATTGCACCAAAAGCCGTTTCCGAAATGGTCTCCTTGATCCTCTCGGGCGCTCACGAAAAAGGTGAGCGGCTCGCCCGCATGCTGAAACCGCTCTTCTCAATCGTCACCGTAAAGGCGGTGAGCACGCGAAGGCTCGGAAACCGGAAAATTGAAGTTGAAGACCGGTTTCGAAATCCCCTTGCGATTAAAACCGCGATGCAGGCGCTCGGCCTCCCTGCAGGGCCGCCGAGGTTGCCGCTTGGCAGGATGACCGCGCCGGGGGTGGAAACCGTACGGTCTACGCTGCGGACGGTGTTCAATGAGTCACCGGAAGTCTTCTCACCCCTTGAAGACTTCTACGCGATCGATGTCGAATCACGACTCGAAAACGACGCCGTCTGGGAGCGGCTCTCATATCAAGGTGTGAGCGCGTGAGTACGGAAAGCGCCCTTCCTATGTTCATTACCCCATACAGCTGAAAACACTTTCGCAAAGAAGAAAAAATATCCTTTTCTTCAAAACCGCCGGGCGTTTTTTTAACCATTCACTGATACACATCTTTCCCGCAATCAGGACACCCCTTGCTTCTGAGTTTCAGTTACCCTTTGAGGAAGTTCTCAAGATCAGTTTTTTGATGTACCTCTTTTATTCGTACGAAGCTCCAGTGAGAGATCACTCTCATGATGTTGGGGATGTTTCTCAGTCTCCTCATCTTTGTGACGTCGGATCAGAAAAGACTCCTGCGTCCACAAGGGAGGATTTCATCTCATTTATTCCGGTGAAGAGCATGGAGTTTATGCCGACACTTCGTGCTCCCTCGACATTTTCTACTTGATCATCAAAAAACAGACATTCCTCCGGGTCGAGTTTCCACTGTTCGAGCGCGATCCGGTAAATCCGGGAATCCGGCTTCATGCACCCCACCCTGAAGGAATACACGAGGCGTGAGGTGAGCGGCATGAGATCTCTGTCGAGCACTTCCGCATTGAGATCATTGGTATTCGAGATGACGCACACATTGAGAATGTGGGTGAGGGAAGCGGCGAGTCGAAACATGTCTTCACGTCTGACGAGAAGACTGTTCCAGATGTCTCTGAAATCAGAAAAGCTCATCCTGCTTCTCAGGCGGGCCGATACTTCTTTGTAGTACTCGTGCGAAGTGAGCATTCCCTTTTCATAAGGATAGAAGAGGTCATCGTGGTAGAGCACGCACTTGACCTCATCGAGATTTCTTGCGGTTTTTTCTAAGAATCCAGTCCACTTTGTGTGAAAGTCAAGTGAGTACAGAACGCCGCCGATGTCAAGAATGATGGTCGTAATGGTGTCCATTTGTTACTTTATCAGGCTTCTCATGAACTCCACTGAATCGGTACTGCTCCACGGTCTGGGACCGATCGCCCTTCCGACGATTTTTCCTTCAGGATCAACGATAAAGGTGGTCGGAATCCCCGTTACCCCGTACTGAGCGGATATCTCTCCGGATACATCAAGGTACACAGGAAAGTACAGGCTGTTTTTTTTCATAAATGAAGAAACCTTCCGCGCAGGTTCCCTGATGTCGACCGCGAAAACAGTGAAATCCTCGCCTTTGAGCTCCTTATAGAGAATATTTATGTCGTTAACCTCCGCTTTACACGGACCGCACCATGTAGCCCAGAAATTCAAAAACACAACCTTTCCACGAAATTCGCTCAGCTTCATGCTCCCTCCTTCAAGCGAATCGATCCGAAAGTCCATGGCCACAATTTCTGAAATCGGCCTGGAAATTCCAAGCGCCGCATAGTAGTCTTTTTTTTGGGCGAGCGTAAACGCCTCATCTTCCTCTCCTGTTTCCGTACCAAAAGCGTTCAAAGCGGCGATTGCGAAATAAAAAAAAGAAACGGCTTCGATCAACCGGAACACACGTCGTTTTTTCATGCTGCGAGACCTCCGTTTCCTGTCGTTCCTTTATTAAGATAAACCGCATACAGATCGAAGTCCATGGAAAAGAAGATCCCCTGCACAAAGTGCATTCTCAGTGAGAAACGAGCTTTCCCTGATAACTTTTTCTCATTTCGAACATTCTTTTGACTGCATCCAGCGCGCGCTGCTTGTCAAGCGACCAGCGTGGCTCGATCAGGGTCTGAGGGTCGGACTCTGCGACCAGACGGTCGACGATGACATCAGGCCGCGTATGCTCCAAAAAATCAACTGCCAGGCCTGCATACTCCTCAAGCTCGA
>Ga0315545_1001783_pt1 | contig 20357 bp, 15 predicted proteins | sample SalMarSW160210MG_FD_203096 | JGI IMG/M metagenome (GOLD analysis project Ga0315545, IMG submission 203096) | Salt marsh sediment microbial communities from the Plum Island Ecosystem LTER, Massachusetts, United States - Salt Marsh Sediment SW1602-10 ...
TGGCAAAACGGTTGAACGAAGTAACCCCTGGGGATTTCCAGAAAAAGACCATGTTTGTCAACAGTGGGGCAGAGGCCGTGGAGAATGCAGTAAAGATTGCCCGCTATGCAACAAAGAGACAGTCCATTATTGCCTTTGAGAATGCCTTTCATGGACGAACCTATATGGCTATGACTCTTACGAGCCAAAGCCAGCCATATAAAATTGGATTTGGGCCATTCTGCCCAGAGGTCTATAGAATGCCCTATGCCTACTGTTACCGATGCCCCTTTGGCCTAAAATATCCTGACTGCAAACTCCGTTGTGCTGATTACTTAGAGGAGTTTTTCATTGGCCATGTTGCAGCCGATTCAGTTGCGGCCATTATCGTTGAACCAGTCCAGGGAGAGGGAGGGTTTATTGTTCCGCCGGCAGGATATTTTAAGAAGCTCAAGGCTATCTGCGAAAAGCATGGGATATTTTTTATCATGGATGAGATTCAGACGGGGATGGGACGAACGGGAAAGCTCTTTGCCTCTGAACATTTCGATGTGATCCCCGATATCATCCTCACAGGCAAATCTATCGCCGCAGGGCTCCCATTGGCTGGGATTACCGGCAGAGCAGAGATCATGGATGCCCCCCATGTCGGGGGCTTAGGCGGAACCTATGGAGGTAATCCCATTGCATGCAAGGTAGGTCTGGCAGTTTTGGATCTACTCAGTGGAGAGCTGTTGGAAAAGTCTGTACAGTTGGGAGGAAAGGTCCGAGATCGGTTTCTTAATTTGAAAGAAAAATATGAAATCATTGGAGATGTTCGGGGACTGGGACCTATGTTAGGGATGGAGCTAGTGAAAGATCGAGCGAGCAAGGAACCTGCTGCGGATGAGGCTGGAGAAGTTGTGAAGCGGTGTTACGAGACGGGGCTTATCATTCTTCGCTGTGGGGTCTATCACAATGTCATAAGAATCCTAATGCCACTTGTGATTACGGATGATCAGCTGGAAAATGGTCTTTCGATCATGCAAGATGGGTTCGCGGCATTGAAGAGGTGATAAGGAGAGGGGAATCTATTTAATTTATCCCAAGTTAGCGGATATAAGGCAGAATTTGAACCATATATCATGGGTGAGGTCATTCAAGAGGTTCTAAACACTAAGCTGCAAAAAGACATGACCTTTTTTGTTTACAGCAATCGCACCGGAAAACGACTCATTCACGGGAGAAGATCAAGAGCCCTCCTTTAAGTCGGAAGGAAAACATATAATCAATTGAGCCTGGAGATATGAGTTTGGTGATGGCCGTAGAAGTTTAGAAGATAGTTAGATTGCTTTTCCCGTAAGACTGTACGGTTGATCTGATGTATTCTCAGTGATGAAGTCAAGCCTATATATTGAGGAGCAATCATGAATCAGAGAGCTATAATAGGAGAAATTATTGAGGCAATCCTTTGTTTTGACGATGCTAGATTGAGAGAGTTTATTAAAGGGGCATTTGGTAAAGGAATTGATGTGACCACTTTAATTAATAATGGGTTGACGGCCGGACTCGTCAAGCTGGGTGAGCGCTTTGAAAGCGGGGAAGCCTTTCTGCCCGAGCTGATAAAAGGCGCCACAATGGTACAGGAGAACATGAAATTTCTGGAACCGCATATCAAGAAAGATGGACTTCAGACTAAGGCCAAATTGCTGATAGGGACGGTTTACGGAGATGTTCACGATGTGGGTAAGAATATTGTGTCTATTGTGTTTTCCGCTCGGGGATTTGACGTCATAGATCTGGGAATTAATGTTCCGGCAGAAACGTTTGTTGAGAAGGTAAAACAAGAACAACCAGATCTGCTTGGCCTTTCAGCGCTTTTGACAACTACAATGAACAATCAGCGTACTGTCATTGAAAGTGTAACAGAGGCCGGTTTAAGAGACAAAGTTAAAATCATCGTTGGAGGCGCTCCCATTTCGGAGGCTTGGGCAAAAGAGATTGATGCAGATGCCTATGCAGAAGATGTCTTTTCGGGACTGAAAAAGGCTGAGCAGCTTCTTAATTTAAGGAATGATTAAGGCAATATGAGTTTTGGAGTGAAGAATGAAAGCAATCTATGCAATCGCTGATTATGTTGTGAAGGCTTCTTACGATGACCTGCCGGGCGAGGTGATAGAGAAGTCAAAGGCGATATTGCTTGACACAATTGGCGTCGGCTTTTCTGGTGCCAAAACTCTTCCCGGTAAAACAGTTATCGGCGTCATAAAAGGCTTGGGAGGAAAACCTGAATCTACAATCATCGGTGACGGCGGCAAGGTGAACTGCGTTCAGGCCGGGTTTGTGAATACCTATTTGGTAGACGTCATGGACTATGAAGAGACCTATTTGGGCCTTTGCCATCCCAACGCCTCTGTGGTGCCTGCAGCCATTGCCGTTGGTGAACGGATGGGGGCCTCAGGTAAGGACGTGATTAACGCACTTGTTGTTGGTAACGAAGTCGCCATTCGGGTTGGGCTGGCAATGCGTCCATCCGAAGAAAGGACCAAGCAGGGAGGCAGCGCATATACCTGCCATTGTTTTGGCTCAGTGGCATCTGCTTCTAAGCTCATGGGATTAACAGCCGCTGAAACAATGAACGCATTTGGATTTACGGGGAGCAGCACAGCACTGCCGACTTCGATATGCAAATGGAATCGACCTCTTCACTGGGTAAAGAATAATTTTCAGAGACAGACGGATGCTGGGATTCTGGGCGCTCTCATGGCCCAACAGGGGTTCATGGGACCCGTTGACATTCTGGATAGTGATTTGGGCTTTTGGAGAATGGCAGGGTCGGACCGCTATGATATGGAGCGAACAAGAATGGGGCTGGGCAGGGAATACGAGATATTAAAGGTGGGCTTTAAGAAATATCCAACCTGCAGATGGATGCACTCAACCTTGGATGCTGTTGCTGAGATCATGAAAGAGGCCTCCATTAAAGCCAATGAAATCGATGAGATCGCAGTCAGAACGGTTTCAGAACTGAGACAGTGGTTCGTTGATTACCAACCAAAATCGTTGGTCGATGCCGAGTTCAGCATTCCATACAGCGTGGCAGTGCTCATTCTTGGGTATGAACCGGGGTTAGAATGGTTCAAAGAAAAAACATTAAGGGATCCTGAAGTTCTATCTCTTGCAAAGAAAGTTCATCTTAAGTCCACAAAGGGACAGGATCAGATTTTTTACAATTCCACCGTCCAAATGGCAGGTGCGGAAGTCGAGATCATGTTAAAAGACGGTGCGCAGTTAAGGAAATCCAAAAACATGGAGACAGATGATTTGACCGGCAGTTCAGAGAATCCAATAGATATCGCGGAGAAGTTTCGGCGTTGTGCTCTGTCAGCGGGGATGGAAGCAGGGCAGGCTGAGGATATTGTCGCTGTCGTGGAAAGATTGGATGAGTTGGATGATATAGCCGATTTAACCGGCCTGTTCAGCATTGGATAAATCATTTCCGTCACCAAACACAGTTCATGGAAATGACATATGTCTGTTGTGATTACATAAACGAAATACTTCTAATACAGGAAGGAGGTGATAGCGTTTTTAATGTTAGGTAGACGATACATAATGTTCTAACATGAACCATAAAACAAAGGGGGCTAAAATGGAATCAAGAATGATAAGAAAAGCTTTGATCGTTGTATTATGCGTATCCTTTACATTTTTGCTGGTCACCTCGGTCGCTGTGGCAAAAGAAAAAGTTCTTGTTATGGGTCACGGGGCAGAGGCATCGAGCCTTTTCCCCATGGCCAGTGACCAAGCTGCACAGGACAGGATTCACTGTGTCAGCGAAGCCATGTCTTCCATTGACGAGGATGGTAAACCGATCCCCGCTCTCGCCACAAGCTGGGAGGTGGTGGACGGGAAAAAATGGCGCTTTCACCTCAGAAAGGGCGTGAAATTTCATAGCGGTGAAGATTTTACAGCAGAAGACGTCGCTTTCTCAATCAATACCTGTCAAGACCCAAAGACAAAATGTGCGAGAAGAGGTGTTCTGAAGGGCTATAGAGTGGAAATTGTAGACGATTACACAGTTGATATCATCAGCGACAAGGGTGCGGTGGACCCTATCCTCCCTCCTGCATGGTATTGCATCAGAATACTTCCAAAAGACACCTTTACAAAAATGGGGATTGAGAAATTTTCTAGGGCAACAGTCGGTACAGGTGCCTTTCAGGTTGTTGAGTGGAAGGAAGGTGAGCATCTCATTCTAAAGGCATTTGATAATTATTGGGGTGGAAGGCCCAAGATAGACAAGATCATCATCAAGACAGTTCCAGAGGCCGCAGCAAGAGTGATCGGCCTTAAGACAGGTAAACTGGATGTCATTACCAACGTACCGCCTGAGGAGGTAAAATCCATTGATGAAGATCCAAACCTGGAAATCGTTAAGAAACCGTCCCTTTGGGTGATGCATCATCAGTTCAGATGTGATGCCCCACCGTTTAAAGACAACATCAATTTGAGAAAGGCTGTGGCTCACGCAATTGATTCCAAAACGATTTGTGATACGATTCTGGGCGGGTTCGGCACTCCGGTGGCCACAGTTACACCGCCTCTGGCCTTTGGATATAATGAAAATCTCAAGCTCCACAAGTATGATCCGGAGCTGGCCAAGGAATTTCTTAAAAAGGCTGGTTACAAGGGAGAAAAAATCAAGATGATTACCAGCAACGGAAGATACTTTATGGACATTGATGTTAATAGTGCAGTAGCGGGGTATTTAAAAGCGATCGGTATGAATATTGAATTGATATTGAGCGATTGGCCGACATGGATAAACAAATGGTCGAACAAAAAGATTGAATCCATATTCCTGATAGGATGGTGCGACAATAGCGGCGATGGAGTAGAAAACATTTATGACGTGGCGCACGGAAATTCCAACTATCACTGGCTACCAAAAGGGGGAATCAAGGAAGTTAACGAACAGATCGACATAGCCAAAAGCAGCCTGGACAGTAATGTAAGGAAAGCTGCGATACAGAAGGCGGATGAAATTCTACATAATTACTATTACTGGGCCATGTGCTTTGCTCCGATAAAGGTCTATGGAGTGAAGAAAGGGGTAGGATGGACTCCGAGAGCAGATGAAACCTTTAACGTAACGGTTGATGATGATGTACCTTAAAGAGTAAGTAGTCCAATCGTAAAGTGAAAGGGGAGATGAGGGTTGCCCTCATCTCCCATCTCCTCAGTATATCGTTTTGACAAACATAATTTAACCAAGTCCCATTGTCTCAGGTAAAAAATGAACATCTTGTGAATAGGATGTCTTTCGGTTAAAAAAATTATTTGGACTGGGAAAAAGAATGATCAATTTCTTTGCAAGCCGGATTACCACTTCTATTTTTACGCTTTTTTTGCTCTCTGTTGTCGTCTTTTCAACCATTCATCTAGCTCCTGGTGATCCTGCTCGCTTGATGCTGCCAATGGAGGCTGATGAAGACGATGTGGCTGAAATGCGCAAGGCGCTGGGATTGGACAAACCTTTGATGATTCAGTATCTCCTATGGGTGAAAAATGCCATTAGGTTCGATTTCGGGAAATCTATTCAGATGAAATACTCGGCATCAAGGATTTTCCTGCAAAGAGTGCCCGCGACTCTGGAGCTGACTTTTGCAGGCATTTTTATTTCTGTGCTTTTTGCGATTCCCATAGGTATTTTTGCGGCTCTAAAGAGAAACAGCTTTTGGGACTTTTTGATCTCATCCATATCGCTATTTGGGTTGTCAGCCCCGAGATTCTGGTTTGGAATTCTCCTTATCCTACTTTTTTCACTGGGATTGGGCTGGTTTCCACCCTTTGGTAGGGAGGTGGGACTATTTGCAGGAGTTGGAGGGATATTCAAAGGTGAATTTAAACCATTTTATGAGGCTGTAAAGCATCTGGCATTACCGGCAGTAACACTTGCCACTTGGTTTTTCGCCGTATTTCTTAGGTACACGAGAGCCGGCGTCCTGGAAGAGCTTGGCAAGTTATATGTAAAAACGGCACGGCAAAAAGGAATAAGTGAATTGAGAGTCATGTTCGCTCATGTGATTAGAAATGCTCTCATACCCATTGTTACTGTGATCGGAGTTCAGGTTGCCATACTTTTTGGGGGCGCAGTGGTCACAGAGATTGTTTTTGCCTGGCCGGGTGTGGGACAGCTTCTGATACAAGCGTTATTTTCCAGAGACTATCCAGTTATTCAGGCAAGTTTGTTCATGATAGGCACAATGATTGTTACGATTTCCATATTGTTGGATATTATTTATGTGACTATCGATCCGAGGATAATTTATAACTCGAACAACAGATAATTCCGGGCGGAGTAGCTTATGGGGAAATTTTTTAAGCATTTGGTGAGCAAACCATCAGGAATGATTGGCTTCGCCATAATTACCTGTGTTGTTCTGACGGCAATTATTGGTCCGTACATATCTCCCTATGATCCAGATGCGATGAACTTTAAGAAGCGTTTTCTCCCACCTGTCTGGATGGAAGGGGGAAGCGTAAAACATGCACTTGGAACGGACATGCTCGGAAGGGATATTTTAAGCCGTCTAATATGTGGCACCAGAAATTCAGCAATTGTTGGTATATCGGCAGCTCTTATTGCTTTAACTATAGGGATTTCACTGGGTATGTTTGGAGGGTACCTGGGAGGTATGGCCGATGGTGTTATTATGCGGCTTGTTGATATCATGTTAACGCTTCCGGCGGTTATGGTAGCAATTCTTGTTGTGGCAATTACCGGTCCCCATTCCGTTAGTATTATCATAGCAATGGCGCTAACGATGTGGAGTGAATATGCAAAGGTCATTCGAGGTCGAATTCTTACGCTAAAGCAGGAGGCATTTATCCTTGCAGCGAAGTCCATGGGGGCCAATGCCTTTAGAATGATATTGAAACACATCTTTCCGAATGTTGCATACATCGTTATTGTTATATTTACGCTACAAGTTGGGTTAATAATACTATGGTCGGCTGGATTGAGCTTTATCGGCCTCGGGGGAATAACAGTATCGTGGGGATGGGATATTGCTGCTGGACGACAGTATGTGGGCAAATACTGGTGGTTGTCAACCTTCCCAGGGCTGTGCATCTTTGTCACAGTTCTGGGTTTTAATCTTTTTGGAGACTGGATGAGAGATGTATTGGATCCAGGGGCCACAGAGAATCTATAAAAAAAAGAATTCTAATGTTTTGAAAAGCTGTTAGAGATAAGTTTTGAGGTTCTGGGTGCATAAATAATGGAATGCTTGCTGAAGATCGAAAATCTGAAAACATATTTCTTTGCAATAAATGGCTTATTCAAGGCTGTTGACGAAATAAGTTTCAGAATCAAAAAGGAGGAATCGTTCGGCCTGGTTGGTGAATCTGGTTGTGGGAAGAGCACAACTGCACTTTCAATCATGAGAATGTTGCCCGAGACCGCCAGAATAGTTGGCGGAAGAATCCTTCTTGAAGACGAAGATATCGCTTCACTGGACAGGAAACGTCTTAGACAGATATGGGGAAAAAAACTCTTCATGATATTTCAAGATCCTATGACATCCCTAAATCCGCTCATGAAAATCGAAAAACAAATTGAAGAATTAATGAGAACGAGAGGCAATGACTCTGTTGAAAAGAGGGAATTATATAAGAATCAGATTCAATTGTTGCAGCAGGTGGAGATACCTGACCCGGAACGGGTATTGAGCCAGTTCCCCCATCAGTTGAGTGGCGGGATGAAGCAGAGAGTGATGATTGCGATGGGTATCTTTGCCAATCCTAGTCTTTTGATATTGGACGAGCCGACTACTGCGCTTGATTCTACCGTTCAATTCAAGATTGTAGAATTGCTTGGCAGCTTGAAAAAAAGGCATAAAATGAGCACCCTTCTTATTACGCACGATTTTGGGGTTGCCGCAAAGTTGTGTGACAGGATTGCCATAATGTATGCAGGAAAAATTGTAGAACAGGGCAAGTATTCATCTATACTAAGGAAGCCCATTCATCCGTATACCCAAGGGTTATTCCGGTCTATTATCCAACCTGGGGTGAAGCTTGAATACCTTGAGAGCATGGATGGCTCCTTGCCCAGTTTACTTGAATTGCCGCAGGGTTGTTATTTCCAGGATAGGTGTGAAGTTGTAAAGTCAATTTGCCGCAAGGTTGACCCGAAGTTAGTCAATATAGGGGGCGATCATTTTGTGGCATGTCATCATCAGGCTTAAGCATAAGAAACAGGATTGACTTTTTGAAATGGAGCATAATGGAAAGATATTTGCTTCAAGTTCATGATTTGAAAAAGCACTATCCCATTACCGCCGGCTTCTTGGACCGGTTTGCGAAAAACCCCAAGACTGTGAAGGCCTTGAACGGAGTAAATTTCTCTATTATTAAAGGCGAAACACTTGGCTTGGTAGGTGAAAGTGGATGCGGGAAATCTACACTGGGCAGAATCATGTTAGGCATAGAATCACCAACAGAAGGGTTTCTGACCTATAAAGGGAAAAGGATTGAAGAATACAGGAGCAAAAAAGAGAGAAAGCAACTCCGCAAGGAAATCCAGATGATATTTCAGAATCCATCCAGTTCCCTGGATCCCCGAATGACAGTGAAAGAGGTACTGTCTGAGCCCTTTGAAATACACACCAGAATAACGAAGAGAGAGTTGGACATAAGAATCGGGAAATTATTGGAAATGGTGGGCTTAAACCCTGCGGATGTTGGGAAGTATTCCGGCAGCTTTAGTGACGGTCAGAAACAGAGGATCGCGCTTGTGCGTGCATTGTCGTTGGATCCTGAATTTATCGTTGCGGACGAACCTGTTTCTGCATTGGACGTGTCGGTTCAAGCACAGATCCTTAATCTGATGAAACGAATCCAGAAAAAGTTGTCCCTGACAATGCTTTTCATCTCCCATGATCTTCAGGTTGTCCGTTTTTTAGCCGATAGAATCGCTGTTATCTATCTTGGTAAGGTTCTTGAACTGGGACCGGGCGAGGAATTTTTTGAATATCCGTATCATCCTTATTCTGAAGGTTTGCTCTCCAGCGTATTGGATCTAGATCCGGATAAAGGCCTTGGTGATGTTAAGATTGTTACAGATGTGCCAGTCAGTCAGGTTAATATCCCTAGTGGTTGTATTTTTCACCTGAAATGCCCCGAAGTGACAGAGCGGTGCAAGAGGATTGAGCCTGAGTTAAAAGAACTCTCAACGGGCCATTTTGTCGCGTGCTTGAACAGGTAATGCGCAGGCCATTGATATTTCGTAAAAGAAACCTTGAAATAGATAGCCCAACTTCTCAAGCGTGGAAGTTAGGTAGAGGGAAAAAGAATGACTACCATTATCAGAGTTAATATGACTTCACTTGAAATCAATAGAGAACCTGTCCCTCGCAACATGGAGAAACTGGGGGGGAGGGCACTGATAGGGGAAATTCTGAATCAGGAAGTAAATGCTTCATGTCACCCTTTAGGCAAGAATAACAGATTGATCTTTGCCCCGGGCCTGCTGGGAGGAACGGCTGTCCCGTGTTCCGGTAGGATTTCTATCGGAGCGAAAAGCCCTCTGACCCGTGGGTTTAAGGAGGCTAATTCCGGGGGCACCCTGGGGCACAAATTGGGAAGGCTCGGCATAAAGGCCATTATCATTGAAGGACGGCCGGCAAAAGGACATCACTATGTACTGAGACTTACGAAGAATGGAACTGCTCTGGATGAAGCAGGTGATCTTGGACAGTTGGGAAACTACGATGTTACAAAAAGGCTGTTTGATCAGTACGGCAACAACATAGCAACTGCCTCTATCGGGCCGGCAGGCGAGATGCTTTTATGTGCCTCAACAGTTGCCATATCGGATCAGGAAGGCCGACCGTCTAGGCATGCTGCCAGGGGGGGATTGGGTGCAGTTATGGGTTCGAAAGGAATAAAGGCGGTTGTGGCGGATGATAAGGGTTGCGGCGTTGTGAAGCCGAAAAACCCTCAGGCCTTCAAGGCGGTATTAAAGGAATTTTCAAATTATCTGAAAGTTGATCCTCAAATTCGATCCAGGTCGAGGCATGGGACCGCAGAGGGAATCTGGCATGCCGTTGATGCGGGATGGTTACCCACAAGGAATTTCTCTTCAGGCCATTTTGAGGAAGTGAAAAAGATTGACGCAGATGCAATAGAGAAATTGACGAAGGAAAGAAGTGGATATATGACCGCGTGCATGCCGGGATGTGTCATAAAATGCACCCATGTCCTAAACGACAGGGACAAGAATTATCTGACAAGTTCTCTAGAATACGAAACCCTTGCAATGCTCGGATCGAATTTGGGCATCGGGAATTTGGATACGATTTGTTTATTGGATCGCATGTGTGACGATATAGGCATTGATACAATAGAAACAGGGGGCACACTTGGCATCCTAACAGAGACCGACTTCTTTCAATTTGGTGATGGTGAAAAGGCGTTGGATTTGTTGAATGAAATTAGAAATGGAACAACATTAGGGCGTGTCCTCGGACAGGGAGTGGAAGTAACAGGTCGAGTATTCGGTATTGACCGCATTCCTGCGATAAAAGGGCAGGGAATGCCAGCCTACGATCCAAGGGCGTTAAAGACCATGGGTATTACACTATCGACTTCTGCGCTGGGGGCCGATCACACGGCCGGATGGATGGTAAAGGGTGAGACATATGAAGAGCAGATAAACCATTCAATGGAAAGACAAATTGCGTTTGCATTAATGGATACGCTTGGCATGTGTTTGTTTACGCGGATAATGCTCTTTGACAATCTCGATTATATGACTGGGTTTGTGAATGGTGTGCATGGGTGGGATTTGATTGAGGCTGATCTACTTGAGCTTGGAAAGGACATACTAAAAAAAGAAAGAAGATTCAATGAAAACGCAGGCATTGGTTTTCATGCGAATCAGATCCCTGATTTTTTTAGAAACGAAGCATGTCCACCCACGGGCAATATTTTTGATGTACCTGAGGAGATGTTATGGAGGTCGAGTTGAGATGACACCAAGAAAATTGCCTGGCATCATGAAGGGATCAACAGATCTTTCTGACCAAAACCTTTAATTTAGTTCCAGTGGGGAGGGTTTTACATATGGATTTAGAAACTATAGCAGTAATTGGTGCAGGAAACGGAGGCTTTGCTTTAGCAGCGGACCTTGCGATGAATGGCTGGCGAATTAATCTTTATGAATTGCCCCGGTTTGGAGAGAATATAATTCCCCTGAAGGAAAAGAGCGGAATAAACATCACCGGAGTAGCAAATATCGGATTTGCGAGATTTAACAAGATAACGACAGACATGGCGGCAGCTGTCGAGGATGCATCAATTGTCCTCGTAAATACCGTTGCACTAGCCCATGAAGAAATCGCAGTGCTTCTTGCCCCGCATTTGAAAGACGGACAGGGCATTTTCATCATCCCGGGATCTGGAGGGAGTTTTGTATTCAAGAAGGTATTTGCCGAGGCAGGAATTGGGGCGGAGGTCTTTATTGCGGAAACCTACACCCTTCCTTATGGGTGCAGAAAAACGGATTCAACCACAGTAAATGTCTCACGGCTTCTGGGTGATCCATTATTGGCGGCTTTACCGTCGAGAGACAATGAAAAGGCACTTGAAAAATACCGGAGATTGTATCCTGAATCGTTACTGATGACCAATGCGCTGGAAGTGGCTATCTGTAATCCAAATATTATACTTCACCCTGCAGCAACCATGCTGAGTATATCCCGGATTGAACATACCGGGGGCGATTTCGGCCTCTACCAAGAGGGCTTTTCTCCGTCGGTGATGGAGATCCTTGATGCTTTGGACCGGGAATGTCTCCGTGTGCAGAAGGGCCTTGGCCTACCAGGCTCATCATTTAAAGGACTTTTTGAAAAGCGATACCATAGAGGCTTTGATGAGCAATTCAGCGCCATGCGAAAGCTCGGTAGCAGAGGACCCTTTGATGTGAAAACGCGCTATATCACAGAGGATGTGCCTATAGGGATGGTTTTGGTTTCCTCCATCGGTCGATGGCTGGGCATTCCAACACCAACATATGACTCGGTGATCCATCTGTGCGGTGTCATGAATACTACGGATTACTGGAAAGAAGGGCGAACTTTGGAAAAATTGGGTTTGTCAAAGATGAGTTTGGAGGAACTGAAGAGGTTTGTTGAATCGGGCGGTTAAGGAGGTGCAGGAAGTCATCAAGTCGATATGCTGGGTGTCAGTTCTTTGAGGAGGTGGCATCGCCAGAAGACCTTCCTGGCGTTTATCATACACGAGTATAGGGTGTTGTGTTTTTTGAATCGACAACTAGAAGCCTTTTGGAATTTAGAAGACCTATGAGCAAGTATGGTTTTTGATAGAACGAAAAAGAATATGACGTATGGCTGGGCAGGCAGGATTCTCAGAGTGGATCTATCTAACAGAAAGTCAGAAGTAGAAAATGTGGCACCATACACGGAGGATTTCATCGGCGGAAGGGGGATCAATGTTAAAGTGCTGTATGATGAAGCCGGAGATCTTTCAAGCTCTTTTGATCCAGAAAACAGGCTGTGCCTGGGTCCCGGGGTGCTGGCAGGAACATCTGTTCCTGGCAGCTCAAGGACTGAAATAACCGCGGTTTCGCCGCGCGGAATGCTTGATTCTGCTGGTATCGGCGGTTTCATCGGCGCCGAGATCAGATACGCGGGCTATGACAATATTGTTATTCGGGGTCAGTCAGATTCCCCGACCTATGTTTACATCCACAATAATCGAGTTGAGTTCAGAGATGCATCCCGGCTCTGGGGTAAAGACCCTTGGGAGACACAGAAGGAGATTAGAAAAGAACTGGGAGATGAAGATATTCAGGCCGTCTGTATTGGGCGTGCCGGCGAAAATAGGGTGAGCTTTGCATGCATTTTAACCGGAAGGCTGTCAAGTGCGGCGGGACGCTGCGGCCTTGGTGCCATTATGGGAGCAAAAAATCTAAAAGCGGTTGCTGTAAAGGGGACAAACACCATTAAAATCGCTAGGCCGGCTGAGTTTTTAAATGAATGCTCGGAAATGCATAAGCTCGCAAGACAGAATCCTTTCTTTGATCGGAAAAGGAGTTGTTTGAGTGATAAGACAATTTTTGAGCGGTATATTGATATAAGCGGCAAATTTGTCACGGGTAACTGGGAAGACTCAGACTGGCGCAGGGACGGATTCTGGGGACTTTTAGAGGACCCCGAAGAATTCTGGAAAACATATGCGGAGCAACATCAGCCGCGGGGATCTCACCAGCCTGGGTGTTTCGGATGTCCAGTCTACCATGAAACCTTTTTTAATATTCCAGGAAATGACGATATTGCAAGCGCAAAATGTGTTGACTGGTTGTCCATGAGCGGCCCGGTATGGCTTACCAGCCGCGAGCAGGTGATTCGTGCAGTTCATCTGTGTAACAAATACGGCCTGGATGCAGTATCCACAGGGAACGTCATTTCATTCATGATGGAGCTTTACCACAGGGGGATAATTGGAAAGCAGGATACAGACGGAATTGCCATGCGGCGAGGGGATTTAGATGCTGTGTTGTCGGCAATAAAAAAAATAGCCAATCAAGAGGGTTTTGGTAAAATTTTTAGAAATGGTGTTGCCACGGCGGCCAAGATGATTGGCAGGGGGGCCGAGAAGTATGCCATGCACATAAAAAATCTTGAATTATACCCTGAAGAGGATCGTGCCTACAAATCAATGGCACTTCTTTCTTCAGTCGGAAAAACAGAACAATATTCTGTGATCGACGTCGAATGGGCCGGGGCAAAAGAAAAGATGGAGAACCTGGCAGTGAGTCTATTTGGGCGAAGGGACGCGGCGTTTCCAACAGGCTATATTGATAAGGCACTTCTGGTATGGGATTCAGAAAACAGGCATTGTGTGGGAGACTTGCTTGGCGTATGCAAATTCATCATTCCCTGGGGCTATACCCTTTCCATGGAAATGCCTGCCAGACTATTCTCATTGGCTACAGGGAAAGAGACCAGCGAAGAGGAACTTTTTATTTCGTCCCAAAGGACGATCACTCTTGAGAGGGCCTTTAACGTCATACAGGGGATAAGAAGAAAAGATGACATGCCCCCGATGAGGCTATTTGACAAGCCGGTTACAGATGGAAAATTCAGGGGAGAGGTGTTAAACCAGACTTCCTTTAATCAGATGTTAAGTGAATATTATGCGTTACGTGGTTACGATTCAGAAGGCGTACCTACAGAAGATACATTCGTGAAACTGGGTCTTCAGCGTGACTTTGATTCGTTTCAACAAAGGTCTTCAAAACGCCTCGCTTCCAAATCTGATGAAGAGTTCATGATATTTTAGATCTATTTTTACAAAAGACGTTGCCAGATGTATGTTATCGCAGTTGATCATGAAAATTGTATGGGTTGCAGGACGTGCGAGGTGATCTGCTCTTTAAGCCACGAGGGGGAGATAAGCCCGTTGCGAAGTCGAATCGGTGTGGTTAAGTGGGAGTCAGAGGGGTTGTCATTTCCCATGAACTGCCGACAGTGCGATGATGCACCTTGTGCTGTAGTGTGCCCTGTTAAGGCGATTTCACGAGACGAAAACCTGAATAGAGTCATGGTGGACTATGCAAGGTGCATTGGGTGCAGGTCTTGCGTTACGGCATGCCCTTTCGGGGGCATGTCATTTGATACCTCTGGTGGAAGGATCATCAAGTGCGATCTGTGTGACGGTGATCCTTTATGTGTCAGGTTTTGTGCCTATGGCGCCCTGAGGTATATAGATGCAGGAGAAATGAACACCAGAAATCGAAAAGCGGCGGCCTTAAGATTGGCAAAATCGACGAAGAAATCCATGAACAATGGAACAATGCTGTAGCCGTGAAATCGTGGATACCACGATGCAAGAATGGTATGGCAAAAAACTAAAAGGAGGAGATCAAGGATGGACAAAGTAGAGTTTATTTATCTTTCTGAAAAGGACATTATGGAATTGGGCCTGAAAATGGTCCAGGCCATTGATCTGGTGGAGCAGGGCTTGGCCGAGCACGGCCGAGGAAGGGTGGAAAATCCTCCCAAGCCGGGCATCCATGCTTCTCAGAATTCATTTATCCATGCCATGCCCGCCTATTATAAGGATCTGGGCATAGGGGGCCTGAAGTGGGTCTCAGGATACCCGGACAACAGGGCGCTGGGTCTCCCGGCGATCATGGGAATTGTGGTCCTTAACGACATGAAGACCGGAGCCCCGATCTGCATCATGGACGGCACATGGATCACGGCCGTCAGGACGGCGGCGGTGTCCGCGGTGACGGCCAAGTACTGCGCCCGGAAGGACTCGAAAGTACTGGGTGTGGTGGGTGCCGGCGTGCAAGGGCGCTACAATCTTATCGCCCTGAAAGAGGTCTTGCCGGATCTATCAACCGTGAAAATCATGGACATCAACCGGGAGGCAGCCGAGAAATACAGGGATGAACTGGGACCCAAGACCGGAGTTGAGGTGATCGTTTATGAGGATGTGGAAACCGTGGCCAAGGGATCGGATATTATCGTGACGGCCACTGAACGTTTGGCTGAGCCGCTCATAAGAAATGAGTGGTTTGAAGAAGGTTGTCTGGGGCTGGGGCTTGAGGCCAGCCGGGCATGGTATGGCGACGCTATCCTCTGTGCGGACAGGTTTGTCACCGATGATTGGGGCCAGACCACTTACTTCCATTCTCAAGGCGCCTTCCCTGATGGGTTGCCAGAGAGTTACACCGAACTGGGGACCATCATCAATGGTGAAAACAAAGGAAGGGAAGGAGACGAAGAGCGGATCCTGGCCATAAACATCGGCCTGGCACTGGAGGATATGATCGTAGCGGACCGGTTATATCAGATGGCAAAGGAAAAAAAGGGGTGCGGGAAGCTGACGCTAATAGAAAGGGAAATATTTTGGTAGCATTTAAAATCCAAGAAGATGCTAGGCTAAGTATCCGAAAAGTGTTTGAAATTCTTTTCTGAGCACTGTTGGGTCGGGGGATTGAAGGAACCAAAAAATGAAAATTGGCAATGGCAAAGAACGGGTAATAGATGGTGATGTCCGGTGCGTTGGAGACAAGAGAAAGCAGGTTGAATAATCAGGTGCGTAGGATGAATCCCTCGGCACCGGGCGAAATGAACGATCAAAAACAAACATATTATTTATTTGAAGGAGGCAGGTATGGCAACATTTTCTTTTGACACTCAGCCGGCCTTGAGGATCTTTTCAGATGCGGACATTGAGAAGATCCATGACTGCGCGCTTCGAATCTTAAAGGATGTTGGCGTCCGGTTTCATTCCACAAGGTCGCTTCAAATTCTTGGTGACCATGGGGCGGAAGTGGACACCAAAAAAGGGATTGTAAAGTTCAAAGAGACGATGATCGCCGACAGTATTGAAAAGACGCCGGAGACTTTCAATCATTATCACATAAATAGAGACGAATTTTTGACCATCGGGGGGGATAAAGTCTTCTTTTATCCGGGATCAACGGCTGTAAGATTCATGGAATCTGACGGGAAAACCATTCGAACGCCGAAGTGTAATGATTATGTTCGGTACTGTCAGTTGGTAAAAAAGCTGCAGTTCATCGAAGTACATACGAGCTGTCTGCTCTTGTCGGATGTCCCAGAAGACTTCGTCGAAATCATGAAGGTCTATATATCTCTTTTGTTCTGCGATAAACCGTTGATCACTTCCACATTTACCAAGCAGAACACGAATGACGTTATTGATATGATTGCGGCCGTATCCGGCGGAAAAGAAGCGATGAGAGAAAGACCCTGCGCTACCTTCATTTACTGTCCTTCTCCTCCGTTATCGTGGGCGGAAGTCATCGTGGAAAACATAATTGATGCGGCATCAAACGGTTTTCCATTGATTTATGTGTCAATGCCCACGCTTGGTGCAACTGCTCCGGCAACGATTGCCGGATGTGTGGCTCAGCATGCGGCAGAAACGCTGAGTGGATTGGCCCTTGCCCAAGCCATATGCCCGGGCCTGCCTGTGGTTTACGGCGGAACGCCTGTCCTTTTTGATATGAAGACGGCAACAACGGCATTGGGCGCTATGGAAACCTATATGATGGATGTCGGCATGAATCAAATGGGAAGGTATTATGGGTTACCTGTCCGGGCAACCATGACAGAGACGGATTCCAAGTGTTTTGATACCCAAACTGGCTGGGAGACAGGGATGGGGTTTTTAATCGGTAGCCTGTCGGGTATCCACCTGGTAAGCGGAGCCGGAATGATTGAGTCGGCAAGGTGTCAGAGTTTGGAGAAACTTGTCATGGACAACGAGATAGCCGGCATGTGCAAGCGGTTTCTGAAAGGCGTTAAAGTTGATGAAGACAGGCTGGCATTTGATGTGACCGCAAAACTGGGCCCTGAAGGGTCCTTTCTCACAAGCAATCATACATTTGAGTATTTCAAAAAGGAGCAGTATATACCGACCGATATTACGGATCGAAAGGAACGGTTCAGATGGGAAAAAGAGGGTGCAAAAACAGCATTTGATCGAGCCAGAAATATGGTTAAAGACATGTTGAAGGATGAACCGGGAACCGTCCCATGCCTGAAAGGAAACGCGCTGAACAATTTGAAGGATGTGTTCAATGAGATATGTAAGCGACGTAAGATAACTGATATGCCCATTCAGATTGATTAGGTAAATAAAATGCCATTTAGCAGATGTCATGGTGCCGAGGTATTGGGTAGCGGAAAAACTTGAGAGGCACGCTCCCAGAGGCTCTTTTCAAACATGCGAGAAGTTACAGGGAGTCATCGATGGATGTGAAACTTAAGGTAAAGGAAATCGCTGAGACGTGGGGGGCAGACTTCTTCGGTGTCGCTGACTTGTCGCTGGCTTATGATGCGATTCTGGCACAAGGTGGGCCAGTGATTGCTGCTTATCCCTGGGCGATTTCTGTTGGGGTTACTCTGCTGCATACAATTGTTGACCAATTGCCACACCGTGCCAATCGAGCGGTAGCGGTAAACTATCGGCATCACAGTTATGACGTAATCAACCAGCGGCTTGATCTTTTTATCTCGCATGTGAGTAGCTTGCTTCAGCGAGAAGGCTATCGAGCATTACCTATCCCGGCAACGAAGCAAGTAGATGACAAACGAATCTGTGCGGTATTTTCGCACAAGCTGGCGGCGCATTTGGCAGGGTTGGGCTGGATTGGCAAGAGTTGCTTATTGGTGACACCTGAAGTGGGGCCGCGGGTGCGTTGGGCCACGGTACTCACCGATGCGCCGTTACAAGCGACGAGGAAGCCGATGGAGGAGCGCTGTGGCAATTGTAAGCAGTGTGTGGAGATCTGTCCCGTACATGCCTTCACGGGGGAACCTTTTCGAGTGTCTGAGCCACGCGAAAAGCGATATGATGCCAGCATGTGTGAACGCTATTTTACAGCGATGAAGGAGGAAGATGCTGAGTTAGCTGTATGTGGTTTGTGTTTGTATATCTGTCCGCATGGGAAACGGCAAAATCGTGAGCAGGCGAGTCTGGAAATGGGTGTTCAACCCAACGAATAAGGAATTAATGTTTTGCGAAGACAAAACATAATTCAGGGTTCGTTTGACTGAATGGCAAAATGCTCCTCTTTTCAATATTGATACCGCTTGATCATCGATAATCTTCCCCGAACGATAAGGGGTGGGATTAGAACTGGATGCTATGGTTCGGTCGCAAACAGAGGAGTCTTCAATCCATTACTATGGCTGGGTTGTGGTGGGTGCGTGTTTCTTGGCTACCCTAATGGGCTTTGGTCTTGTTTATTCATATGGGGTTTTTTTAAAGCCACTCGCATCGGAGTTTGGCTGGAGCAGATCTATTGTAACAGGAGCCTTCACCTTTTATGCGATCCTGCATAATATCTTGGCCTTTTTTGTCGGCATGGCGATGGACAAATACGGGCCCAAATGGGTTTTGGGCATCGCAGGTTTTTTTCTCGGGTTTTCGATGATCATTTTGAGCCGAATCACATCGGTTTGGGAATTTTACCTGTATTTCGGCGTTTTCTTTTCTTTGGGTATCGCTGGCATATATTCGCCAGCAATGGCCACCGTATCGGCTTGGTTTAAAGCGAAAAGAGGCTTTGACGTCGGGCTAACAACTGCAGGTCTCGGAGCCGGTGCCTTTATCTTTTCTCCCCTAACTGCGTGGCTAATTTCATCGTTTGGCTGGAGGCGAGCGTATCTTATCCTGGGAATCGTTGTTTGGATTTTTTTCGTTCCTGTTGCAAGATTTATAAAAAAGGTGCCCACTGATTTTCTGAGTGGCGAGAGGAAATCAGAGCGAGTTAAAAGCTTATGTATCATTGATGCCTTTAAAACGACTATGTTCTGGGCGTTGGGTTTTTCATATATATTTATTTCCATTGCGCTATGGACAATTATGATCCACATGGTTAGCCTTGCCACAGACAGAGGGATGTCTATTTTGAGGGCAGGGATGGTTGTAAGTGTTATTGGAGGTTCAAGCATACCAGCGAGAATCTGTGCCGGTTTACTTTCTGATAGAATCGGTAGAAAAAAAACTTTTGTAATCAGTTTGATTTTTCAATTAATCGCAGTCAGCTGGCTCATGGTATCCAAGCAAGATTGGATGTTATTCACATTCGCGATAATCTTTGGTATCAGCACAGGGGGATCGGCAGGGGTGATGCCTGCCTTTCCAGCGGATTATTTCGGTTTTAAAGATAATGGAGCTATCTTAGGGTTTTTGGTTATGATGGCCGGTATGGGTGTAGGTATTGGCCCCTATGTGGGGGCATATATTTATGACATAACACAATCGTACGACTATATGGTAATAATGTGCATGCTTTCAACCATTGCCGGAATCCTCGTGAGCTTGATTCTCAAACCGATAAAATAAGTTGCCCGGTTTTATCGATTAAATCACGAGACAGAGCCGACCTAGAAGGGTTCGTATAAATACATAGGTCCCAGATGAGCAATCTTGCGCCCGAATAAGAGTGTATTAAGTGGACAATTGTTCATGAATTCCATAGTACTTCCATCAATTGAACATAATTTGGGCAGATTACGTAGCCTTTTTTACCTAAATTTCTTTGCGTGTCAAATGTTTCATATGGAAGCTGACAGCATTTTGCCGCTATCCCTAACGGAGAAAAATAAATGCATGGATTTTTCGGCAGAGTTTTATAAATTGACGTGTGTAACCAGCAATACTCTATCGAAGCTATTAGTGATGAAATACTTGACAAGTATCTGGGGGGAAAAGGCCTGGCTTATTACCTGCTGTTTATGAGGAAGATTGTGCAGAACATTCTTAATATATCATGAGCCATCTGAGAATACCAAACCAAACAGGAAGGTTAATAAGTC
>Ga0315545_1001785_pt1 | contig 20349 bp, 18 predicted proteins | sample SalMarSW160210MG_FD_203096 | JGI IMG/M metagenome (GOLD analysis project Ga0315545, IMG submission 203096) | Salt marsh sediment microbial communities from the Plum Island Ecosystem LTER, Massachusetts, United States - Salt Marsh Sediment SW1602-10 ...
ATCTCAGCGATCTTCAACGTCAGGACTGGGCCGATCAGCGTAATAGCGTGCTGGAATCAGCCATTGATGTTTATAAACGTAATAAAGCTTTACCAATATCATGAGGTAGTACCTAGTTTTTGGTTTTGCATTTTTCGTTTTGCGTTTTGCGATTCTTTACCAGATTTTGCAAACCACGAATAGGACAATCAGTAATCCCAAAGTTACCCAGGTCAAATATACAGGCAGTATCCCGGAATGAAGCCATCGCAGAAATGCCGTTAATGTCAGGCCGCACTTCGCACTCTGATCATACGGATCATAATAACCTTTTTCCTGGCCTGAATATAATTGTTTCAATCCTGACATGGATGAAACGGTCTTGTAGAAACCTGTGCCGGGTATAGCCATTTGCTCATTAGACTGGATTTCACCACATGTCCAGGTGGGCACAATCCGGACTTTTCTGGCCAACAATCCCACTAATAAAATAAGTAATCCCAAAGCCACGCCGATAGCTATAAGGGCCGTGGCAAGAATGGATTGCCATGTGCCCATGAAAATCGCAGCACCGGTTTCCATATCCATAGCCTGCAAAGCAGGGTAAATAAATAATTTCAAAGGCACGTGATAAAAAACTCCAAAGAACACACAAAGTGCAGAAAGTATAACCATAGGTAAAGTCATAGAAGAGGGCACTTCTTTCACGTGTTTTAATTCATCCGGCAGCCGCCCAAGAAACAGTGAATGTATCAGTTTCACAAACGAAGCCAATGTTAGCGCACTTCCGAACATCGCGCATGTCAGCCAGATGGGCCACAATCTCGCGGCACTATCCGCCTGAGCCGAACCCATCTGGATCACACCCTGATAAACCATCCACTTGGAGACAAAACCATTGAAAGGTGGTATACCCGAAATACTCAAGGCCGCAATCAGACATGCAGTAAATGTTATCGACATTTTCCTGCCAAGGCCACCGAGCCTATCTAACTCAGCAGTGCCGCTGACGTGCTCAACCGCGCCGCCGCAAAGGAATAGACAACATTTATATATCGCGTGGTTGAGCATGTGGAAAATGCCTCCGGCGATTCCTACCGGCGTCATTGTCGCTATGCCAAGTATCATGTAGCCAACCTGGCTAATAGCGTGATACGAAAGCAATCTCTTGAGGTTATGCTGCACCATTGCAATCATCACCGCGATAATAATTGTAGCAGCCCCTATTATTGCCAGTATCAAACTCAGAGCCGCTGATTGAATTATGAATATCTCGCCTACAATTATCACCAGAAGATAAATTCCAAGCAGCTTATCGATCGCCGCGGGTAATAATGCCATCACCGAAACAGGGGCATACTCACCGCTGGTAGGTAGCCATGTATGCAACGGCAAGGCGCCCGCCTTGGTAATCGCCGCTACCATGAGCAGTAGAAACGCAATAATGGACAGTGCCGAGTTTGTCGGCAGGTTAATCTCAGAGATAACAAAGGTGCCCGAGAGCGCCCAAACTATTAAAAGGCCGAGCAGAAAGGCGGCATCGGATGCCCCTATCATTGCAAAACTCTTCGTTGCCGCGAAATTGGAATTTTTGCCACCTGTTGTGATCAAAAGGTACAATGATGCAGTAACTATCTCCCAGAATATAAGCACGAATAGCAAGTGGTTGGAAAGCAAAATCCCTGCCGTGCCACCTATCGTAAGCAGAATCGAGCCATAATATTCATTCTGCCGCTTCGCGTGGGCCATAGACCTCAGCGAATACAACGCTATCAGCAGGCCAAATCCCATGGCAAACATTAAAATGAACGCTCCTAGCGGCTTGATACTAAGCAACAGGTCCAGCCGAACATCGCCTATCTGCAGAACTGGCCAGCTACAGTCATATTCGCCAAATTTAAATATCCGCACCGCCCGAGCAAACGCAGCAATTGAGATTATCAGCGCCAACGTTTTGGATAGAGCCCTGAGCCTGTTCGGCAAAAAAATGATAACAAAACCAACAATCAAAGGCACAAAAACCAAACTGAGTAAAATAATATCCAACTCAGAAATCCTCCAACTTCCACTGAGGCGTACCTATTTCTTTTCTGATCTTTTCTGTTTTTTCCCTGCTCATTTTAAGCAAGGTCTCGTAATTTTGTATAATGTTGTTGTGACTATCAACAACAGCCAATCTCTCGGTACAACTGTAACACGGGTCAACCGCTGCCAAAGTAATTGTCACATCAGCAATGTGCTGACCAATGCAGGACGCCCTAAACGAAGGAACATTTACAAAGCTTGGCGCCCTTACCTTATGACGGACAGGGCGATTGCCGCCGTCGCTACGGACGTAATGGAAGGTCTCGCCCCGCGGAGCCTCGGCGTGGCCGCAGCCCTGGCCGGGCGGTATCTGCTTAACCTCCACGGCAACCGGTCCTTTTGGCAGCTTCTTTACCGCCTGTCTGGCTATCTTGACCGCCTCAAGAACCTCAAGAAGACGAACAACCGCCTTAGCGAAGACATCGCCTTCAGGTTGAACTATCACATTCCAATCCAAATCGTTATAAGCCGCATAAGGATCATCCCGTCTTACGTCGATGGCAATTCCGCTACCCCGAGCTGTGGGGCCTGTCACCGCGTACTTGATGGCGTCCTCTTTGCTCAGTGTGCCAACACCTTTTAGCCGGGCATGTATAACAGGATCATCCAAGACGGCTTTGGTGAGCATCTCGGTTTTCTTTTCGAGCTTGTCGAGCTCCTTCAATATCTTAGGGATAGCCTCGTCAGGGATGTCCTCCCGACAGCCACCAATCCGTACGTTGCCGTAGTTGTTTCTATTGCCTGTTATCTCTTCGAGCAAGTCGAGGACCGGCTCACGATATTTCCAGGCCCACATAAAGACCGTATCATAGCCAATAAAATGACCGGCCAGGCCCACCCATAACATGTGACTGTGGATGCGCTCAAGCTCATTGATAATAACACGGACATACAATGCTCGTTCGGGCGGCGTCACGCCGGCAATATCCTCCACAGCCTGCACGTACGCCAGCGGATGTGAAGCTGAGCATATCCCGCATATACGGGAGACCAAAAATGGGACCTGGTCGAACTGTAATGTTTCACTAATTCCTTCGATGCCCCTGTGATTGTAGGATATCCTCATATCAATATCGGTAACCGTCTCACCATCGATAGTGAGCTGGAAAAATTCCATCTCCTCCTGCAACGGATGAAATGGACCAACCGCAAGAACCGGTTTTTTGACCATTTTTTTCATTATTTATTTCCTTCGTTTCGTATACCTGTGGCAGGGCCAGGACAGGCCTTTCTCAGCGGATATACACCTTCCGGCCAATCATCAGCCAGAATCAAACGCCTCATATTAGGATGATTCCTGAACTCAATTCCAAAAAGGTCATGTATCTCCCGCTCTATCCACTCAGCACCGGGCAAAAATGGCGCAATCGACTCGATAGCAGGATTCTCGATATCACGGATAAAGGCCCTTACGGTAATAATATAGCCTAACTGGTCATAGGCATAGTGATACAAGACCTCGAAACAATCGTCAGAATCGATGCCCGTTGCGATGACAAATCTTAAGCTCAACTGCTCAAACAAGAATTTATTGACAGCGTAACTGTTTTCTGCCTCACACAGTAGAAATATCCGGTCGTCCAACGGTTGCTGAGTATCTATGAGCTTACCTTTTATTTCTGACAGCCTGTCACTAAGTTCCTGCTGATTCATATTCATATCCCGTTATATAGCTGACAGTGCCTTAACCACTCCCGATATCATTGCCTCAGGTTTTGGTGGACAGCCCGGCACGTAAGCGATAATCGCATTAGGATCAACTTCCCTAATTATCTTATCCAAAGGCCCTACAATGTGATAGCCTTTCTGAAATATTCCCATTCCACAGGCACACGCCCCGATCAAAAAAACCACACACGGCTTTGGAGTCTGGCGATACACCTCTCGCACCCGTATCGCTGCCTGGCGGGTTCCTGCGCCGGTCACCAATAGCGCATCAGCATGGCGGGGAGAACCTACCAGCTTAATGCCGAATCTCTCAACGTCAAACCTCGGTGTTAGCAAATCGACAATTTCAATGTCACAGTTATTGCACGCACCGGCATTGACGTGGAAGACCCAAATCGACTTTTTCAATGACCATATCTTCCAACTCACTTAGTTCATCCCTTCGGCTCTACCCAGAGCAGGCCCGCCCAGGCGGGCAAGCTTACAGCCAATTGATGCCATAGTAGTTACCCATTGTCGCCAGAATTACCGCTATAACCAATATCAGTCCACAATAAACCCAGAAGAACTTCATCGCTTGATCAATTCGTAAACGTGGGTTCGTATTCTTTATCAATATGAGCAGAACCAACACGAGAACATACTTTCCGATACCAGCTACTAACGACCAGCCCACGGTTCCAAAACCACCGAGAAATACCATCACTAAAAATAACGGCAGCGCTACAAGCATCATCGCCTGCATAACTTTCCAGACCGCAAGAAGCGCCCCTGAATATTCTATTATCACACCGCTGGCAACTTCTGTTTCCGATTCAGCAATGTCAAACGGTACAAGACCAAGCTTAGCCTGAACGCATAACAGAGTAACCAAAAACGCCAGCAATCCGGATATACTTAGAACCGGCGTCTGCTGAGCAATTGCAGCCAAATTCAACTGTCCGCCTGCCTTGATTACCACCACGATAAACGCCAGGACCAGAGGCAATTCGTAACCCATGACAAGCTTCATTTCTCTGCTTGTGCCGACGGCTGCGTGTGGGCTTGCGCTGGCACTACTTCCCAAAATCAAGGCAAGCGACGGCAATACCATCAGATATATCGCAACAACGATGTCGCCAACAAAAGCCGCCTGGGTGATAGTTATCTTCCACAGCATTGTCGAAAGCAGCAGTACTCCTGCAAGCCCTACAAGCGGGGCTGCGAGAAAGACGGTCCTTTGAGCATCCTGTGGCACAAGGACCTCCTTGCCCATTAGCTTCATTATGTCATACAGTGGCTGACAGATCGGCGGACCTACACGCCACTGCACCAAAGCGCTAACCTTTCTTACTATCCATGAAGCGACCAAGCCCAAAACAAGCGTGAACACAAATCCCGGAAAGATCAAAATCCAGAACAGATTCTGAAATACATCAATCATTTTTGTGCCTTTTCCGTATCCCTCAAAAACGGCTCCCACGTAGTGCCACCAGCTACTCGCACCACGATATCTTCAAAAATTTCTACCATATCGCCTTCGACTTTAACCTCGCCATAGTCAATACTGCCATCGGTGCAAGTCCTAACACAGAGCGGTTTTTCGCCCGGTGCCAGCCTGCCTCTGCACACATCGCAGACGCTGCTGGGAAAGGGTATCAAGTCCGTATATATAGTTCCGAACGGACATGCTATCGCACAGGTACCACAGCCGGTACACAACATATTGGCCCGCTTAAGAATGCCGGCGTCGTTACTACCACTGGAGACCTTCTCAAGTGCATCCTGCGGGCAGGCGGCTATGCAAGGAGCCGACTCACATTTGCGACAGATTAAAGCAAAACGAATCATCTCCAGCAATGAATCGAATCCCTTGTTCTCAGGATGATGCTTATAAGAACATTGAACATTCGACTCTTCCTGAAGCTCTGCCTTTGCCAGATCGATTATCAACTTTGCGCCCATGAGTTTGTATCTCGTATACAAAAACTAAAAACTAAAAACTGAAAGCTAAAAGCTAAAAGCTAAAAACTATAATTAGAAACTCAAAACTCATGAATTCCTTGTCCAATTTTACATTTTTTGTTTTAAGCTTTACGCTTTTAGTCCCAAATATTCGGGTAGTCCTTTATCTGCTCGTAGGTAAATACAGGGCCGTCTTTGCAGACATAATATTTTCCAATCATGCAATGGCCGCACTTTCCTACGCCACAGCTCATATTCTTTTCCATCGAGAGATATATATCTTTAGCAGCGAATCCGAACTCCAATAACTTTAGTGTCACGAACTTCATCATAATAGGCGGGCCGCAGACCACTGCCACGGCGTTTTTAATGTCTACGTCACCTGGCTCAAGAATGGTAGTTACTACGCCAACATTATCCTTCCATTCACCGTTCGCCTCATCGACTGTGAGTTTAATATTTACTCCATCAATTTTCTGCCAGCGCCCAAATAATGTCTTCTTATATATAAAATCTTTCGGTGTCCTGGCACCATAGCGACACACCACAGACTTGAAGTCTTTTATTCTGTCAACCAATGTTAAGAACAACGAGCGAATCGGTGCCAAGCCCACACCACCGCCAACGATATAAACCTCCTTGCCGACGAAATCATCAACGGGATAGCCATTGCCGAAAGGCCCACGAATGCCGACTTTCTGCCCCTTATTGCACTCATGCAAAAGAGCCGTTACCCTCCCGGCTTTCATGATCGTTATTTCCATTTTATCTGCCTGAGCCGGTGATGAAGACGGTGTAAAAGGTGCTTCACCTTCGCCCGGGAGAGTCAGCTCGACAAACTGACCGGTACTAAACGTTACCTGCTTCTCAGGAACAACGACAAAGCTCTTAATCGTCGGAGATTCATCTATAATCTCAACGATCTCACCATTAATAGGTTGATAAAGACTCGGCTTCATTTCGTAACTTTTGCCTCTTTACTATCCCTTAGCTCTTTGTTCAGTTTCTTGAGCACTTCTCGGATGTCTACGTCCCCTGCTTCAGCATCTACGCACCTGCCGCAGCCGATGCACATTTGAAGGCCGTATCTGTCGAGGAAATAAACAAACTTGTGCATTAAGCGATGCCTTAGCCTGTCACCGAGTATCTTCCGCGGATTCGCTCCGCCTGCAACTTGAGCATAGGCCATCCTCATGCAACTGTCCCACATCTTCATTTTGCTGAAATAATCCTCCTGCTTCGTATCATAGAGATAAAAACAATGACATGTAGGACAAACCCTCGTGCAGGCTTGGCACTCAACGCAGGTCTTTGCCTCCTCGTCATAGACGTAGGAATCATAAGTGGCGTTCATTACATCTCTGATGGGCATGTCAAATTTCAGCTCAGCGTTATTCTGTTCAAGCTGTTTTTGCGTCAGTTCTCTTATTCTGTCCCGCTCAGCTAACGCACCTTGAGGAACTTCACTGAACAACTCGTTATGATTTTGGACAAAATCATTTCCTTTATTCGAGCCGATCTCGATAATAAAGCCGTCCCCTGCCTGACAGACATTCAAGTCGAATCCGCTCTCCGGCCAGGGCCGACCATCAAGGACATTGCAGAAACAACTCTCACCCGGATCAAAACAATCAGCAGAGATTATAAACATCTTATCCCGACGAGCAACGTAATATGGGTCTTCAAATTCCGCTTCGAGAAACACCTTGTCCAGAACCTCAATCGAGCGCAAATCGCAATTTTTTACTCCGAAGACCGCAAACGGCTTTATTTGCTCCGGCTCTACCGGCTCCGGGAAAATGGCGGCAAGCTCACGCAGCGGAAAGAGAAACTCCTTGATTGGTGTACACGCGCGGATATTGTTGAACTCAACGTCGGTGTCAGCGGACGGATCATATCTCTTATAGACATAATGTTGCTCGGCCTTTTTCGGTGTATAGAGGTCCATATCACCGGCAACGGCATCCAGCAAGGGTTTCAACTTGACTATAAACACGGTTTTCATTATCCCGCCTTGTTTCAATCCTGTCTATTGATGCTATCCATATTTATTCAACAACATACTATAGCGAACTATGCTAAGCGGTTTTAAGAATCGCGTGCTTTTTCTTAACTCAACCCGCCGGCATATAGTAGGGCAGCCGGGCAAGGTCCATAGCAATATCGATAGTTATTACCTTCACCCTCTTCGGAACCGATATATAGCAAGGAGAAAAATTCAAGATGCCCTTTACCCCTGCTTTAACCAGGCTATCCGCTATCTTTTGGGCAGCATCTCGCGGAACAGCTATTATCGCAAGTTCTATTTTGCGTCTTTTTAGCGTTCGGAGCTTGGATACCTCCTCAATTTTCACATTATTTATTTTCCTGCCAACTTTCTTGGGATCGGCATCGAAAGCCGCAGCGATCTCCAATCCATACATCTTGAAACCAGAATACGCCAGAACAGCCAAGCCTAAATTACCCACTCCAACCAAAGCTGCTCTTTTAACAACATCAACTCTAAGAATCTTTTTTATTTGTCGAGCAAGCTTGTCAATTTCGTAGCCTACGCCACGTGTGCCAAAACCTCCAAAATACGAGAAATCCTTCCTTACCTGCCAGGAATTCACACCTACAAAATAAGCTAAGTCTTGACTGGATATCCGCTCTTTACCCTGCTCGGCTGTAAACAATAAACCCCTCAAATAGACCGGCAACCGGCGAATTGTTTCATCTGGAATTTTGCAATACTTCATTAAACTACGCTCTATTAGAACTTGTGTTCACATTCACAAACAATATATAAATGATAACTGTTTCTTCCTTGTGGGTCAATAAAATTTATACAATTTAATGAATTAGTTAAATCCGTTAAATCCAAAAGATTTCACTTGAAAATTGCATAGTAAATTTGGTACAAATATAAATGGTTAGGTCTAAGCGTTGACAGGTCAACTCCATCAGAAGTCGAATAAGCCAAGTAATGCAAATGCTCTAAGCGAATAGTAAGCTGAGCAGTAAGCACAGGGTGACCTGTAGCTATGCTATGGATGCAAGCCTTTTTGACTGGCCGGTTATTCCAGGACTGTGTTTGAAGTACGCGCAGCCAATATGGCATTGATAAGATAGAATTCTACAGATTTTGTTTATCTGTGCAGATAAATTTTGTCGTTTGTATCTCCAGTTAGGAGGAATATTAAGATGTGTAAGGAATTATTTCTTGTGATTTCTTTTATTTTACTGATGGCTCTGGCCATGCCGGTATCTGCCGATGAACTTTTAGCCAGCTATGAAGACAGCGAGATGACCTATCTGACAATCTCGACCTCGGGGACTGATCGTGGCCTCACTGTCACTCGTGTAAAAGGGGGTGTAGACGGTGCGCCTCCGGCTACCGATGGCGAGTACATACTTAAATGGGTCTGGAAAGATGAAACGGACCGTAAAATTGAGATAAGACATACATGGAACAACCGTCGATTAGACCTGGCTCCCTATAGAACCATATCATGCGATGTTTGGTTTGATGGGCCGAGCGCTCAGCCAGCAACCATAGGAATATGGGATGACGTCTTCGGCTGGGCTGGAGCGCTTTCGGTTCCCACCGGAATAGGAAGATGGCATACGGTAAAAATGGACATCAGCGGCATGAACCAGAGCGATATAGACCATATCTTCGCTTTTCTTTTCGAGGATGTGGCGGGGGTTAGCGGGGTACTATACACCGACAATATGTGGCTGCTTTGGGATGAGCAAGTAACAGCGTGGAGGCCGATTCCTTTTAACAAAGCGGTATCAATGGACCTGAATGTAGACCTTAGCTGGAGTGCAGGTATTCATGCTGCTTCGCATGATGTGTACTTCGGCCCGGATTCCAATGATGTCAACGATGCAACTACAAATACAGAAGGGACATATCGAGGTAACCAGGCCCTTGGTAATACCAGCTATGATCCAGGTCCTCTCGAACACGAGAAGAGTTACTACTGGCGGATTGATGAGGTCGATGATTCCGGCTCCACTATCTGGAAAGGTGATGTCTGGAAGTTTAAAACAGCGCCGAGCGAGTACATCGAGATCCCTCTTGTCAGCTATGAAGACTCCGAGACTTATTACGAAGTGTGGAGTTCGCCGGCTCAAGCAGGGCCAGATTCATCCCTTATTCTCGGGGATAAACTTTTGGGTGGTTCAACATGGGAAGATGTCGTTGTACCTGCAGCCACCGATGGTAACAACGTCCTCGGCTTGAAATGGACCGAAGAAGACGATCTTGAGGTTGAGCATGGCTGTACTTTCGAGAATTCAAACTTCAGATATGATTTGCTTGGCATCGATGAAATGGCTTTTGATATTTACTATACCGATGGCAGCCCCCTGCCGCACTCTATGGGTGTCTTTGACTGGCGATTTGTGCCTTCGTTTAATCCCAGCAGTAATCTGCCCGCAATAACCGGTCAATGGTATACGATAGTAATCGATGTCTCCCACCTTGATAACACAGGCCTGGACAGTATTCTCGACTTTATGTTCCAGGGACATGGTGAGGACTTTGACCCTGACTATGACGACCCTAACAACTGGGCAGCAGTAGTGTTTATGGACAACCTTAGACTGCGCTGCGCCGCCAGCCGATATGCAACCTTTCCCAGCCCGAGTAATGGAGCAACGGATGTGTACCGAAATGCAAATATGAGCTGGCGTGCAGGTGTCCGTGCAGCTTCGCACGATGTGTACTTAGGCACCGATTACGACGATGTCAATGATGCCAATACCTCAGACCCAGAATTCAAAGGGAATCAATCTCTTAATGCTAACAGCTACGACCCACCCGGAGACCTTGAACTAAATACCACATACTACTGGCGAATCGATGAGGTCAATGATGCTCACGAAGATAAGCTATGGAAAGGAACTGTCTGGAGCTTTACGGTGGCCAACTTTACTGTTGTGGACGACTTTGAAGACTATAATGATTCTGAGCCTGACAGGATATTTGATACCTGGGTAGATGGATGGAACATTGCTGAAAACGGCTCGCAAGTAGGTTATGGGCAGGCACCCTTTGCTGAGCAGAGAATCGTTCATGGTGGTTCCCAATCTATGCCGTTCTCCTATGACAATACTACAACGGCAGTATATTCAGAGGCTGCACGCACTTTTGATATTCCACAGGATTGGACCAGGAACGGTGCCCAGACACTGACGCTATTCTTCAAAGGTTATCCTTTGGCCTTTGTAGAGGATCCAGCAGAGACGTATACGATGAGTGCTGCTGGTTCCGATGTATGGTATATCTCCGACGAGTTTCGTTATGCCTATAAGGTGCTCTCGGGTGACGGCTCTATCACTGCTCGCGTGGTAAACGTAGATAATACGAACGACTGGGCCAAGGCCGGCGTGATGATACGTGAGACGCTGGAGCCTTTCAGCGTGAACGGGTTTATGTGCGCTACGCCGGACGGTCGCAGGGTTTTCCAGAACCGTCCGATTGCCGCCAGCGATTCTTTCTCGGCAAACAGTGACGCAGGAGCTATTACTCTGCCCTTGTGGGTAAGGCTCGTACGTCAGGGCAATACCATCACTGCTTATTACTCCCAAAATGGCGTCAACTGGGTCCAGCAGCCGGATGATGAGAATACCGGCGAGGATGCGTCTGTCAATCCGCAGACTATAGTGATGCGGCAGGATGTCTTCATTGGTCTGGCACATACAAGCCACAACTCCAGTGCGATAGGCACCTCTGTTTTCTCTGATGTGACATTTACCGGCAATGTTATAGGCGACGACTGGGAAGTTGAAGCCATAGGTGTAGAAATGTCCGCCAATGATCCTCAGCCTTTGTATGTAGCTGTTGAAGGTGCTGGTGTAGAAAAGGTTGTCGATCATCCGGATAATCCAAATGCGGTGCTGTCAAACAACTGGCAGCAGTGGGATATTCCGCTCAGCGTCCTTAGCGATGCCGGTGTGAATCTTTCTGCGATCCAGAATATGACCATTGGCGTCGGAGGTAATGGACAAGATGGAACAGGTATGCTTTACTTCGACGACATCAGGTTGTATCTGGCAGAAGAGTAACACGAGTATTAGCTGCGTGGTTGACTATAGCTATATGTGTAAAGCATTTTAGGCTTGGTTAGCTCACGAAATTGTATCAATCCGGGGCTCATGTCAATAGCATGGGCTCCGCCACAATATACCTTCGGCGTATAAATATGGCCTTGCTATCGTTGTCTTTTTTATGAATTGGCCAAAATTATACGGTCGGACTCTGCTCTGTCATCTTGTGTTGTGATGGGTTGGTCCTTTTGCGCCTTTAGGTTTCGGACGCTGTAAGACGATGTCGCCGGCGAATACGTTTCGGTCATCAGCGTATTTTAATGCAAAGCTCTGGAGTTCTTTCGTCGAGGCGGTCAAAAGAACTCTATCCTCAATGACTGTATGTCTTACCGCTTTAGGATTTGCCTTGAGCAATTTCTCAATATCGTCATCATTGCACGTTCGCATTTTCAACCGAGGTTCAATTGACTCGAGCACCGCAAACGTGTGGACGGGGACCATGAATAAGGTGTTAAATAGCAGCTGTACTTTGTTTGGGTCCTCTGGCTCCCAAGGTAGTTCGCTCGGGTAAGCGTCCAAAAAGAGCCGGTCATCGAGATTCACCAGATGTACAATGAATGAACCCTTATTGCCGTCACGGTTGGTAAAGGTCAATTTGTATGCATTTTCTGGCACTTCGGCCCGGCTGAACTCCCAGATGGTCTCCGGATCGTTAGGATCGTCTACCCAAACACCTATGAGTTTGTCCTCGACAACAACCTGCTCCTGCTCTTCAGTAAACAGTGAATGCAATGACATAACAGGGATACAACCGCCCAATAGAATCGTTAAGCAGTAGAACGACAGTTTTTTGATTGTCATTTTAGTGTCCTTTCATTTTTTGATTCGGTTCATACACGGCTTAAAGCAAATTATAGTTTATGTGCTTATATAGTCAATTCTCAGTTTACCAGCATGCATATTGTTGCAAAGCTTGCATCAAACCGATAGATTGCAGGGAACATGGGCAGGATTAAACATAAACAGAAGTCTTGTTGAGGAAAAAATATGCTGGATATTAGCCTCTTCGAATGGTGTGTGGTTTCGATATGTGCGATGATGGCGGGGATCACAAAGGTCGGCATACCCGGCCTTGGTATTCTGGCGGTGCCTTTGATGGCCAGCGTCTTGCCAGCTCGTAGCTCAGTAGGAGTACTGCTTGGGATTCTCATACTTGCTGACTTATTTGCGGCTGGTTACCATAGGCATAATGCGAGGTGGGCTCATGTTGCACGGTTGTTGCCAGCCACATTTGCAGGGATTATAGCTGGATATTTTGGGCTAAAAGTAATTACCAATGAACAGCTAAAGCCCGTCATCGGAGCGATAGTTCTGGTGATGTTAGCCCTTAATTATTGGCGAACGAATACTAAGGACAAAGATGCCTCGGTGCCGACGCAGTGGTGGTTAGCAGTGGGCCTTGGCCTGCTTGCAGGGATTACAACGATGATGGCCAATGCAGCCGGGCCGATAATGATAATCTACCTTCTGACAATGCAACTTCCAAAAATTGAATTTGTGGGTACAAGAGCATGGTTTTTCTTCATCGTTAACTGGCTGAAAGTACCATTTAGTGCGAATCTGCAATTGATGACAGCAGAATCTGTAAAGCTCGACTTGATGACGCTGCCATTTATTGTTCTTGGCGCGCTAGTGGGTGTGTTTTTTCTAAAGAAAATTCCGCAGAAGGCATTTATCGCAGTAGTGCAGATTTTAACAGCGGCTGCAGCGATAAAGCTTCTGCTTTAACTTCGTAATATGGTCGGTTCGGTAAAATTGCTTTGAAAATTGGGCGGTGAGAAGAGATTATTAGCTACATGTATAAAGATCAAAAAGATGATAAGTTTGCCGCTGCTCGCGAAAGGATGCTCAAGCACGATCTGCGGGGCCGGGATATCACTAATGCCGATGTCTTACAAGCAATGGCCGAGGTCTCACGGGAGGAATTCATTCCGCAGGAATATCTTTCACAGGCCTACTCGGATGGTCCCTTGCCTATCGGGATGGGCCAGACTATATCTCAGCCTTATATTGTCGCTCTTATGACCCAGGAGCTACAAGTAAATCGTGACTGTGAGGTTCTTGAGGTCGGCACAGGCAGCGGGTATCAGACTGCGGTATTGAGCAAGCTGGCTAAGAAGGTCTATACGATAGAAAAATTCCGCGAACTCTCAGAGTCGGCACAGCGCATTTTGAGCAGACTGGGTATAACCAACGTAAATTTCCATGTTGGTGACGGCAGTTATGGCTGGCCGAAGTCGCAATTGCCGAAGGCTGGCTGTTTTAATAGGATTATCATAACGGCGGCAGTACCGTCTTTTCCGCAGCCCTTGATTAAACAACTCTGCAAAGATGGCTTGATAATCGGGCCGGTTGGTGGACCGGCAACGCAAGAACTGATTGTTGGCAAGAAACAAGCAAATAAAATCGCAGAGACTTCGATTTGCGGCTGCCGGTTTGTAAAACTTGTCGGTAAATATGGCTTTGAACAGTAAGGATTGTTCCTTTAGGTCACAATAAAAATCATTGAGCGTGATATTAGTGTGAAATCTCACTTAGGCGGGAATGGTGTAAACAATCAAAAACAATGCAAACTTGTCAAGAAACAAAAAGCAAACTTTTAAATATCTCCACGCCGGTTCAATATGTAAAAGGAGTCGGACCAGTAAGGGCAAAGAGCTTTGAGAAATTAGCGGTGCAGACCGTCGGGGACTTGCTGGAGTACTATCCACGCGACTGGGCGTTTGTACACGGTGCAATAAAGATAAGTCAGTTACGACCCGGCAAGGGTGCGACAATCATTGGCTTGATCGAATCGACTGATTATCAAAGCTACCGGCACCCACCGATTCTCGAAGTGATTCTTAGCGATGAGACGGCAGTTTGTCGAATTATCTGGTTTCATGGTGGATTCTTACAAAATAAATTTAGGCCCGGTCAGGTGATGGTGGCCACGGGCAAGGTTAGTGTTTACAAGCATCAGCTTCAGATGACTAATCCTAAATTCCTGTTGCTTGATAAACCGTATATCAAGCCGGATGAGTACTTTAGCGGAGGAATCTACCCCGCGACCGCTGGGCTAAGCAGCAGGCAAATCAAACGAATTATCAGGCCACTGCTTGACAATATAGACCAGTTAGTACCAGAATTCTACGACAAGGATTTTCTTAAACAGGCAAATTTTGTCAGCAGAAAGGATGCGTTTGCCTGGATACATCTGCCGCCAGATGAGCAGAAATTAGCTAAGGCAAAGCGCAGACTGAAATACGATGAGTTATTTCTAATGCAGCTTGGCTTGGCTCTTCGGCGCCATCACAAACAGCATTTTTCCTCAGCACCACCGTGTGTTTGCAGCGAGGAGATTGACAGGCGGATTCGTAAACGCTTTCCCTTTCTACTGACGGAAGACCAGAACGAATGCATCGCTGAGATTGCCGCTGACATGAGCAAAAATCGTCCTATGAATCGATTGCTACAGGGCGATGTCGGTTCCGGTAAAACCGTTGTTGCGCTTTACGCAGCGTTATTAGCTGTTGCCAACAAGACTCAGGTGGCGATTATGGCTCCTACGGAGATACTGGCCTCTCAGCATTTTATAAGCATCGAAAGATATTTAAAAAATAGTAACGTACGAAGGACGCTTATAACGCGCGGCTTGAGGGGCAACAATAGAACCAATCTTTTGGACAAGATAAAGCACGGTACTATTGACATCGTTGTAGGCACGGTGGCACTATTGCAAAAGGATATAGAGTTTCACAGGCTCAGCCTGGTGGTAATTGACGAGCAGCACAAATTCGGCGTCCACCAGCGGGCCGAATTGCGTAAGCAGTGCTCGCCACACTGCCTTGTTATGACAGCAACGCCTATCCCGCGGACGCTGGCTATGACAGCCTTTGGTGATCTGGACGTATCAGTTATCAAGCATTCTCCGCCGGGTAGAGGCAAGGTTGTCACGCGCTGGGTTGATAAATATGACAGGGCCAAAGCATACGAATTTATACGTGAGCGACTGCGGGCAAAAAAGCAGGCGTATTTCGTTTATCCGCGAATTGTGAACGCCGAGCAAGAAACCGACATTAAGGCAGCTACTGAAGGATGGAGAAAACTTGCGTCTGATGTTTTTTTAGAATTCAAGGTCGAACTGATACATGGCCAAATGCAATCTGCAAAGAAACAGCGTATTATGTCGGAGTTTCGCAGAGGCAAGATCAACGTTCTGGTTTCGACTGTGGTTGTGGAAGTGGGTGTTGATGTGCCCAATGCAACAATAATGGTCGTTGAAGGAGCCGACAGATTTGGACTGGCCCAGCTTCATCAGTTACGTGGGCGAATCGGAAGAGGCGAAGATAAATCATATTGTCTGCTGTTTGCTGAGACCGACAGCGAGGTGGCTAAAAGCAGGCTCGAAATAATAGTCAGGAGCAACGATGGATTCGAGATAGCGGAGCACGATTTGCGGCTGCGCGGTCCGGGAGAATTATTCAGCACCCGGCAGCATGGGCTGCCGGATTTGAAGATTGCAAATATTATCGATGACAGTGACCTTTTGATTATGGCAAGGAAAAACGCTTTCGAGCTGGTCTCAGCAGATCCGACATTGATGAAGGCTGAGCACAGAAACATTCGGGCGTCGCTTTTAACGAAATTCGGGGACTCACTTGGCTTGGTGGACGTGGCATGAAAAGCCGGACGTGCCACGCAAGGACATCACATAACCGGCACTGTTGGCTTGATAGTAACCTGTAAATTTGCTGGAACTTTAGTACGAAAAAGTGTAAAAGGCGCGTATTGTTTTGTGAAATTAGAAGTAATACCAATTGTGTTTGATATTTACGACTTTGTCATTTCGACCATAGCCCCTAAGGGGCAAAGTGGAGAAATCTATTAAAAAGCAGATTTCTCGACTCCGCTTCGCTGCGCTCGAAATGACATGAATAAGCGCAATGATTATTCACAATCAGTATAAGAAAGTCTGAATTCTATTTATGCAAATAGCATACAAGAACAAGACGCTGGAGAAAAGGCTGAAAGCCGTCAAAGCCATCGCTTCTGCGATGGTGGTTGCGTCTTTTGTAATTCTTTTCGGTTTTGATGAGCCGTTACTGCCGGTAAACATTTTATTCAAGGTCCAGCTTGGCATGCTGTGCGTATTTCTGGCCGGCAAGATTATTCGACTATTCAATGCACAGTCGATGAGAGAGTACATAGTTGCCAACTGGTTTGAGATACCACTTCTTGTAACTTTAACTGTAATTATTTTTGGCGCGGGGCGGTGGTTTGGCGAGATTGAGCCGGGCAAGGTCAGACACCTGGGCGTTGGTGTTTACCTTATTATCGAAGTGGTAACCAAAATTTGTATCACATCAGTAGGTCTGGCTGCGTCAGGGAAGAACCCGACACGGACTCTGATCGCCAGTTTCTTGATTTTGATAATCGCCGGCGCGGGCCTGCTGATGCTGCCACGTGCGTCGGCAAAAGAAAGGACCCGCTTTGTCGATGCGCTATTCACAGCAACAAGCGCCACCTGCGTTACCGGGCTTATCGTCAGGGACACAGGCCAGGATTTCAGCACCATGGGTCAAATAATCATTCTGACGTTGATTCAGCTTGGTGGGCTGGGCATCGTGGTCTTTGGTGCGGTGTTTGCACTGCTGCTGGGCCAGGCATTTTCAGTAAGAGAATCGGTGGCAATGCAGGATTTGCTTAGCGCGCAGACCTTAAGTCGAATAGGAAACATGATATTTTTTATTTTCATTGGTACCATATTATTTGAAGCTATAGGTGCTGTTAGCCTTTTCGGAATGTGGGATGATGCAGCCGGATGGAGCGGCGATGTGCGACAACAGTGGTTCTGCAGTATTTTTCACTCGATAAGCGCGTTCTGTAATGCTGGGTTCAGTCTTTTCAGCAATAGTTTTGTCGGATACAACAGGAACTGGGGCGTGTATTTGGTTGTTTGTCCGCTGATAGTTCTGGGCGGACTTGGCTTTGGAGTTCTTTATAACGTTGCCGGCATCATTGCCGACAGAGTGAAGCGTTTTTTCAAAAAGTTATTTAATAAGCAATACAGGATATCAATGGAAGCGCCGAAGCGATTGCGGCTACAGACAAAAATCGTATGTAGTATAAGTGCGTTGCTTATCATCATTGGTGCTGGTGCGATACTGTCGTTTGAGCATTATGCAAGCGGCGACAGCGCATCTAATAATCCTGATATTTTGGGGGCGCTGTTTCAATCGATTACAGCCAGGACTGCCGGCTTTAATACGGTGCGTATTAAAGAACTCTCGGCTTCGAGCAAATTTATCTTGATATTGCTTATGTTCATCGGGGGCTCTCCTGGCTCGACTGCTGGTGGAATAAAGACGGTAACACTGGCGGTGGTAATAATGACGGTCTTTGCGGCCCTGCGAAAGCGGTCGGAAGTAGAAATGTTCAGGCGCTCGATCAGGGTCGTAGTTGTAGGTCGGGCAATTACAGTTACGATGCTTTTTATCGCGGTTCTGTTTGCAGGTACATTTGCCTTGAGCATTACCGAAAACGACAATCCAAAGAACCTCACAATGCTGGATATTATGTTCGAGTCTGCCTCGGCGCTGGGCACTGTGGGCCTAACGACAGGCATAACACCTTTTTTGACAGATGCAGGAAAATTGATTATCATTGCGGTTATGCTGATTGGCCGATTGGGGCCGTTGACGTTGCTGGCGGCTGTGACTTTCAATCTGAAGCCTGTTAGATACAACTATCCGGAAGAGGCTGTAATCGTCGGTTAATTAGGAGCTGGTATTATGAGACGGTTTGCGGTGATAGGATTGGGCCGGTTTGGGCAGAAGTTGGCCATCGCCCTGGCAATGAGCGGTGCCGAAGTCATAGCTATCGATAAGGACAGAAACGAGATAGAGTTGATTCGGGACCAGGTAAGTCACGCGGTCCGGCTGGACGGCACAGATGAAGAGGCGCTAAAGGCTCAGGGTGTTGATAAGGCCGATGTCGCTATAATTGGCATGGGACAAGACAACTTCGAGGCGGCTATACTGACAGTAGTGAACCTTCGACAGATGGGGATAAAGCAAATCTACGCGAGAGCGGAGAATCTAATTGCGGGCGAGGTCTTCTCCAAAGTGGGGGCTACCGATGTGATATATCCTGAAATAGAGTCTGCCCAAAGATGGGCTTATAAGCTCATTGCACCGCAGATAGGTGAGAAGATCGACTTTGCACCGGGCTACAGCCTTGCCCGGATCGCAGCCCCTGCCAGCTTCGATGAAAAGACGGTTATGGACCTTCAACTTCGTCAGAAATACAACGTGAATCTGGTTTTGATCAAACGCGGCGAAAACAGCAAAGCCAAAAAGAGCGAGAAAGGTGCGATCATCAATGTCCCTATGCCCAACACGATTATTTATCAGGATGACATCCTGATGGTGGCGGGCTCCGACGCAGACCTCGCAAAACTACCGCAGGAATAACGTCGGTTTTTTACTTATAAACTCAAACTGACCTATTTAATAACATTATTATTGATAAGTCTTTTGTTTGCAAAGACATATATAGCCTTGTCATTCTGAGCGAAACGAAGTGAAGTGAAGAATCTGGCCAGAGAAAATATGGGTTTTCTTTTGCTAAAGCCGGATGCTTCGCCTTTCGGCTCAGCATGACAATAAAAATGGTCAGTTTGACTTATAAATTAAAATGCAAAAAAAATGAGGGAATTAACGAACAGTCTGCTTGAAGAGATTACAAGGCGGCTGGCAGAGTCGATTCAGCCAGAAAGGATTTACCTTTTTGGCTCGCACGCCGTAGGAAGTGCGGACAAAGACAGCGATGTTGATTTGCTTGCTGTTGTACCTGATACTGAAAAATCATTGCGGAAAATTGCCGTTGAGGGAAGAATGAGCCTCTGGGATATTGAAATCCCCTTCGATTTGATTGTATGCACTAAATTCCAGTTTGACAGGTTTCGTAACGTCAAGAATAGTATTATGAATGAGGCGTTTTGCTTTGGCAGGGTGATATATGGGTCCTAAAGCAGAGCTTGCCAAACAGTTTCTTATGCGCGCCGATGATGATCTGCAAATATCCGAAATTATTCTGGAAGAATCAGAACCAATATACTGGGCGGCAGCCTTTCATGCACAACAATGTGCCGAAAAGGCCCTTAAGGGTCTGCTTACTTTTCACGATATAAGAGCCGGCAAGACACATGACATTGGTGTTCTGTTGAAGCTCAGCTTACCGGCCCTGCCTAGTCTGGAGAAGTTTACGGAGCGGGCGAGCACATTAACAGCCTATGCCGTGGATTTTCGTTACCCTGTTCAATACGGAGATATTACAAAAAAAGAGGCAATTGAAGCACTTGAGATTGCCCGCACAATATACGAGTTCGTACTGAACTCCTTGCCAGACCTGGAAAAACCACCACAAGAATAAAGAATTCCACGGGGGATTACTTTAAGTGTAAATGACCTGACCCCGTTTTATGTACCACATGTAATTAGAGAGTTATCAACTTTCTCTGTCGTGTATTGCTGGAGCTGAGCCGTAGGCGAAGCGAAAGCAATACACGAGGCCGAAAATTCAGCCGGGGTT
>Ga0315545_1001788_pt1 | contig 20307 bp, 17 predicted proteins | sample SalMarSW160210MG_FD_203096 | JGI IMG/M metagenome (GOLD analysis project Ga0315545, IMG submission 203096) | Salt marsh sediment microbial communities from the Plum Island Ecosystem LTER, Massachusetts, United States - Salt Marsh Sediment SW1602-10 ...
AACAGTTGATTATATTTGTTTTTGGGGTTAGCGTATTTTTTCTTACTTCGAAAATAAAGTTAAAATTCTGGGAACAATTCAATTTGTTTTTTATTGGACTTGCAGCCGTTTTACTTATACTAACATATTTTTATGGGTTGGAAATTAATGGGGCGAGAAGATGGTTGGCGATTCGGGTGTTTAATGCAAGATTTTCCTTTCAACCTTCTATCTTTGCCCAGTTTGCTATTATTGTTTTTTTTGCAAAAAAAAGAGATTTTGGAATATCTATTCTTGTAATTTCCGTTATTATGGGTTTAATTGTTATTCAGCCAGATTATTCGATGGCTTTTCTTACTTTAGTTATTGGTACGATTATGTTATTTTTGAATGGTACTAATGATGGAAAAGTAGCAGCTTTCTTTACCGTGATGTTGCTTATAGGAGTGTTATTTGTAACGCGTGAGGGATATGCGATAAGTAGAATAACCAATCATATGAATAGTGAATCTGTAATAGTTACTGTTCAGGCTATTTCCCAGGGTGGTTTTTCGGGTTTGGGTCTGGGTAGTGGAATGGAGAAATTTTTTTATATCCCTTTACCCGATTCGGATTTCATATTCTCGATAATTGGTGAAGAGTTGGGGTTTACGGGATGTCTTGTTATAGTTGTTTTGTTTATTATCTATTTTATAAGCGCCATAAGGTCAAGTTTGAGAGCAACGGATGAATATTCTTCTTTGTTGGGGTTGGGTCTTGTTTCATTTATAGGCGTTTATGCTCTGATTCATATTTATGTATCCCTGGGGATTGTTCCGGTTACCGGTATACCATTACCTTTTATATCCAGTGGTGGTACCGCTTTAATAATGGCATATATGGCAGGAGGTGTTATTGTCTCGATCGAAAAAAAGTATAATAATATCAGGTGGGGGAACAGGAGGCCACATCTATCCGGCTCTCGCAGTCGCTCGCGAAATAGAGAAAAGAGGGTACAAAGTGATATATATCGGAAGCAGTTCTGGGCTTGAGAAAGATTTTGTTGATATGAAAGATATGTTTCTCCTTCCAACAGTAGGTTGGGTAAATAAGAATATATTAGGGAAAATTATTTTTATTTTACGTTTTATTCCCGGGTTTTTTATTTCGATATGGTTAATATTGCGCATGCGAACATGCGCAATATTTCACACGGGATCGTACGCTTCGTTACCTGTTGGGTTGGCTGGAGCTATGTTAAGAGTTCCCATTTTCACTCTTGTTCTTGACTCAAAGCCGGGGAAAGCTGTTGATTTGCTCTCTCGTTTTTCAAGGGAAGTGTTTTTACCTTACCGGGGAGTTTTTTCCTCTCTCGGGGGAAAGAAAAAAGTTGTGACAGGTATTCCCTTGAGAGAAAACCTTACGCGAGGGAAATATGGAGAAGCCATTAATTATTTTTCTCTAAGACCGGGTAAAAAAACATTACTGGTAATCGGAGGGAGCCGTGGTGCAAAATTTCTCGCCCGACTTTCTGAGGATTTAATTCCTTTGATGAATAAAGACTGGCAATATATTATTCAGAGAGGAGATTTTAAAATAGTTGCTGATTTTGAATTGGTTAGACAATTTTCATTTATAGATAAAATGGATCTTGCTTATTCCCTGAGTGATGTAATTATTTCAAGGGCAGGAGCAGTAGCTACTGCAGAGATTGAAAATACTGGTATTCCAGCCATATTAATTCCATACCCTTATGCTTATAGAGATCATCAATTTTTTAACGCAAAAAGACTTGCGTTTAAGAAAAACAATATAATAATAAGGAGAGAAAAAGAAGTAGAAGTGAAAAATTTTCCGAAATTAATAGAAAGGCTTTATGGCCAAAAAATTACCGGCGATAAAAACGCTTCGACAGAAAAGGTAGTTGAAAGGATTTTAAGGTATGTTCGGAAGGTTTAAAAAAGTACATTTCGTAGGTATTGGCGGTATCGGTATGAGCGGTATTGCCGAACTACTCCATAATATGGGTTTTGAAGTTACGGGTAGTGACATAAAAGAATCTGAGAATACCAAAAGACTTAAAGCTTTAGGAATTAAAATTTCCATACCACATAATAAAAATAATGTTGGAAACGCGGATGTCGTTGTTTACACCTCTGCCCTGTCCAAGGATAACGTAGAATTAAAACAGGCTAACAAAACTAATACAACAATTAGCAGAAGAGCTGAGATGTTAGGTGAGTTAATGAGGATAAAATTTTCTATAGCCGTTGCGGGAACTCATGGTAAATCTACTACTACTTCTCTTGTATCTTCAATCTTAAGAGAGAAGAAGCTTGATCCTACTATAATTGTGGGTGGAATACTTAGAAGTACGGGGAATAATGCGAGATTAGGGGAAAGTGAGTACCTGGTGGCTGAAGCAGATGAAAGTGATCGTTCTTTTCTCAAACTATTTCCTACAGTGGCTGTTATTACAAATATAGACCTCGAGCATCTTGATGTATATAAAGACATAGATGATATTAAAGATACGTTTAAGAAGTTTGCCAATTCGGTTCCTTTCTATGGGGCAGTTCATCTCTCCATGGATGATCCGGTCTCTCTTTCTATTCTCACGGAAATAGAGAGAAAAGTTATTACTTTTGGACTTTCTTCCAATGCGGATGTAAAAGGAACGAATATAAGAAGAGAGGGTTTTGCTCATTGCTTTGATCTTATTTCAAATGGTGATCGGATAAAAGATATTAAAGTCAATCTTCCGGGTAAGCACAACGTAATTAATGCTATAGCTGCCTGTTCTGTTGCTTTAGAGTTAGGTGTTGATTCAAAAAGTATTAAGGAAGGAATAAGTGAATGCAGCGGTATTGCCAGAAGATTTGAAAAACGGGGGTTTGAAAAAGGAATTCTTGTTGTAGACGATTACGCCCATCATCCGAGGGAGATCCAGGCCACTCTTTCCGGGGCAAGGGAAGGTTGGGATGGAAGATTAGTGGCAGTATTTCAACCGCATTTATATTCGAGGACTATATTGCTCAAAAAAGAATTTGGTAAAGCTTTTTTCCAGGCGGATAAGGTTATCATTACCGACATTTATCCTGCGAGAGAAGAGCCTATACCCGGTGTTACCGGTGAAATTATAAAAGAACAATGCGAAAATTTTGGGCACAAGGATGTGGAATATATCGAGAATAAAGAAAATATTACTGAATTCCTGCTTCCACAGCTTTTGAAGGGGGATATGGTACTTCTGCTTGGTGCGGGAAATATCTATCAAATCGCAGAGGATATATTAGATGGAATTAGAAACAAAAGGTAAGCTTATGTTAGATGAACCCTTGTCCTTTCATAGTTCACTACATCTTGGGGGAAAGGCAAGATATTTTCTGATGGCGGCGGATACAGATGATATCTCTAAAGCTTTATCTTTTGCAGAGAAAGATGGTCTTGCAAATTTAATTGTGGGTAAAGGTTCAAACATAGTCTTTTCAGATGAAGGCTTTTCCGGTGTTGTTATAAGCACGGAAAGTATGAAAAAAATTGAAGTTAATGAAGTAGAAATTATTGCTCAGGCGGGAGCCGGTTTATCGGAAGTCATAAAAGTTGCAAAGGAATCTTCTCTTTCCGGTATCGAATCACTTGTTGGTATTCCGGGAAGTGTTGGTGGGGCTTGTGTTATGAATGCGGGTGCTTTTGATTGTGAAATAGGAGATTATATTAAAGCTGCCAGGGTTTTGAGAGATGGAGAAGAGGTTAGAATTGAAGATATGGAATTTGATTACAGGAAGTCCAGCCTTTCGAATGAAATCGTACTTGAGCTTGAATTTTCATTGAATAAAAAAGAGAAAGAATACATTGAAAATAAAATTATAGAAATAATTGAACTTAGAAGAAAAAAACAACCAATTCTTTCGCATGATATTGGTACCTGTGGTTCAGTCTTTAAGAACCCTGAAAGTTCTTCTGCGGGTGAATTGATAGAAAAGGCTGGTCTTAAGGGAATGAGTATCGGAGGTGCGAAAATTTCGGAGGAACATTGCAATTATTTTCTTACGCGACCGGACGCTACTACTAAAGATTTTATTGAATTAATTAAATGTGTTAAGGATAAAATCGAAAAAGATTTTGGTATTACTTTAGAATTAGAGGTAAAGGTAATTGGCAAAGAAAAAGAAATCCAGGTTTAAGATACGTTATTTATTAATACTTATATTAATGTATTTTTTGTATAAAATACTTATGGTTTCTCTTCCTGTTGATAAAGCTCATGTAAGTTATCCACGGGAAGTTACAGAAGCCAGGAAAAATGAAGTCGGAAAGATAGTTAAAAAAATCGAACTTGATGATTTAAAAGAATTAAAGAAGTCGATAGAATCTCTTTCCTGGGTGAAATCAGTTAATTTGCATAGGAATATTTTAAGCAGACTAAAGATAGAGGTAATTCCAAGAGTACCTGTAGCGCAAGTTGCGGGTATCAGCGGGAAAGTCCTTGATAAGGAAGGTTTTGTCTTTAATTCGGATAAATTTGATTCTTTGCCCGTTGTTGAGCTTGCCAAGGGGGTTAAAGAAGAAGAGATAGCGCAAGCAATTAAGATCTTTAAAATTGTACCTTTGTTTGAAATTGATAAAATGGAAATTGGATCCGGAGAAGTAAGAATAAAGTGTTCAAACTTTGAAGTTATATGGGGAAGCGACGAATTCGAAAGGAAGTACGAAATATTGAAACGTGTATTAGGGAATAATAAGAGTGAGTTTAAGGGAAGGCTTGATTTTAGGTTTAAAGATATGGTGATTCTAAGGAGGTAATAATTGGGTGATGGAAATGGAATTGTAGTAGGCTTGGATCTTGGTACAACAAAAATTGCTTCTGTTATTGCTGAAGCTGAAGGAGGTAGGGTTAATGTTATAGGTGTCGGCAAATATCCCTCGGAAGGATTACGTAAGGGGATTGTTATTAACATAGATAAGACGGTTCAGTCTATACTGAAAGCAACAAGGGAAGCAGAGATGATGGCAGGTAAAGAGGCCAGTGGCGTTTTTACCGGAATCGCGGGAGATCATATAAGAAATATCCAGGGTAGGGGGGTTGTAGCAGTAACAGGGCCGGATAATGAGGTTACCCGAGAAGATGTCGAGAGAGTTTTGGAAGGCGCTAAATCAATGGCTTTACCCGTAGATAGGGAAGTGATTCATATTATACCTACCGATTTTGTTCTGGACGGTCAGGGAGGTATCGACGACCCCGTCGGAATGTTTGCTCAGAGATTGGAAGCAAGTGTGGTGATTGTGACTGGTGCGGTTACTTCTGCTAAGAATATTTGCAAATGTGTTAATAAGGCCGGCTACGAAGTTAACGATATAGTCCTTCAGCCGCTCGCGTCTTCGTACGCTGTTTTATCTAACGATGAGAAAGAAGCAGGAGCTATTCTTATTGATATCGGAGGCGGTACAACTGATTTGGCTGTGTTTTATAACGGTAGTTTAAGGAAGACTTCTGTGATTGGCCTGGGTGGAGAGAATGTTACGAACGATATTGGAGTGGGCTTGAGATGTTCTTATACGGAAGCGGAAAGAGTGAAAATCGAATACGGAACGGTTAAGGAGCTTTTGGAAGAGAAAAGAAAAGAAATGATTTCTGTAAAGGGAATGTCAGGTGTAAGAGATAAGCAGGTAACACTTGATTTGTTACAGCAAATTGTAAAACCACGAATGGAAGAAATAATGACATTGGCTCACAGAACGCTTAGCGGGGATCCGTTGTATGAAATGCTCTCTGCGGGAATTGTTTTAACCGGTGGAACCGCTAAGCTGGAAGGTATTACCGAACTTTCTGAGGACATATTTGGTTTGCCGGTCAGAGTAGGTGTACCTTCTGAAGAGATAGTGGGCTTACGCGATGCGGTTTCTGATCCGTCTTTTGCTACATCGGTCGGGCTTATAAAATATGGAGCAGAGAATTCAGGAGAGAATTTAAGAAGAATCCAGGGAAAGAGTATGTTTGATTCCGTTTTAAAAAGAATGAATCAGTGGTTTGAAGAGTTTTTTTAAAAAGGAGGCTCAATGTTTAAATCTAAAGGTAAGACTAATAGTCCAGCTAAGATTAGAGTTGTTGGAGTGGGTGGTTGCGGCGGAAATGCTGTAACTACTATGATAGAAGGAGGCATGTCCGGTGTTGATTTCTGGGCGGTTAATACAGATGTTCAGGACATAAATTTGGTACCCACCAACGATAAGATTCAGATTGGCAAGGAATTAACCAAGGGTAGAGGTACAGGCGGAGACCCCGAACTAGGAAGACAGGCGGCAGAGGAAAGTATTGATGATTTGCAGGTGTTGACCGAAGATATTGATATGTTATTTATTACCGCAGGAATGGGAGGAGGAACAGGTACAGGGGCAGCTCCTGTTATTGCTTCTCTTGCGAAGGAAAAAGGTGTTTTGACTGTTGGCGTAGTTACAACGCCCTTTTATTATGAATCGAGTAGAATTAAAAAATCTAAAAAAGGAATACAAACCATTTCTCCGGTTGTCGACACGTTACTTGTAGTCCCTAATGATAGATTAATGAGCATGGGAAATATGTCTCTTGCGAAAGCTTTGAGTGAAGTGTCGATGGATGTTTTGATGAAAGCGGTTAAAAGTATCAGCGGACTATTGCTTAAAGACGCTTACTGGAGTTTGGATTTTGCGGACGTCAAAACCATAATGTCCAAAAGAGGTAAAGCTCTGATGGGAATGGGAAGAGCAGCTGGTGAGAACAAGGCTTTAGAGGCTGCTCAGGGAGCTATCAATTCGCCCTTACTTGAGGATACGGATATATCGCAGTCGAAGGCAGCTCTTGTTAATTTTACAGTCGATAAGGAAGATTTTACTCTAAAAGAAATGAAAGAAGCTATGGAGGTTATAAGGGAAGCTGTGGGAGCGGATGATGAAGATAGCGATATATTTATGGGAGTGGTTTTTGAAGAAAACCGCACCGAGGCGGAGATAACATTAATTGCTACAGGTATAGGAGAACCGGAAAAAGACGAGATTGATAAGATCGATTTCAGAGGAATCTCAACTGCAAGAGATTTTGACGGGCTCAGTGAACTGAATAAATTGAAGGAAAATCTTGAAATTTTTGATAGTCCCGCATTTATAAGAGATAGAAAATCAATCGAAGATCTTGATGTTCCGACGTTTTTAAGAAAACAAATGGATTGATTTTCTACGTGAATAGGGAATAGTAAGTAGGGAATAGCTTTTTTAAGAGAAGCATCGCTTGGCGCTGTAGAGCCTCCAAAATGTAAAAATTAAATATTAAAATGGAAAATTATAAAAAAGAATTCAGAAGCCAGGAGTCGGAATCCGGAATCCCATCCCAACTCCCAAAAAAATTATTGAACCACAAAGTGCACAAAGAGCACAAAGATTTTCTTTTTGTTTTTTTACTAAATCCTGAATCCCAATTTATTATTTTGCTTTTTAAATTTTGATATTTTATTTTCCGATAATATCAAATTAAATGAACGCCCTCAATAAGATAAAAAAAGAAATAGAGCAGCTTCGAGCAAAGATACGTTATCACAATTACAAGTATTATGTCTTAAATCAACCTGAAATTTCCGATTTCAAATTCGATTCATTGTTTAAAAAATTGAAGGATCTTGAAAGTAAATATCCTGAAATGAAAGATCCTTATTCTCCGACAGAAAGGGTAGGAGGAAAGCCCTTAGAGGGTTTTTCTCATGTTAGTCACGAACCACCGATGTTGTCTCTTGATAATACATACGATGAGAAAGAACTTGAAGAATTCGAGAAAAGAGTGTTCAGACACCTTGAGAGCAAAATTGGTACACTTGAATGGGTTATAGAACAGAAGATCGATGGTGTGGCTGTTTCGCTCGAGTACGAGTATGGTAAATTTATTCGAGGTTCTACCCGGGGAGATGGAGTTATGGGTGATGATATAACCCAGAATTTAAAAACCATAAAAAGTGTACCGCTTAAATTGTTGAATAACGGAGATAAGTATACCCGGCTTGAGGTTAGAGGCGAAGTTTTTATGCCTGATGCTTCTTTCTTGAAGTTAAATAAAGAAAAAGAGGAAAAAGAAAAACAGCTATTCGCGAATCCCAGGAATGCCACCGCGGGTACGCTAAAAAGTCTAGATGCTAAAGTTGTAGCGGAAAGGAATCTTGATATTTATATTCACTCTTACGGAAACTTGCCGGAAGAAGTCAAGACGCATAAGCGAGCACTTGATCTTTTGGGTAAAATCGGATTTAAGGTTAGTCCCCTTCGTGAAGTCAGAAATAGTATTGAATTTTCAAAGGATTTGATAAAAGAATGGAATGTTAAAAGATTTAATCTTCCGTATCAAACAGATGGTCTTGTTTTTAAAATCAACGATCTTCGAGTTAGAGATATGCTGGGTTCAACATCAAAGTCTCCCAGGTGGGCTGTAGCTTTTAAATTTCCCGCCGAGAGAAAAGTTACCCGCTTGAAAGAAATAAAAGTATCTATTGGAAGAACCGGTGTTGCTACACCAATTGCTATACTTGAGCCTGTTTTTGTGGCTGGTACTACGGTATCACGTTCATCTCTTTTTAATAAGGATGAGATAGAAAGAAAAGATATTAGAGTGGGAGATGAGGTTTTCGTTGAGAAAGGCGGAGATATAATTCCTCATGTTGTAGGTGTAAAGAAAGAGGCCAGAGACGGAAGCGAAAAAAAGTTTAAATTTCCGGAGAAATGTCCTGTTTGCCGGGAAAAGCTTATACGTCCCGAAGGTGAAGTTTATTATAGGTGCATCAATATTCAGTGTCCTTCTCAGGTAAAAAAGCGTATACTGCATTATGGATGCAGGGATGGTATGAATATAGATGGACTGGGTGAAGTTCTTGTTGATCAATTAGTGGAAAAACATTTAACTTTCAATTATGCTGATCTTTATTATTTAAAACAAGTTGATGTTGAGGAACTTGAACGTATGGGAACAAAGTCTGCAGAAAACCTTCTAATTGGTATTGAAAACAGCAAAAAAAGACCCCTTGACCGTCTAATATTTTCTCTGGGTATACCTTTTGTCGGTACTTATAATGCAAAATTGCTTGCAAGTGCATTTTTTTCAATAGATAAATTAAAAGATGCGATATTGGAAGAATTGCTGGAAATAAAAGGAATAGGGGAGAATACAGCAACTTCGGTTGTGTCTTTTTTCAAAAATAAAAAGAATCTTGACGTTATAGAGAAACTCCGTAAAGCCGAAGTTATGATGGAAAGCAAGATAAAAAAAGAGGAGACTCTTCCCTTAAGTGGCAAAAAGTTTGTTTTTACCGGAGAATTAGGAAAGTATAGTAGAAGAGAAGCGCAGGATTTGGTCGAAAGATTGGGCGCAAGAGCGGTGAATTCGGTTTCTAAAACTACCAATTATGTGGTTGCCGGCAAAAATCCGGGCTCGAAATTCGCAAAAGCAAAAGATTTGGGTGTGAAGATTGTAGGGGAGGAGGAATTTCTAAAACTGATTTCCACTTATAACCTTTAAATTTGATTTTACGCTTATCAAATAGGATACTTTTTTAATTAAAATCTTTTATATCTATCTATTTTGTGAGTCTAAGTACAAGTACAGTAGGATCCAGAAAAAGACAACGGTAAGAAAGATTGTTAATCCTGCAAAGGGTTGGGTTTTTAATGCCTCAGGTCCACCTGTTAAGAAATCTTTCAATCCTGGGAGAACTATTATCGACAGCAAAAGCATGTGGAAAATTGCAAGTCCCCATATTGCATTTTGAAACGGAGTGTTATGCCAGTAGTAGAAAGCGCAAAGTATGGAAATGACAAGAGATAGTAATTGGAGAAATTTTGTTACAGCGTATCTATTTTTACTGGTACCGTGATATATAAAAGCTGCGCAAGTACACCATGAAAATCCAATAAAGAAAATGAAAGAAACAATCAACCATTTAATTACCATGAGCATATTCCCCCTTATTTTTCGTTTATTTTATTAGTTAATGCAAATTTTTTTATTATAATAAGGTATTTTCTCCTTAGCGTATAAATTAAGAAATTTTTATTAAAATGTCAATATAGAAAATTTTTTGGATTTTTTACCGCAAAGACACAGAGGACGCAAAGCCACACCCATCCCTTTTTATGTGGTTCAATTAAGCCACGAAGGCACTAAGACACAAAGCCACACCCACAACATCAAATATTTAGACAGGATCAACAAGATTAACAGGATATTTTTGTTGTTTTTTGACTAAAACTTAAGACTAAAGGCCTAATACTTAAAAATGGCTTGACATAGGTTGTAATTGTTTTTATTCTTTCAGTGGGTTTTGGTTATATGAATAAAAAAGATGTAATTATTTGCGGAGCAGGACCTGCCGGGTCTTCTCTTGCTTATTTTCTATCGAGAGAAGGATTCGATGTCCTTCTTCTTGATAAAGCTAAATTTCCAAGAGTTAAACCCTGCGCCGGGGCTTTTCAAATTTCTTTAGCCGACTTTTTTCCTTTTTCGTTGGAATCGGTCGCTGAAGATAAAGTTTCGGGTTTTTCTTTTCGGAAGAATGGGCACTCTTGTGATGTTTTATTAGAAATACCCATTTCGTATGTGGTGGATAGGAAAAAATTCGATGATTTTTTATTAAGAAAAGCTATCGCTTCCGGTGCTGAATTTATAGAAGAATGCAAAGTTCTTAAAGTCGAAGAAGGAATAGTTTACTCGGCGTCGAATAAATTCAGGGGTAAAATAATAGTGGGTGCAGAAGGTGTGAGTAGTGTGGTGAGAAGATTTGGCAGATATAGAAAGTTTAAAAACATGATGAAAACGATAAGTGCTGACATTCCTGTTAATTTTGAAAAAAAATTTGTTTTTGATTTTTCTTATACGAAAGGTGGTTATGCCTGGATTTTTCCAAAAGGAAATAAAACAAATGTTGGTTTTGGGACTTTGCCCGGTGCTTTTAAAGATGGCGAAATTATATTGTCTAAAATTTTAGAAGATTATAATTTCCCGGAACCTCTTAATATTTATAAATGGACATATCCCCTGTTTGCTTCTCCGGAATTATTGGTATGGAGGAATACGCTTTTAATAGGGGACGCGGCTTCTCTCGTGAATCCCGCGACCGGCGGAGGCATTTACAATGCGGTACAATCTGCTTCCCTCGCTTCGGAAGCAATCAGTTCAAATCTAAGAGATGGAGCATCTCTTAAGAGCTATCAGAATATGATGAAAAGAAATATGTATTTGATGTTTTATTCTTCTAAAATTTTTAATCAAATATTGGAAAAAACTCCTTTCCCAGTCCAATTTCTTCAAATGATAAAACCCTTTCTTGTTTTTTTGGCAAAGAAATTCTCGTAACTTGGAATCTAAAATTTGCCACGAAGGCACTAAGACACAAAAAGAATTGGACGCAGATTTACGCAGATTAACAGGATTCATTTTTGTGTTTAAAACCCCATCCCCACGTACCAAATATTTAGACAGGATTCACACGGATAAACACGGATTGTCCAACCCTACCCAGGATTTGTTTGTTTTTATTCAACTAATACTAAGGGCTGAAAATAGTACCTGATGTGAGTCTTGACATGTTAATTTTTAGAGCCAATATTAGTATATATAAAATTAGTTAGGAGGAGAAATTAATGGCAAAATCAAAGAAAATAAAGTTTGATGATATTTCAATTCTTGATTATCAAAAACTTGCTAAGGAATTTAAAAACGAAACAGACAGAGGAGCGGCTATTCTTGCAGCTAATTATGTTGAAATTTATCTTGGAAAATATTTGAAATCATTTATGACAGACAACGCTGGTATTGATGAGTTGTTTAATGGTTTTGGACCTTTTGCGACATTCTCGCAAAGAATCAAGGCAGCTTACGCTTTAGGCTATATAGACAAAAACACAAAAAGCAACCTTGAACTCATTAGGGAAGTTCGTAATAGTTTCGCGCACAATTTTAAAATTAAATCATTTGATAACCCTCGAATAACTTCTCTCTGTAATAAATTGACAACAGCTCATCTTCGAGGAATAACAACTACAAATAAACAATATATACAATTCGGACATAGAGATCATTATATATTAGCTGTGGCGTTTTTTACCGGCAAGATGCATAATAATATGCTAGGAAGACAGAAAAACAAGAAGAAATAAAGATTCCTCAGTTGTTTTATATGGCATAAAAATAGTATACACCTGCAAATTTATTTATTGTAAAACTTTAACTTTTTATATGTAAGATTCTTCTATATAATTACTTAATGCTATGTTATTTGAGTATGATTTGGATTTTGTTTTACATGTCTTCTATTTTTGTTATTTCTTCGTCTTCTTGGTTCTTAGTGTTTGGAATGAATCTGTATATTAATTCAAATATATTTAAATCGCTTTCAAGATTCTGTTCTTCTTGTAAGTCTTCCTCTGGTATGGGTTCAAATTTTACTTTATCGTCAATGAAGCTACATCGTTTGCCTCGTAAAAATGAATAGAATTCATCGTCTTTTAAATAATCTTCTCCTTTTTTGTTTCGTAGCCATCCTCTTTCTATTGCTTCGTAAGTAAGTATCCAATATTGACCATAGAGCTCTTCTTTTTCCATAAATTGTTCCCATAATTTTATTGGCAATGTGCCGTTTAAGTTGCCTGATTCTTTTAGATATAAAGCACATAATATTGAAATTGGATCTTTTAAAGAGCTTAGTATTTTTTCGTCCAGGGAAATATTAATTGATAATTCTTTAATTAACCATAAAGCCCAAGATATAACATATTCGTTATTGAATTTTGAATATTCAACAATCAGATCAGTAAAGGCAGTAGCTATGTTTTTAAGATTTAAGTCGTAGCCATATTCTTTGTATGAGATTAGTAGTCGACCTATAATTTGTAATAGTTTTGGTTCAGCTTTCATAGATTGTAAAAGCATGGATTCGTATAATGTCCAGTTTTCAGGTTTTATTTTTATGGGTGCCATTTGGGATAAGGCATGATAGAGAACATTGTGATTTTTGTTTTTATGGAATGTATCAAAAGCTAGGCTGAAAAAGTGCAAAATATCTCTTTCTTGTTCTCGTACGGTACTGCGAATACGGAAAGATCTTAGATTCTGCAACCAAATGGGTTCTAAGGATTGAGGCAATTCTAGAATACTTGTTTTTGTTTCATTTATTTCAAGTTCGAAATCTTTTAATTTATACTCCAGAAAGGTGAGAATTTTTTCTGCGTCTGATAAGCGATTGGCAAATATGAAGAAATCGTCTATATATCTTATACATTTAATGTCTTTGAAATAATTTGCCAACTTAATATCTATTGAAGTTCCAATGATTTCAGATAGTATTAACGATGTATCGGGACCTACTTGGATTCCCAGAGTTTGTTCGTCTTGAGTATTTCTAATTCGCTTATCTAGTTTATTTCCGAGTAAGCTATCGGATCTGTTGCTCTTTGCGGTTTCTTTGCCATGTAGTGCCCAAGGGACACTATGGGTATAAATTGTATAATAGAACCTAGATATATCGGTTGTTATTAAGTATTTATAATGACTTGCAAGTTTTGCTTTTTCCCGAATAACCCAATTAAAATAATGTTTGGTGGTCACAGCTCTAAATTCATCAATATCTTCAACAGGGCTGCTAGCAGAAAATTCTGATTGTGAAAAAAAGCTATTTATCATATCCCAGTTGTTTGAGATAACTTCTATTAATCTTATTTGATGAAGTGGATTTGGAATTGATAGTGTCCTTGTAAAGCGTTTTATTTTAGGTATATTAAAACGAATATATTTACTTGATTTCTTATCGAATTTAGAGGAATCGAAAGTAGAGTTATTTGTTAGTTCTGCTAGATTCTTTGTGGTAAAGAGATGAGGCATTTCACGAGGCAAGAATCCTTTTGATATTAAAGTATATATATCCAATTTTGAGTTTTTTTATCCTCTCACATTACCTGTTAATTTTTACGTTTAAAGTGATTGATTTTTCACATATTGCAAACTTCTTTCTAAAGAATTCTATAATTGTGTACATTTTATGTAAAAAATTTAAGAAATAAGTGAGATAAGTCAAGGGGGTATTGGTTGGGTTTTGGAAATACGAAATATATATTGGGGGATGGTGTGGCTCTGTGTTCTCTGTGTCTTTGTACGAGTTAGTGTTTCGGGTTTTAGGTTTTGTGTTTTGAGTTAAAAAAATCAGTGTATATCCGTGAGAATCCGTGGCTAATTAATGTGGAGTGGGGTGGGGTAATTCGAATCCTGTAAATCTGTGTTAATCCTGTCTAAATATTCGGGGTTTGGGTTGGGTTTTGAAATGTATAATAAAAGGGGTATGTGGTAGGGTAATCAGTGTATATCCGTGAGAATCCGTGGCTAATTAATGTGGTGTGGGGTAGGGTAATTTAAATCCAATAAATCTGCGTTCATCTGCGTCCTATTCTCTTTGTGCCTTAGTGTCTTCGTGGCAGTATATTCTTCACAGTTTCGGTGGGTTGCCGAGTTCCTTATCGAGTTCCTTAAGTAAGTCTTTTGCCTTTTTGGATATTTTATCCGGTGTCCAGATGTATACTTCGGCTAGAAGGTCGCCTTTGCCTATTCCGTAGAGGATGCCCATACCTTGACCTTTTAATACGAATATTCTTCCGGATTTTGTCCCGGTGGGTATAGTGAGTTTTGCTCTCCCGTTTAGCGTTGGAATTGTTACTTTTCCGCCTTCTATAGCCGTTTTGTAACTTATTGGTACTTTAATTCTTAGATTGCTGCCTTCTCTTTGGAGTTTGGAATCTGTCTTCACTCTTATTTCAACGATTATGCCGCCTTTTGGACCTCCTCGTAAGCCTGTATTCCCTTCTCCTCTTAATGGTATATAGTTTCCTGTTTCTACTCCCGGGGGTATTTTAACAGAGATTTGTTTTTCTTTTTTTATTCGTCCTTCTCCGTGACAATCGGAACAGGCATCCTTTACAACTTCACCAACACCTTTACATACCGGGCAAGTAGAAACGGAGACCATCTGACCGAAGAAACTTGAACGGGTTATTTGCACTTCTCCGTTACCGTTACATCTGGAACACGTAGTGGTGGTTCCGCCTTTTCCGTCACATTTTCCGCATTTTTCAAATAAACGGATTTTTATCTTTTTTGTAGTTCCTTCGGATGCTTCTTTTAGACTTATTTCAAGAGGAATTCGAACGTCTTCGCCGGGTGATTTATGTACTCTTCTACTTCTTCTACTTCCGGCTTGACCTTGACCAAATAAATTTCCAAAAAGTCCGCCCCCACCTAATCCAAAGCCTTCAAAAATATCTCCGAAAACATCCCGAAGGTCATCCTGGTGGGTGAAGTCCTGCCATGTGAAGTTTTGACCCTGAAAGTGAACACCTTCTTTTCCGAAACGGTCGTATCGGGATCTTTTCTCGGGGTCTGCAAGCACTTCGTAGGCTTCAGATATTTTTTTGAATTTCTTTTCGGCTTCTTTTGGGTTATCTTTGTTTACGTCAGGATGGTGTTTTCTTGCAAGCTTTTTAAAAGCTTTTTTTACTTCTTGAGTACTTGCGTCTTTGCTGACCCCCAGGGTTTCATAGTAGTCATTATTTTTCGGCATATCTAATACTATTTATCCTGTTACTTTTTCTCCTCTTCTTTATCATCCTCTTCCTCTTTCTCGTCAATTACTTCGAAATCTGCCTCGACCTCTCCTTCTCCTTTACTTTCTTCTTTCGGTTCTTCTTGTGTTTCCTGCTGGGATGTGTCCGGTTTAGCTTTTTGAGCTGCTTCTTCCTGTGCTTTCTTATACAATTTTTCGGAGATTGAATAGGAAGCTTTTTGGAGATTTTCAATTTTCCGTCTGATATCAATGCTGTCTTCCGTTTTAATGGCTTCTCTTAAGTCAGATATGGCGTTTTGGATATTGCCACGCTCTTCGTTTGAAATTATATTACCATGTTCTTTAAGTGTTTTTTCCGTGGAGTAAACCAAAGTGTCGGCTTGATTTCTTGCGTTAATTAATTCTTGTTTCTTTTTATCTTCATCCGCATATGTCTCGGCTTCGCCTTTCATTTTTTCTATTTCATCCTCAGTGAGACCTGAAGATGATTCGATCCTAATCGATTGTTCCTTGTTTGTTCCGAGATCCTTTGCGGAAACGTGTAATATACCGTTAGCATCAATGTCGAAACTGACTTCTATTTGGGGAACGCCTCTTGGTGCAACAGGGATACCGGTTAGTTCAAATCTTCCCAGCGTTCTATTATCGGCTGACGAAGGTCTTTCTCCCTGAAGAACATGTATAGAAACGGCAGGTTGATTATCCTCAGCGGTTGTAAAAACTTTGCTTTTTTCAGCCGGTATTGTGGTGTTTCTTGGGATTATTGAGGTCATCATTCCGCCTAAGGTTTCTATTCCGAGAGATAATGGGGTTACATCGAGAAGTAGAACGTCTTTTACGTCTCCTGCGAGTACTCCTCCCTGAATAGCCGCTCCAACAGCGACAACTTCATCAGGGTTAATCCCTTTATGAGGTTCCTTTCCGAAGAGTTCTTTGACTTTCTCTTGAACCGAAGGCATTCTTGTCATACCTCCTACGAGGAGAACTTCGTCTATATCATTTATGGTCAGACCTGCATCTTTAATAGCATTTCTTACCGGTTCCTCCACTCTATTAAGAAGCTCCTCGCATAAAGATTCCAATTTAGCCCTTGTCAATTTCTTTTCAAGGTGTTTTGCGCCTGTTTTATCTCCCGCTAAGTATGGCAGGTTTATTGTGGTTTCTTTCATTGTTGAAAGTTCACATTTTGCTTTTTCTGCCGCGTCTCTTACTCTTTGTACGGCGCTTCTGTCATCAGAAATATCGATGCCCATCTCATTTTTGAATTCTTCTATCAACCATTCCATTATAGCGTAATCAAAGTCATCCCCTCCAAGGTGTGTATCTCCGTTTGTGGAAAGGACTTCAAAGACGCCTTCACTTATTTCGAGGATAGATACATCGAAAGTTCCTCCTCCAAGGTCAAAAACGGCGATTTTCTCTTCTTTTTTCTCCGATAAACCGTAGGCAAGTGCGGCTGCCGTAGGCTCATTTATGATTCGTAAGACTTCAAGTCCGGCTATTTCTCCTGCATCCTTTGTAGCTTTTCTCTGGGCGTCGTTAAAGTAAGCCGGTACGGTTATAACTGCTTTTTTTACTTCACGACCCATATGTTCTTCAGCCGCTTTCTTGAGATATTGTAGGACTTTTGCGGAAATTTCCGGTGGAGAGTAAACTTTATCTTCTACTTTTAATCTCGCGTCATCATGCGGACCTTTTATAATTTCAAAAGGTACCTTTTTCTTTTCATTTTCGATTTCCGCGTATCTTCTACCCATAAACCTTTTTACCGAATAGACTGTATTCTGAGGATTGGTAAGCTGCTGCCTTTTTGCCTGTAGTCCAACTAACTCTTCTCCTTCCTTAAATCCTATTACTGAAGGAGTGGTCCTTTGACCCTCAGGATTTGTAATTACCTCCGGCTCGGATTGTTCGACAATAGCGACAACCGAGTTAGTCGTTCCGAGATCAATTCCAATTACAGGTTCTTTCATTCTACTTTTCCTCCTTGATTATTACTTTCTTCTTGATTTTTATCTTGAGTTTCTGCGCTCTTTTTTGCTACTATTACTTTTGCAGGGCGTAGAATTTTATCTTTGATTTTGTAGCCAATCTCTGTTTCCTCTAATATTTTATCATTTTCTTCATCATTGTGTTCGATAACATGGATTGCTTCATGTTTTGAAGGGTCGAATTTTTCTCCAACAGATTCGAATGGTTCAATATTATAGCTTTTTAATAATGTATCCAGGTTGGAATTCACAAGACGTATTCCTTCGGAGAAGGACTTATAATCATCTTTATGATGGGCGCTATTTTTAATTGATTTAAATGCCCTTCCGAAATCATCAAGTATGGGAAGAATTCTTCTAAACACTTCTTCTAAGGTGAAGTTATAAATTTTTTCTTTTTCCTGAATGGCTCTTTTTCTTAGATTTTCGTAATTGGCTAAAGCTCGAAGATATTTATCCTTGAGCTCTTCTTTTTCTTCTTGTAATTCGTTAATTATAGCTTCCATACTTTCGAATTCTTCTTCTGCCTTATCTTTTGTTTCTTCTTCTTTTTCTTCTTCTCTCTCTTCCGCTTTATTTAAATTCTCAGTCTGGTTGTCTTCCGGCATCTTCCCTCCTTATCTTAATCTTAATATACAGTAATTTATCAGAATGCCTTTTAATGTCAACCCCAGAAACTGTAAATCTTGTAAATAATCTTAATGAAGAACCTGGTTTGTTTTAGCTTGGAAGCCATTCATTTTAAGGCTTTCCGTAAAATCTGCTAAAAACAATTTATCTGATAGCGTGCGAATCAAAAAGTCTTGTAGAAGTCCTCCGTTAAATTGTTATGAGTGAATTTTTGTTGGGTGTAAAGGATAGTTCAATATAATCTATTTATATTTTATAAATGATACATTTAATTGATTTTCCTCAGTGTAGACATAACCGGTTGAGCTGGATGATTTCCCGACGCCCGTTATTAAAATAGCATCTGCTCCTTTACTTTTAGCTTCTTCGATTAATTTATTTTGAACCTTATCATTGGAAGTCATAGTACTGCTGCTGGCAACTGCGTGTCCCATAATTGTATATTCTTTCTCTATTTCTTCTTTGGAGAAATAAATATCGATGCTGTTAGTTGGTTCGTATTCTTTGTTGGTATTAACTTCCTCTTCCATTTAACTTCCTTGTCGGTAAAATTTGAATTTATTCAAATTTTATTTTGATTCTTCCGGTAATTATACTTGGTTTGCTTTGATAAAATAATTGAGAATCATTATTCTATCAAGAGTTATTACTTAAGTAAAAGTCTTTTAAGTTTAGCTTTTCGTTTTGCAGTGAACCCCCACCAGGGCTTTGGTGTATTACCGTTACAGAATGATACGGCAGAAATGAAAACATCAAGAAGACAGGGGTCCTGGTGTTTTCCTGTTAGTTCACAGAGTTTTTTATACATAGCGTAAGGATCGGCTCCTGTGAGATCGGAAGGCTCTTTATAACCAAGAAGACGCAATTTTGCAGCAGTAATCGGTCCGACATTTGGAATGGATTCTAACTTGTTGCCACCTACTTTTTTTGTTCCCATTTAATGAAGATTAATAGGATATTTTTTTATGTCAAGGATAGAAGTAGAAGAATTAAGAAGTCAGGAGTCAGAATTAAGAATCCCTTCCCAACCTAAAAATTTGAATGTTTGACACGACTTGTTAATCGTTAAGTTCTGTTTCATCTAATCCCGGGCGTATAAATCCTCTTGCTTTTGGAAATATCTTTTCGACTTTTCTGCGTAATCGGTCAAGATGTACAAGAAGGTCAAGTGTTTCATCCTCACATTCCGGAAAGTGACGATGTATTTCTCCCCATGCGGCTATGGAGCGGTTTGTTGCAATTAATGCAATTTTTGCTGAACCATCACTGTCTTCCTGCAGTTCGTTTGAATCTCTTTTCACTGCCCTCATCAACTTGCTGTGTATCTGATATTGATACCAGCGAATGATGTCTACTGAATCTTTAAGGTTGGCAGCTTCTTCAATGGGATTGAAATTCGGTATATCGAGTTCTGCTTTTAGATACAGCTCATCCTGCTTTTGGTTAAATAGTTGACCGGATGAATTGAACCAGTTTTCGACCATTTCCCCATACGCTTTCGCGGAGGAGCAGCATTTATCTTCCCCTATGTTTTCCTTTCTTATCATTTTTTCTTCGGTTTCGGTCTCAAGATCGAGAAAATTTAAGTCAATGCCCTTTTTAATTGAAATTTCCTTTATCGTATCAAGTGTTAATTGAAGAATTTCAGATAATTTCTGCCAGAAAAGTTTATTATTTATATCGCGAGATTCATTATCAGGGAACTGTTTTTCGCTTAATGCGAAGTTCATGCAGCGGGAAGTAAGGGGGCAACGCTCACACCAGTAATCACAATAATTATAGATACCCGGAATAAAGGCTGGATTTTTAATAATTTTATTTATATCTTTTTTATTCATTATTTATTTCAACTGATTTTTAAAATTAATATAATATTTTTTTGTGTCAAGCCATTTTGATTGATAGATTCTGCGAATCTAAGTTAAATGGTTGAATAGTCAAATAGTTAAATAGGGAAAACTAAAAAAAATCAGTGTTTATCCGTGTTAATCCGTGGCAAAATTTATTATAGTTAGTGCGTTAGTGCGTGGGTGGGTTGGTGGGTTTTCTAAAACAGACCAACAGTTTGAAATCTCTGTGTCCTCCTATGATATATTCGTATATAAATAGTTAAT
>Ga0315545_1001789_pt1 | contig 20299 bp, 17 predicted proteins | sample SalMarSW160210MG_FD_203096 | JGI IMG/M metagenome (GOLD analysis project Ga0315545, IMG submission 203096) | Salt marsh sediment microbial communities from the Plum Island Ecosystem LTER, Massachusetts, United States - Salt Marsh Sediment SW1602-10 ...
AGGTATGAAGGAACTAGTCGAATTCATCGCCAAATCCATCGTGAACGCACCCGATGATGTAACCGTCACTGAGGAAAACGATGAGCAGGGCACCGTACTCAAGCTACAGGTCGCCGATGAGGATAAGGGGAGGATTATCGGGAGGCAGGGCCGTGTCGCCCAGGCCATGCGCACCCTGATAAGGGTGAAAGCGGCTAAAGCCGGCACCAGGGCTACCCTGGAGATTCTCTAACCTTTTAAAGCTCGAATAACGGTAATCAATCACTGCCGGTTTAAACCCCGGCCCCGTGGAAATCAAGGCAAAGCAATCTGATTTTCCCCCGCTAACGTGCGCCCGTCGCCCCATTTACTTTAGCCCGGTGGAGGCTGGGTTTTGCTACGCCTTCTGCGCCTGGCCGCCACCTCAAGACGTGTAAGAGAACGCCGCAGGGCTGCTTCCGCCCGCAGCAGGTCAACCTCGGGAGCACGCTCCTTAAGCCTCTCTTCAGCCCGGCGCTTGGCCTCCTCGGCTCTGGCCACATCAATCTCCTCCACCCTCTCGGCGGCGTCAGCCAGGATGATAATCCGGTCGGGGCGCACCTCGATAAAGCCGCCGGAAATGGCCAGGGCGAACTCCTCCCCACCCCTCCTCACCAGCAGTTCGCCGGGCTCCAGCATGGTCATCAGCGGGGCGTGGTGGGGCAGGACTCCCAGTTGACCCTCGATGCCGGGAGCAATGACCACGTCCACGTCCTCGGAGAAGACCACCCGTTCCGCGGTAACAATCTCCAGCCTGGTCGTTGCCATTAATTAAGCCTCTGCCTGCAAGCTCTTGGCCGCCTCGGCCGCCTCCTCGATGGCGCCCACCATGTAGAAGGCCTGCTCCGGCAGCTCGTCGTACTTGCCTTCCAGAATCTCTTTGAAGCCGCGCACCGTTTCCGCCACCGGCACGTACTTACCCTTGCGTCCGGTGAAGACCTCGGTGACGAACATGGGCTGGGACAGAAATCTCTGTATCCGCCTGGCCCTGGCCACGGTCAGCTTGTCCTCGTCGCTCAATTCCTCGATGCCCAGGATGGCGATGATATCCTGCAAATCCTTGTAGCGCTGCAGCACCCTCTGCACCGAGCGGGCCACGCTGTAGTGCTCCTCGCCGACGACGGCCGGGTCGAGGATGCGGGAGGTCGAGGTCAGCGGGTCGACCGCCGGGTATAGGCCCTGCTCGGCGATAGACCTCTCCAGGGCAATCACGGCGTCGAGGTGGCCAAAAGTCGTAGCCACGCCGGGGTCGGTGTAGTCGTCGGCGGGGACGTAGATGGCCTGGAAAGAGGTAATCGAACCCTTCTTGGTCGAGGTAATCCTCTCCTCTAATTCGCCGACCTCGGTCGCCAGCGTCGGCTGGTAGCCCACCGCCGAGGGCATCCGCCCCAGCAGCGCCGATACCTCCATACCGGCCAGGGTATAGCGGTAGATGTTATCGATAAAGAGCAGCACGTCCTGCCCCTCTTCGTCGCGGAAGTACTCGGCCATGGTCAGCCCGGTCAGCCCCACCCGCAGCCGCACCCCGGGCGGCTCGTTCATCTGGCCGAAGACCATCACCGTCTTGTCGATGACGCCGGAGGCCTTCATCTCGTTCCAGAGGTCGTTGCCCTCGCGGGAGCGCTCGCCGATACCGGTAAAAACGGAGAATCCGCCGTGCTCGGTGGCGATATTGCGGATGAGCTCCTGGATGATAACCGTCTTGCCCACGCCGGCGCCGCCGTAGGCGCCAACCTTACCACCCCTGGTGAAGGGGGCAACCAGGTCGATGACCTTAAGTCCCGTCTCCAGCACCTGGGTGGTGGTCTCCTGCTCCTCAAGCGATGGTGGCGGACGGTGCACCGGCCAGCGGTCTTTGGTCTTGACCTCACCCAGCTCGTCGAGCGGCTCCCCCAGGATATTGAACAGACGGCCCAGGGTGGCTTTCCCCACCGGCACCGCCAGCGCCTTGCCGGTGTCTATCGCCTCCATCCCCCGCTGCAGCCCGTCGGTCGGCGATAGCGCCAGGCACCTTACCCAGTTGTTGCCGACATGCTCCTGCGCCTCGAGGACAATCTTGCCGCCGTCGGCGGCAATCTCGATGGCGTTGAACAGGGCGGGCAGCGCGTCGGGGGGAAACTCGATATCAACTACCGTGCCGATTACCTGGGCTATTTTTCCCTTGGCCATAATAACCTCCCTATTTAGCTCCTGCCTACGGACTGTAAGCGGCATACTGGTGGTAGCGGTAATAGATAACCCCGCCGATTTTCTTCGATGTTATCTTTCGGCCGTACTCCATCAACATCAGCATATTATTCAACTCTTCTTTACCCAATTTACGGCCCTGGGATGCCATCTCCTTGGCCAGCTCGTCGGCACTGAAAGCCTCGAGGGGATGGGCACGGAGGAAGTCCATCAAGATAAGGTCGGACTTACGGTCACTCTTGTCGAAATCTTTACTACTGATAGGCATTTTGCACCTCCTTAGTTTAAGCCAGCGCCGCCGCCCCTCCGGTGATGTCCAGCAGCTCCTTGGTTATCGTCTCCTGCCGGGCTTTGTTGTACATCAGGGTCAGCTCCTCGATAAGCTCGTTGGCGCTTTCGGTGGCGTTGCGCATGGCCACCATCCGCGCCGACTGCTCGCTGGCAATAGATTCCAGAATAGCGTGATATACTTCCATCTCGACAAATCTGGGTAAAAGCTGGCCCAGCACCTGGGCCGGGCCGGGCTCATAGATATAGTCAACATTCTGGGCGGTGGGTATCTCAGCCGGTTCCACCGGGAGTATCTGTTGGACAATCGGTTTCTGCACCATGGTGGAGATAAACTGGGGATAGACTATATAGACCCGGTCTATCTCCCCGCTGGTGTAGTCATCGATGATAACACGTGATATGGGCAGGGTATCCAGCCAGTCGGGGCGGTCGCCGAGGTTGATAAACTCGGCGCGGATTTCCCGGCCGTAGCGCCGCATGAAATCCCTCCCCTTGCGCCCCACCGCCACCAGGCTCACCGGCGCCTCCTGCTCCAGGATGAAGCTGGCTGCGGTGCGATTGATATTGGTGTTGAGCCCGCCGCACATGCCGCGGTCGGGGGTTATATGCAGTATGCCGATTTTTTTTACCGGCCTCGCCTGCAGCAGGGGGTGCATCTCCTCCCCCTCCCGGCGCAGCGCCGCCAGGTCGGCCATCACCTGCATAATCTTCTCGGCATAGGGCCGCCCGGCCAGCCCCCGCTCCTGGGCTTTCCGCATCTTGGAGGTGGCTATCATCTCCATGGCGCGGGTTATCTTGGCGGTGGACTGGATGCCGCGTATTCGGCGTCTTATTAAACGAATATTAGCCAATTTTTAAATCTATTCCCTTTTTAAGTTTGTTTCTCTTCTTCAGCTTCTTTAGTTTCTTTCTTAGCCTCTTTTACTTCTTTTTTCTCTGCTTTAGCTTCTTCCTTAGCCTCTTTTACTTCTCCCGGATAATTATCCTTCTTGAACTCGGCTATGGCTGTTTTTAATTTCTCCTCGATTTCGGGTTTGATATCCTTGTCTTTGGCAATCTGGTCACCTATCTTGGGGTGGTTGGCCTCCATAAAGCGGTGGAAGCTGGTCTCAAAGGCGGCGATTTTATCCACCGGCACATCGTCCAGGTAGCCGTTGATGGCGGCGTAGAGAACCATGACCTGCTTCTCCATGGGCACCGGGACGTACTGGGGCTGCTTTAAGACCTCGGTAATGCGCTGGCCGCGCTCCAATTGCGCCCGGGTGGCCTTATCCAGCTCGGCGGTGCCGAACTGGGCGAAGGCGGCCACCTCGCGGTACTGGCCCATATCCAGCTTCAAGCGGCTGGCCACCTGCTTCATGGCCTTGGTCTGGGCGGCGCTGCCCACGCGGGATACCGACAGGCCCACATTCAGCGCCGGCCTGATACCGGCGTTAAACAGGTCGGTCTCCAGGTAGAGCTGACCATCGGTGATTGAAATAACGTTGGTCGGTATATAGGCGGAAACGTCCCCGGCCTGGGTCTCGATAATGGGTAACGCAGTCATGGAGCCACCCCCGAACTCCTGGGAGTACTTGGCCGCCCGCTCCAGCAGGCGGCTGTGCAGGTAGAAAACGTCACCGGGGTAGGCCTCCCTTCCCGGGGGACGGCGCAGCAGCAGGGAAAGCTGGCGGTAGGACCAGGCGTGCTTGGAGAGGTCGTCATAGACAATAAGCACGTCCTTGCCCGCCTCCATGAACTCCTCGCCGATGGCGCAGCCGGCGTAGGGGGCCAGGTACTGCATGGCCACGGAGTCGGCGGCGTTGGCCACCACCACGATGGCATGCTCCATGGCCCCATAGTTCTCCAGTGTGTTCACCACCCGGGCTACCCGGGAGGTCTTCTGCCCGATGGCGACATAGATGCAGATTAAATCTCCGCCCTTCTGGTTGATGATGGCATCAAGGGCGATGGCGGTCTTGCCGGTGGAGCGGTCGCCGATAATTAGCTCCCTCTGGCCTCGCCCGATGGGGAACATGCTGTCGATGGCCTTAATACCCGTCTGTACCGGCGTGTCCACCGACTGGCGCTTGGTGACGTTGGGAGCCACCCTCTCCAGGGGGCGGGTCTTATTGGTCTTGACGGCGCCCTTGCCGTCCAGGGGCCTTCCCAGCGAATCGACCACCCGGCCGATAAGGGCGTCACCGACCGGTATCTCGGCGATTCTTCCGGTGCACTTGACCTCGTCCCCTTCTTTGATACCGGTGTAGTCGCCCAGGACAACGGCGGCCACGCTGTCTTCCTCCAGATTGAGGGCGATGCCCATAACCTCGTTGGGGAACTCAAGCAGCTCGTTGTACTTGGCTGCGGCCAGCCCGTGTATACGGGCGATGCCGTCGCCGATCTCAAGCACGGTGCCGACATCGACCATGGTCAACTCAGCGCCGAACTGCTCAATCTGCTGTTTGATAACGGAAACGATGTCCTGACCTCTGGATGTCACTTAAAGCCACCTCCTTAACTGCCTGTTCATCTTAAGCCCCCCGCCAGCACCCTTCTCATCGCCGTCAGCTTGCTGATGGTGCTGCCGTCGAGTAATTTACCCCCCACCCTGGCCACAATCCCCCCGATAAGGCCGCTATCAACTTTTGTTTCCACCACCACTTTTTTACCCACCACCGCCCCCAGCTGCTCGGCGAGCTTACTCTTGTCCTTATCGTCGAGGGCAATGGCCGTCGTAACCTCGGCCCTCTCTATACCTCGATAGCCGTCCAGCAAAAGCTGGTACTCGTCGGCGATATCGCCTATCATGGCCAATCTGCCCTTGCTCACCAGCAAATAGACCAGGTTCAGGGCCAGCGGGTTAATATCACCCAAATTATCGGATAATAATTTGGCCTTAGCCTCGAAAGGCACTTTGGGGTTCTCCATTAGCGCCATAACGGTGGCATCACCGCCCAAATCCGCAACCCTGCCCAGGTCGGACTGCCACCGGTCTAACTCTTTTTTCTCCCGGGCGATGTCAAACACCGCCTGGGCATAGCGTCGGGCATAGAACCTTCTGGCCACGCTTATCTCCTAAAAAATATACTAGCCCTTCTTCAGGGTGGTGCTCTCTTTGAGCACCTTGTCGATAATATCGCGGTGGGCCTTCTTGTCCAGGGTGCGGTCGATGACCTTGCCCGCCGCCTCGATGGTTATGTCGGCAAACCCCTCGCGCAGCTGCTCGATGGCCTCGTCCCGCTCCCGCTGAATCTCAGAACGGGCGCGGGCAACCAGGGCTTCGGCCTCACCCTTGGCCTGCTGCTGCGCCTCCTGCCTGACCTCCTCGCCGGTGCGCACCGCCCGGGCGATGGCCTCCTGCCCTTCTTTGGCCGCCGCCTCGATGCGCTTGGCTGCCTCGTCCTCGGCGCGCTCCGCCTGCTGTTTAATATACTCGGTATTTTCCATGCTCTCCTTAATCTTGTTGGAGCGCTCGTCCAGCATGCGCATAATCGGCTTATAGGCCACCAGGTAGAGCAGGCCGAAAAGGATGATAACGTTGATAAGCTGCGCTATCAAAGTCGACCCGTTTATGCCTAAACTGCCTATACCTCCCATTTTCACCCCCTAAAGGTTCGATAAACGGCTGCCTGCTTAAAAGTCCCTTAAGCAAATGGCTAACCCGGTCCTTTAAAGCGGCAAGCCAGGCTTACAAAAGCGAAAACACCGCCAGCAGTACAATGCCGGCCACAACCATTACACCCACTATTACGGCGGCAATTATCATACCGGCAAACGAGGGTACTCCATCCTGTTCCATAGTTTCCTCCTAACAGTACCTTAAGCCACGAATACCAGGATAATGGCCACAATCAGCACGTAAATACCGATAGCCTCGGCCAGGCCGGCCACCAGAATCATGTTGGTAAAGATGGGGCCCCTCGCCTCGGGGTTACGGGCGATTCCCTGCAGGGCGGAAAAGCCGATAAGCCCCAGGGCCAGTCCCGGCCCCAGCATTCCCAGACCGACCGCCAGCCCTATCGCCAGCATCTTCATTACTTCAGGATCCATACTTTAAACCTCCTTATATTTGGTTATATCAAGCCCTGCTTTTAGTGCGACTCTTCCCCGTGAGATTCTACGGCCGTGGTAAGGAAAATAAGGGTCAGGCCGGCGAAGATAATGGCCTGTATGAAGCCGATAAGCAGCTCCAGCCCGTAGAAGGGTATGGCAAACAGCCAGGGGATGAGGAAAGCGACCACCATAAGCAGGATTTCTCCCGCCGTCATGTTGCCGAAAAGTCGGAAGGTAAGGCTGATAATGCGGATCAACTCGCTCAAACCCTCCAGAAGCCCGGTAAAGATGGTAATGGCTCCGGTGAATATGCTGAATATGCTGTCCTTGACCTTGCCCCTGAAGAGCAGCTTCATCCCCTTATTGAACTCCCCGAAATTAAAGAACTTGCTTAAGTATCGGAAACCCAGCGAGCGCAGGCCATAGAACTCAACAAAGACAAAGGAGACCAGCGCCAGCGCCAGAGGCATATTGATATCGGTATTGGCCGCCCTTATCAGGTGCGCCTCCCCCTCGGCGGTATGTATCGTTATCGAGCCGAAGCCGGGCAGCAGCGCCAGCCAGGCGTTAAAGCCAACGAATAAAAATATGGTGGTCACCACCGGGAAGAAACGGCGCCCGTTTTTCTCACCGGCCACCTGGGTGCAGAGGTCATAGACCCAGCCGATTAAGAATTCAAAAAGGGCCTGCAGGCGGCCCGGAACCAGCTTCATGCGGCGGGTAACGCCGTAGGAGAATGCCACCAGGAAGATGATGGTAATCCAGGCTCCCAGCACGCTGTTGGTAATGGGAAAGCCAAAGATGTGGAAGACGGTCTCGGCGGGAAGGTGGGGGTCGGGGCGGTCAACGGTGAACCATGCCGGCAGTCCAAAATCCCCCAGCATGCTGCTGCCCAGGGGGCCAGCCATAAAAGAAAGGACAAAGAGCACCAGGAAAACAACAACCAGACCGATTGCCAGCGGGAAGGCGCAACCCAGACAGCCTTTCTTCTTTTCAGGCACTAGCTGTCCCCCTTGTTCCGCCTGTCACGCATGAGGGGTATCAACATCCGATAAACACCGTAAAAAGCAACAAGCAAACCCAAAATTAAGCCCACTATTACCATAATAGGCGCGGTACCGAGTTTAGCATCCAGCCAGAGACCACCCCACACACCCAGCAATATTGAGATCGCAATGAACCACCCCACCCCGATGAACCTTAAGGCCGCTTCCCACCTGCCCATGCCGTGACCAGCATACCAAATATGCTGCCCATCGGTCAAGCTCTGCTGGCTGCTAAAAAGCCCCAGACCTTTAAGGCTCCAGGGCTCTATATCAAGCTAAAGTGCGGAGTCATGATTTACGCTTGTCAAAATCGTCCAGGTCAAGGGTATCGATAAAGTCGCGGAAGGCGGACATCCTTCCCAGCTCTTCTTCGCTGACCGTCTTGCCGAGGCCACCCTCGCCCTCCCCCGCCTTGCCTATAGGCTTACCCGTCTCCTTGTCCAGCAGGATACCGGCCTTGTCCAGAACCGTCTCCTCGGCGTAGATAGGCACCCCCGCCCTTACCGCCAGGGCCAGGGCGTCGCTGGGGCGGGAGTCAACCTCCATCTGCCCCCCGTCCACGTTGAGAACAATCTTGGCGAAGAAGGTATCGTTCTTGAGCTCGTTGACGATAATAGAGTTGATGGTGGCCCCCAGTGAATCGATGACCGAGCGCAGCAGGTCGTGGGTCAGTGGCCTGGGCACGGTAACGTCCTGCAGCTTTACGGCGATGGCGTCGGCTTCGGCGGGACCGATCCAGATAGGCAGGTAGCGGTCGGCCTCTTTCTCTTTTAGAATGACCACCCGCTGATAGTTCATCAGGCTTACCCGAATACTATCGATAGTCATTTCTATCATGGGGATACCTCCTCTACTTCACACCAGCAGATAAATTTTACTCCACAACACCCCTAGTGTCAATAAATAATATGTAACCCTCCTCCCCTTTTTTAGCTGGTGTTTTTCGTCCCATTAAAGGAATCTTAAAGACACAGCCTTTGAGAAGCCACCCGCGTTTGACAAATGCACCTCCGAGCTATTACCATTTTAATAAGGCGGCCAACGTGCTTAAGAGGCGAGTCAATGGCAAAACCTCGGTGGGTATTTGAAAGGTTTGACGGCAACCCCATCCTAGAGCCGGAACCCGGGCACCGGTGGGAGTCCAAAGCCGTCTTTAATCCCGCTGCCTTATATGAGGCAGGCCGGGTGCACCTGTTATACCGGGCCATCGGCGACACCGATACCTCGGTTCTCGGATACGCATCAAGTCCCGACGGGCTTCACTTCGATGAACGGCTGGAAGATCCAGTTTACGTGCCCAGAGAGCCTTTTGAAGGCGTCAGCCCGGCTTCATCACCCAACCCCGTTTCATATGGCAGCAGTTATATTTCAGGGGGTGGGGGGATGGGGGGATGCGAAGACCCCAGGCTCACCCGAATTGAGGACAGAGTGTTTATGACCTATGTCGCCTTTGACGGCTACAGCCACCCCCGCTCCGCCCTGAGCTCAATAGCCTACCGTGATTTCCTGGCCAGGAACTGGCGGTGGCGGAAGCCCGTGCTCATCTCGCCACCAGAGGTTATCGATAAGAACGCCTGTATCCTGCCGGGGAAGGTAAACGGTAAATATGTGGTCTTTCACCGCGTCTTCCCCGATATCCTGATTGATTTCCTGGATGACCTGGACTTCGACGGCAAAACAAAATGGCTGAAGGGTGATTTCAAGATCGGGACGCGGGCCGACTACTGGGACAGCCGGAAGGTAGCCGCCGGGCCACCCCCGATTAAAACAGAGAAAGGGTGGCTGCTTATCTACCATGCCATCGGTGAGCGGGCACCGGATTGCTACAAGATAGGCGCCATGCTCCTCGACAGCCAGAACCCGACTCAAGTCCTGGCACGGTCGCCGGAGCCGATTCTGGAACCCCAGGCGTGGTATGAAAGAGAGGGCCTGAAGTCAAACGTGGTCTACCCCTGCGGTGCCGCGGTGATTGGAGAGCACCTTTTCATATATTACGGAGGCGCCGATAGGGTGGTCTGTGCTGCCTCGGTAAACCTGAACGGGTTGCTGGAGCAGCTTATCCGCACCGGGACGAAAGCCGCTATCCCGGCACCCTCCATAAGGGAGGGCCGCCGCCAGTACCGCCGCGGAAAGCGGAAAAAGGGGGCGGGTAGCTAAAGACGCAGTATTAACACCTATGAATGAGTTTAGACGTTCCGAAGATAATCCCGTCCTCTTGCCCAATAAGAAGAACGACTGGGAATCTGAAGCAACCTTCAATGGCTGCCCCATCATTCACAGCAAGCGTATCCATTTCTTCTATCGCGCCGTTTCGTCACGCCAGAAAGTCCAGGGGATAGAGATGAACCTCTCCACCATCGGCCATGCCCTGAGTACCGATGGTGCCCATTTCAACCACCGGCGGCAGTTCATCAAGCCGGAGTACGATTGGGAGCGTTTCGGCTGTGAGGACCCGAGGGTGACCAGGGTCGGCAAAAAGTTCTATATCTTTTACACCGCCCTCTCGGCCTATCCCTTCACCGCCGATGGTATCAGAGTTGGCCTGGCCGTAAGCTCGGACTGCCGGCAGGTTGAGGCTAAATATCCGGTTACCACCTTCAACTCTAAGGCCATGGCCCTTTTCCCGGGGAAAATCAGGGGCAAGCTGGCCGCCGTGCTCTCGGTCAACACCGATAAACCGCCGGCTAAGATCGGGCTCGCCTTTTTCGACCGCGAAGACCAGATCTGGGCCCCAGAGTACTGGGAGGGCTGGTACTCTTTCCTGGATGACCATGTCCTGCCTTTACAACGCCTGCCCCAGGACCAGATTGAAGTCGGCGCACCCCCCATCCGAACCCCCCACGGCTGGCTCTTGATTTATTCCTACATCCAGAACTACTTTTCGCCGCCGGCTACCTTCGGCATCGAGGGGGCTTTGCTCGACCTGGAAAACCCCAGCCAGATTTTAGCCCGAACTGAAGAGCCGTGGCTGGTACCGCAGGATGTCTACGAGGAATACGGCAAGGTGCCCAATGTTATCTTCCCCTCGGGGGCTTTATTAAGAGGTAAAGCCCTGCACCTGTATTACGGCGCCGCTGACACCACCTGCGCCCTGGCCACCGCCAGGGCCAACACGCTTATCCAAAACATGTTTTTAACCGAAATGGAGACGGTAAAACTGGAGCGTTTCTTCGCTAACCCCGTCATCCAGCCGGACCCGAAGCACCCCTGGGAGGCTAAGGCGGTTTTCAATCCCGCCGCCCTCTATGCAGGTGATAAGGTCCACCTGGTCTACCGGGCGATGTCAGAGGATAACACCTCGGTGCTGGGGTATGCCGCCAGTACGGACGGGTTCAACTTTAATGAGCGCTATGACAAGCCTATCTATGTGCCCCGGGAGGACTTTGAACAGAAGCTGGTGCCCGGCGGCAACTCGGGGTGCGAAGACCCCAGGCTTACCCTGCTCGGTGACACGGTCTATATGTGCTATACCGCCTTTAACGGCAAGAATATGCCCCGGGTGGCGCTGACCTCTATCTCTCTGGATGATTTCCTGGCCAAGAGCTGGAAGAAGTGGGCTAAACCGGTCCTGATTTCACGCCCACGCGTTATGGATAAAAACGCCGCCCTCTTCCCCCGAAAAATCAAGGGCAGGTACGCTTTCCTCCACCGCCTAGGCACCAGTGTCTGGATGGACTTCAAGGATAGCCTGAGCTTCGGTGAGGACGAATGGCTGGGGGGAACCGTTATCTTGAGCTCGAAACAGGAGCCATTAGCGGTGGAAAAAATCGGCGTTTCGGCACCGCCGATCGAAACCAGGGAGGGGTGGATACTACTCTATCATTTCGTCACCAGAGCGCAACGGCACGACCCTCAATTCCATTATGACACAAGTGCCGCCCTGCTTGATATCGATGACCCGACACGCGTCATCGCCCGACGGAAAACACCCCTTCTTGAGCCGGAGATGTCATACGAAAGAGAAGGGCAGGTGGCCAACGTTGTCTTCCCCTGCGGGGCGGTGGTTATCCACGACCGCCTGTTTGTCTACTACGGGGGAGCGGATACGGTAATCGGGGTAGCCACCATAAGCCTCCCCGACCTGCTGGAAAGCCTGATGCTCTGTGAAGTCTAACAGAAGGGCACCCTGAGGCAACAATACGCCAGACTTTGTAAGGAAGCCCCACCCCACTTTTTTTGGCAATAGTTAAATGGTATAATTAGGCCATCAAGGCAAAGGAGAAACCCCTGACTAGCCTTAAGCTAATACATCCGGTAAAACTCCCCACCACCTAATCCCGACCAGAAGATAACCGCAAGGAGGAGTAGCATGCGCCCAGGCCAGAAGGCCATCGTCTGGTTCAACGAAGTTACCAAAGAGGATGTAGCCACCGTCGGCGGCAAAGGAGCCAACCTCGGCGAGATGACCAGGGCCAAGATACCGGTCCCCCCCGGCTTCATTGTCACCGCCGGCGCCTATTTCGACTTTCTGAAAAAATCAAAGCTCACCAGTGAAATCAACAAACTGCTAAAGCCGTTAAACCCGGATAACAGCAACCAGCTCCACCAGATTGCCGGCCAGATAAAACAGCTAATCCTTGATACCCCCATCCCCCCGGAAATAGCCGAAGAGATTAAGCATTCTTATACCAAGATGGGCGGCGGGCTGGTGGCGGTGCGCTCCTCGGCCACCGCCGAAGACCTGCCCGAAGCGTCATTTGCCGGCCAGCAGCGCACCTTCCTCAATATCGAGGGCAGGAAGGAAGTCATCGCCGCCGTACGGGGGTGCTGGGCGTCGCTTTTCGAGCCTCGGGCTATCTTCTACCGCCACCAGCAGGGCTTCGACCACTTCAAGGTAGGCATCGCCGTGCCGGTGCAAAAGATGGTGCAGTCGGAGGCCTCGGGGGTAATGTTCACCGTAGAGCCGGTCACCAGCGATAGCAACCATATCATCATCGAGGCCGTCCACGGCCTGGGCGAGGCCATTGTCTCCGGCGAGGTAACCCCGGACCTCTATATCGTTGATAAAAAGACAACCCAAATCGTCAGCAAAAAAACAGCCCGGCAGGAGTACCAGCTGGTCAGGAACCCGGGGGCTGCCGGCGAAGAGGCCAACATCTGGGTGGAGATGCCGCCGGAGGAGCAGACCCGGCAGAAGGTAACCGATGAAGAGATAATCGAGATAGCTACCTTAGGCAAAAAGCTTGAGGACTGGTACAGGTTCCCCCAGGACATCGAGTGGGCCAAGCAGGACAGCCAAATCTTTATCGTCCAGACACGGCCGGTAACCACCATCAAAGAGAAAGCCGAAGAAGAAGAGGAAATTAAGGCTCCGGTGCTGCTCACCGGTGATAAGGCCAGCCCGGGTATAGCCTCGGGCCCGGCCAAGATAATCAAAGATTTATCCCATATAGAGCGGGTGCACGAGGGCGATATTCTGGTGGCGGAGATGACCACACCCGATTTTGTCCCCGCCATGAAACGGGCGGTGGCCATTGTCACCGACCGCGGCGGCCGCACCGCCCACGCCGCCATCGTCAGCCGCGAACTGGGCATCCCCTGCGTGGTCGGCACCGGGGAGGCAACCACCAAGCTTACCAACGGGCAGGTGGTCACCGTGGACGGCTCGCACGGCAAGGTCTACGAAGGCAAGGTGACCCGCCGGATAAAGACCACCGCCGTCTCCGATATGCTCAGGGAAGCCATCAGGACCAGGACCAGGGTCTACGTAAACCTGGCCCAGCCCGAGTTGGCCGAAAAGGTGGCCGCCCACAATATTGACGGCGTCGGCCTGCTCAGAGCCGAGTTCATCGTGGCCCAGATTGGCGAACACCCCCAGTACATGATTAAGCAGAAGCGGGGAAATGAGTTCGTCGAAAAGCTCTACCACGGCATCAATCTCTTCGCTCAAGCCTTCGACCCCCGCCCGGTGGTCTATAGAACCAACGACTTCAAGACCAACGAATACCGGAAACTCACCGGCGGCCAGGACTACGAATCGGAAGAGGAAAACCCCATGATCGGCTACCGGGGTGCCTCGCGCTATATCACCGATATAGATGTGTTTAAGTTAGAGCTGGAGGCCATCAAAAAGGTAAGGCGGGAGCACAAGAACCTGTGGGTTATGATTCCCTTTGTCAGAACGGTTAGCGAGCTGGTCGGAACCAAGAAAATCATGGAAGCCGAGGGACTGCGGCGCTCTAAAGACTTTAAGCTGTGGATGATGGTCGAGGTGCCCTCCAACGTATTAATTTTAGAGAAATTTTTAGAGGTCGGCATCGACGGCATCTCCATCGGCTCCAACGATTTAACCCAGCTTATTCTGGGCATTGACCGCGACAGCGAAAAGCTGGCCGGGACCTTCGACGAGCGCAACGAAGCGGTGATGGTGGCTTTGGAGAGGGTCATCAAGGTATCCAGGAAAATGGGCGTTACCTCGTCTATCTGCGGGCAGGCGCCCTCGGTCTACCCCGAGCTTACCGAAAAGCTGGTGGCCTGGGGCATCACCTCGGTCTCGATAAGCCCGGATATGATCGGCACCACCAGAGAGATAATCGCCAGGGCAGAAGCCAAATTAAAGCACAAATGATTAGTCGGCTTAATATCCGACAGCTAGCCGAAGAGCGGGAAGAAAACCTCTCCCCTCATGCCGCCAAAAGCAAAAACTCCCGGGGCAGGGCTAGACCTGAAGAGCTCTGCCCGGTGCGCACCGCCTTCCAGCGCGACCGGGACCGCATCATCCACTGCAAGGCTTTCCGCCGCCTCAAGCACAAGACGCAGGTCTTCATCGCCCCCCTGGGCGACCACTACGTAACCCGGCTCACCCACACTTTAGAAGTCGCCCAGATTGCCCGCACCATCGCCCGGGCCTTAAACCTCAATGAAGACCTCACCGAGGCTATCTCCCTGGGCCACGACCTGGGACACACTCCCTTCGGCCACGTCGGCGAGGAGACCTTAAACGAGCTTTACCACAGGGGCTTCAGGCATAACGAGCAGAGCCTGCGGGTGGTCGACCTGCTGGAAAACGACGGCCACGGGCTAAACCTCACCTGGGAGGTGAGGGACGGTATCCTGAACCACTCCAAGGAAAGGGAGAGCATCAAGGGCGGGGGAGAAGCTGGTACCTTAGAGGGCGAGGTGGTCAGGATTTCGGACTCCATCGCCTACATCAACCACGATATCGACGATGCCATCAGGGCGGGCATGCTGGCCGAGGGCGATTTACCCCTGACCGCCATTACCCGGCTGGGCAATAGCCGCTCCCTGCGCATCAACACCATGGTCGTCGACATTATCGAGCGCTGCTACCCCTCAATGAGCGATACCAGGGAGAAACCCTCCATAACCATGAGCCCGGAGGTTCTGGCAGCCACCGATGCCCTGCGCCACTTTCTCTTCGAGCGGGTCTACAATGTGCGCTCGGCGCAGGAGGAATCGGAAAGGGCCAGGGAAGTCGTCCGCTCTCTCTACAGGTACTTCAAGGAGCACGCCGATAAAATGCCGGCGGAGTACCGCTTTTACAGCGATGAGCTGGAACGGAGGGTGGTGGACTACATCGCCGGCATGACCGACCAGTACGCCGCCAGAATGGCCGAGGAGCTTTACCCCGCCCACGACCCGGAACCGCCGCCACCCGAGGAAAAGAAAAAGGGCAAGACCCCGCCCAGAACCATACCCCTCCCCCTCTTTGGAGACGAAGCCCCACCCCCCTAGATTTATCTTTACCCGCCCTGCCACCCTTATATGGAAGGGACTACTCCACCCCCATTAAATGGAAAATAAAAACCTAACCCGCCGCCATTATTATGGAAGGGGTTACTCCCCCCTGAATAAGGAAGCTTCACCCCCCAAAAAGTTCTAGCGGCATCCCTTCTTCGGGGCGGGGAAAGAAAGTTCCAGAAGCGGAGCTTATGAGGGCGGGCGGGTGGGAAGAATAACAACCTCTAAAAATGGGGCGGGGAAAAGAGAGTCTAAGAGGGTGAAACCCTTTTGGGCGGGCGGGTGGGACGAAAAACGACCTTTAAAAACCCTTCAAGAAAAGCCAGCATATAGTATAATATATAGACATGGGCGCTGTTGACGAAGTAAAACAGAGAACGGACATCGTGGAGGTCATCGGCCGGGACATCACCCTGGTCAAGGCCGGACGGACCTTTAAGGGGCTTTGCCCCTTCCACGCCGAAAAGCACCCCTCCTTCTATGTCTACCCGGAGCAGCAGAGCTGGCACTGCTTCGGCTGCAACAACGGCGGCGATGTCTTCTCCTTCATCATGAAGAAGCAGAACATAGACTTCGGCGAAGCCCTCAGGCAGCTCGCCCAGAAGGCGGGCGTGGTCATCCCCACCAAATTCGAGCCGGGCATGGAGAGCGAGGAGAAGCAGCGGCTCTATGATATCAACCAGGCGGCGGCGCAGTATTTCCACAATCTGCTTTTAAATTCGCCAGCGGGCAAAAAGGCGCAGAGCTATGTCACCAAGCGCGGCTTTACCGAGCAGACGATAAAAGACTTCCAGTTGGGCTACAGCCTGGACAGCTGGGAAGCGCTTAAAAAATATCTATTAGAGAGAGACTACACCGAAAAGGAGATGCTGGACGCCGGCCTAATTATTGAAGCCGAAGGCAAAAAGCCCCACGACAGGTTCCGCAATAAGCTGATGTTCCCCATATTTGATGTCCGGGGGCGCGTTACCGGCTTCGGCGGGCGGGCGCTGGACGACTCACTGCCCAAGTACACCAACTCGCCGCAGACCCCCCTCTTCGATAAGAGCGGCACCCTATACGGCATAAATCTGGCCAGGGACACCATCCGGGAGCAGGACACGGCGGTCATTGTCGAAGGCTACATGGACGTCATCACCGCCCACCAGAACGGCTTTAATAACGCCGTCGCCTCGATGGGCACGGCGGTAACCGAAAAGCAGGTGAGCATCTTGAAGAGGCTTACCCGGAATATGGCTTTAGCCCTCGATGCCGACGCCGCCGGCGAGGAGGCCATGCTGAGAACGGTGGGCTACGAAAACACCCTCGATGCCGAGGTAAGGGTTATCATTATGCCCCAGGGCAAAGACCCCGATGACGTTATCAAGGAAGATATAGAAAACTGGCAGAAGCTGGTGGCGGCGGCGGTGCCCATCGTCGACTACACCTTCGATATGGCCACCGCCGGGCTGGAACTTTCCACAGCTAAGGGCAAGGCGCTAGCCAGGGACCGGCTGCTGCCCATCGTCGGCGAGATAAAGGACAACGTGCGCCGGGCGCACTATCTGCAGAAGCTGGCCGGCCTGCTCAGGGTAAGTGAACGAGACCTGGAAGCCGATTTGGCCAGAATCAGGCCCAAACAGGTCAGGAGGCGGACAGGAGCACCGGAACCAGAGGCGGCACCGGTCCGCTCAACCGTGTCCAGCCCCAAAGAGGAGTACTGCCTGGCGCTGTTATTACAGCACCCGGAGCTAAAGCGCCAGGACGAAGGGCTTTTGCCGGAGCACTTCGAAAACAGCGAAAACCGGGAAATCTTTATCGCCTGGCGGCGGAGTGCTAAAATAGAAGCAATAAAAAAGAAATTAGAGCCGGCCATTCACGAGCACCTGGACTCACTGGCCACCAGACAGCTCTTGAGCAATAATCTGGAGCAGAAGTACGCCCAGTGCGCTCTTGACCTGCGGGAGAAATTCCTGCGGAACTTAACGACCAAGATAGAGGCGGTATTAGCCCTGGAGGCCCAGTCGGGAGGCACCACCGCCGAGCTGGCCAAGCTTAAAGAGATGGGAACCGAGGTCAACAGCCAGCTGGGCAGGGTGGTGGCTCAGAAAAGCCGGCGGCGGCTGGAGCAAAGGGGGTAGAGGCAATGGCTTCAAAAGAGAATAGCGACGAAGAAAAAACGACCGATGATGAGCGGCTAGAGCCCGAGCCCGAAGAGCCCAAAGGTCTGCCCAACACCTTCGCCGACTCCGAGGACGAGGACGAAGACAACGGCGATAACGGCGAGGAAGACGCCCCCTGGCGCGAGGTGAGGCACCTCGAGATTGAAAAACCGGAGTCCCTGCCGGATTTAGAGCTGGAAACGCCGCTGGAACACTTCGGGGAGCAGGAGGTGGTCGACGACCCGGTGCGCATGTACCTCCACGAAATCGGGCGGGTCTCCCTGCTCACCGCCGCCGAGGAAAAGGACCTGGCCAGAAAGATGGAGGAGGGGCGGCGCATCAGGCAGATCAGACGGGACTACCGGGAACAACAGGAAACCGAACCTTCGGCGACGGATATCATACTGGCCATACTCCACGAGCTGGCTCAGGCTTCCTCGGTTATCAACCTGCTACAGGAGCACCTGGAACTCCCGTCCGAGGCCAGGTTTCTCGAGAAAATCTATAACAATAAGCTGCGGGACAGCATCGACAGCGAGATAAGCCCCAACCTGATACTGGCGGTGGCCCACCACTCGCAGAAATCAATCACCGAAACCGAGCACTTTCTCACCGAGCTGTCGCTGAATATCAACCTGCTGCCGCAGGAAATCCTGGATGCCCTGGGGGAGAAGGTCTCGGCGGCGGGCATAGAGAACCTGGTCAACGACCCCGGCTTCGTCAGTGAAATTCAGGCCTACGAGACACAGCTTCAGGCCTACCTGGATAACATCGAGTGGGAGGCGGAGAGGGCGGAAAACCACCTCATCGAGGCCAACCTGCGCCTGGTGGTCAGCGTGGCCAAGAAGCATATCGGGCGGGGCATGTCGCTGCTCGACCTCATCCAGGAGGGCAACATCGGCCTCATCCGGGCGGTGGAAAAATTCGACTACCGCAAGGGCTATAAGTTCAGCACCTACGCCACCTGGTGGATTCGGCAGGCCATTACCCGCTCCATCGCCGACCAGGCGCGGACCATCCGCATCCCGGTCCACATGGTGGAGACAATCAACAAGCTGCTGCGGGTGAGCCGCCGGCTGGCGCAGGAGTACGGCCGCGAGCCTACCGCCAAGGAAATCGGCAAGGAGATGGAGATGCCCCCGGAGAAGGTCGGTGAGATAGTCAAGGTTTCGCAGCTTCCGGTTTCGCTGGAATCGCCCATGGGCGAAGAGGAGGACAGCCACCTGGGCGACTTTATCGAGGACCGCAACGCCCTCCCCCCCGCCGACGCCGCCTCCCGCCAGCTGCTTAAAGAGCAGATTGATTCTGTGCTCTCCAGCCTCAGCCCCCGCGAACAACGCGTGCTCCAGCTCCGCTTCGGATTAGAGGACGGCAGAAGCCGCACTTTAGAGGAAGTCGGCAAGGAGTTCAACGTCACCCGGGAGAGAATCCGCCAGATTGAGGCCAAGGCCCTGCGAAAATTACGCCACCCCAGCCGTAGCCGCCGCCTTAAAGACTACCTGGAATAACGAATTTATCTATTCCCACCCACCTCCCTTATTTCCCCACCAGACATTAACCTGGCTCTAAAACTTAAAATACTTTGCACCTATAGACTCTGCATAGTGCTGTCTTAAGTGGCCAACCTCCATCATACTCATCGCATGAATCGGGGTCATCCTCGGTAAGAACGTTTACGTTTGACTCCCACACGCCGTGGAGCCAAGGCTCTTCCCCAGGAAGCTCAGGGAACCACCAGCCATGCTCAGCGTGTACAACTCTCGGGTCTATGCCGTTGAACAACTTTGCCTTCATTCTGACCCGCCCTCGCCGCGTTTCGATCCAGACCCAATCGCCATCCTTAATGTTCAGGCCTTCTGCTGTCCTAGGGTTGATCTGAACCAGCGGGTGGGGGTGCCGGAGTCTTATAGACTCGACCTGGCGGTGCTCGGAATGGAACATTGGGATAAAGCGGCCGCCCGTAATCAACATCAGCGGATATTCCTTAGCTATCTCTGTGGTGCTTACCAGGCTCTCAAAGCTCTCTTTATACTGAGGCAGCGGATCATAGCCAAGCTTATCGAATATGTTTGAGTATAATTCAAATTTGCCAGTAGGAGTAGCGAATCCGACTCTCTCATACTTCCTGTATTCGGCGGGCTTTCCGTCAAAGCCCCCCTTGGCCATAAATTCTTTGAAGGTTATTCCCAATGGCTGGAGCTGATAGTCAAATAACTCTTCACGGTTCTTCCATGGCCAATGCTCACCATACCCAAGTCGTTTTGCCAGCTCGCCCAGAATTTCCTCATCAGTCTTGCGGTCATACCTGCCAGGCACCGATGCTGGTAGCGTTTGCTCGCCGCCAATAATCGAGTTGTCGGTGCCTGCCCAAGCAAAGAAGAAAGGTCTCTCCAGCCAAGATGCCACCGGCATCACGTAGTCAGCCAGCTCAGCGCTAGGGGTCAGAAAGTAGTCTTGAACCGTATAAAGCTCCAAGCGTTTGAGCGCCTTATATATCAGTCTTGAGTTGCCATAGGTAAGCAGAGGATTGCCGGCAATTGTCATTACTGCCTTAACCGGGTACGGCTTTTCCGTGAGTATAGCCCGGATCATGGTCGGGAAGTGCTGCACTGCTGCTGACCGTGCCACCAGAAACGGCTTGCCCCAAACCTTTAGCGTATGCTGCAAGATCAGGTCATAGCCAGGCCACCCCATTAAACGGAAGCGCTCCGACCCCAATTGCTTCTTTCTTTGTTCCGGTGACAAAAGCTCCTGTGCTTCTAACTCCGGCTCCGTAATGCATTGAGCTGGCCCCGGCATATAGGAACCACCCTCGATGTCGATATTCCCTGTTATCGCAATTAAGGCATATCGAGCGTGGATGGCTGCAATGTGGTTAGG
>Ga0315545_1001790_pt1 | contig 20292 bp, 11 predicted proteins | sample SalMarSW160210MG_FD_203096 | JGI IMG/M metagenome (GOLD analysis project Ga0315545, IMG submission 203096) | Salt marsh sediment microbial communities from the Plum Island Ecosystem LTER, Massachusetts, United States - Salt Marsh Sediment SW1602-10 ...
GCAAAAAGCGGCCCCCCGAGAAGACCCCGGAGCCCAGCGCGACCCGCCGCCGGCGATAGGCCCGGCCCTTTGAAGTGCGCCGGAGGAGATGATAGGATAAAATGCTGAGAAGGCTCGATAATACGATAGAGTAACCAGGCGCTAGAGAAAAAGTAGAGCCAAACCGGCAAGAGGAGTAAGATAATCTAGAAACAGGGAGGCAATAAAATGGCCGCTGAGTTGAAAATGGAATGTACCCTGGCCCGCGATTACGCGATGGTGGACGTCCCCGATGCCCTGGCCTATCTCCTTATCAAAGCGGTGCCCAGTTCGGCGATACAGCTGGGCTCGATGCCCCTCAATATCGGGCTGGTCATCGATGTCAGCCGCTCCATGAAGGGCAAGAAACTGCAGGCGGCCCTGGAGGCGAGCAAGCTCCTGGTGAACTCCCTGCGGGAAGAAGACTGGATTTCGCTGGTGACCTTCAGCGGCGGGGCCAATATCGTCGTCCCGGCTACCCCGGCGGTCGATAAGGCCCCCATCCTGGCCGTTATCGATGAAATCGGCGTCATCGGCGCCACCCGGATGTTCTACGGCATGCAGGCCAGCGCCGACGAGATGTGCCGGGCCGGCACCGCCGATAAAATAAGCCGCATGATTCTCCTCACCGACGGCGAGACGGAGGGGGAGGCCCAGTGCCGCCTTAACGCCGCACAGGAAAAGGAGCACAGCATCGTTATCTCCGCCCTCGGCATCGGCAAGCGGTATAATGAGAACCTGCTCAGTGATATCGCCGATGCCACCCTGGGCGTCTTTTCCCACCTGAGGGAGCCGGAGCAAATCAACGATATATTCCAGAACGAGCTGAGTACCGCCGCGGCCTCGGTCATCACCAATGTCACGCTACAGCTGGGGCTGGCGGAGGGGGTCAGGCTGGAGAGCCTCGACCGCGTCTACCCCAACAGCGTCAACCTCCAGCCGGAGGCCGGAGGCCCCGGCAATATCCTCAGAGCGGGCCTGGGCAGCCTGATGAAAGACGAGCCTACCATCATCGGCGCCCAGCTGAGGCTCCCCACCCAGGCGGCGGGCCGCCAGAAAATTGCCGACGTGGTATTCAACTACAGCATCCCCAGCCTGCAAATCACCCGCGGCGAGGAGAAGCAGGGCATATTTATAGAGTACACCGCCGACCCGGAGCGCTGCGGCCAGGTGAACCGGGAGGTCATCAGCTATTTCAACCAGATTAACGCCCAGAACCTCATCAAGGAGGCCATCCACCAGACGCAGGTGGGCAATATCGACGAGGCCACCCAGTCGCTCTCCCAGGCCCGGGCGATTACCGAGAAGCTGGGCAACCTGCCGCTGACCACGGACATCAAAGAGGCCCTGGATGAGCTGGAGAAGAAGGGCGTTATCTCGGCGGAGGGGGTCAAGACCATCAAGGCCGGGAGCCGCCGTACCGTCCGGGTGAACGAGGGCGAGCTAAAGTGAGCATGAGGATTTTGGTTACGGCGGGCCCGGCCCCGGCCGGACCGACCGGCGGAGTCCGTGATGAGTGAGATGCTCTGTCCCAACTGCGGGAAGGAGTACCGCACGGGCGACGAGGCCTGCCGATACTGCGGCTATGTCTTCCCCTTCTCGACGGTGGTCATCGCCTCCGGCCGGACGCTCCAGGGCCGCTACGAAATCCAGGAGCTTATCCACACCGGCGGCATGGGCTACATCTACCTGGCCAAGGACAAGCGGCTCTACGACCGCATCTGCATCGTCAAGCAGGTGAGGGAGTCCATCACCTCGGAGGCCCACCGCAAGAAGCTGGAAGCCGAAGCCCAGAGCATGACCAAGCTCAACCACCCCAACATCGCCATGATATTCGACCACTTCGTCGAGGAGGGCTATTACTACCTGGTGGTGGAGCGCATCAGCGGCCAGACGCTCAGCGAGGTGTTCAAAGACCGCGGCGGCCAGCTGGGCGAGGAGGAAGTCTGGCGCTGGGCGGTCGATATCTGCGACGTGGTCGGCTACCTGCACCGGGCGGGGGTCATCCACCGCGATATCAGCCCGGATAATATCATGCTCAACGATGAGGGCATCATCAAGTTCATCGACTTCGGCACCTCCCACGAGTTCCGCTACACCGCTCCCGGAGGTACGGTGGGCATCGGCAAGTACGGCTACACGCCGCCGGAGCAGTGGCGCGGCAAGCCGGAGCAGCGCTCGGACATCTTCGCCCTGGGGGCCACCATCTACTACCTGCTCAGCGGCTACCTCCCCCTGTCGCAGGGCTACATCACCGGGCAAGCCCCCCAGAAGGCGGACTTCAACCCCAGCTTCCCCCCCATCACGGCCAAGAATCCCGCGGTATCACCGCGGCTGGAGGCCGTTTTACAGAAGGCCCTCCAGCTGGATATCAATAAACGCTATGCCTCCGCCGCGGAGTTCGGCCAGGCGCTCAAGGCCCTGCTGCCGGAGGGCGCCCGGCGCGCCGGTAAAAAGGCGGTGGCCCGGCCCGTATCGCTGGGGGTGGGCATAGCCCTGGCGGTGGCGGGTCTGGGCGCGGCCTGGCTGCTCACGCTGCTGTGGGTCGTCGGGGTGGGCGGCATGGACCCGCCGCTGAAGGTCACCCAGCTGGCCCTGATATTAGCGGCCGGGCTGGTCGGGGTGGTGCCGGGGGTGCTCCTGCTGCGGCGGGGCATTACCGGCCACTTCCGCAACCGGCCGGAGGGCGGCCGGGTGACGGGATGGTGGTGGCTGCCCTCGCTGGCGCTGGGTTTTATAGGGGGTGTCTTCACCTGGTTCCGACACAAGGATATCAACTGGCGCCAGTCCCGCAACATGCTGACCGCCGGGATACTGATGACCTTCGTCTTCATCGCCCCGGTGCTGGCGGCCGGGCACGAGAGGGACGTATTACCTCCCGGATCGCCGCCGGTGACCCAGAACGGCACGCCGTCCACGCCGGGGCCCGGGGAGACGACCGTACCGGCGACGACACCGCCCGCAACGACGGCGACCCAGCCGGTGCTGGATTTCGAAAAAATTATGGCGCTGACCCAGAACCCCTCGGCGTTTTTTGAGCTGGACTATAACCAGGTTGATTTCGGAACCGGCGAAATCTACAGCGGCCAGGTTTTCCCGATGAATTTTACGGGTAAGGCTAGTTGCATTCAGGATATGGGGCTGGATAACCTGGAGGTACGCGTCAAATACCAGATTACTGCCCGAAATAACGCCAGCAGCGCCAGGGTAACACTTAATCCAGACCTGACGGTTAATATCGAGGATTTCCCCACCCGGGCCGGGGAATCGTACGCTATCGACGAAGTGGTATTGCTACAATTCCCGGAGACAGCCGCCACCGGCGAATACACGGTTATCGGCGAAATTGTGGAGGTTATGGTCAAAATCGGCAGCTGGTTCGATATCTCCCCCTACCTCGAAGAGGCGGGAGACCTGGGCACGCTGCAATATGTCGCCGCGAATCCAGCCACCCAATCCCACACCTTTTCCGGACATGTCCTGGAAGCTGACACCAGGAACCCCATCGCCGGGGCTGTAATACACGTCATTGAATACGACTCGCGCGTGGGCTACTATGTTCAGCGCGGCGACGGTCGCACCGATGCCGCCGGCTATTACGCCACCTCGCCCTTCAGCCAGCCCGGGCCGTTTGCGCTGTACGTCAACGCCAGCGGCTATGCCACCGAATGGTATGACGATGAATACATAAGAAATGACGCGACCCCGCTGGAGTTTCTCGTATCGGGTGAAATATCAAATATCAACTTTCTGCTGGAGCCCGAGGGCACCATCTCCGGAAGAGTAATCGCCGATAACACCCTGGAGGGCATCGCCGGTTTGAATGTGATGGCCGTGGACGGCTTTACCGGTATCTGGATGGCCGGGGTGAATACCAGCAGCGACGGCACCTACACTCTCACCGGCCTGCCGGCGTGGAGCTACCGGGTACAGGCTAGTGCTTCCAACAGCATGATGCCCTATGCCAACGAGTATTACCCCAATACCTTCGACTGGGGCCGGGCTGAGCAAATAACGGTGGCCGATGAGCAGGACGTCCGGGGCATTGATTTTACGCTGGCCCCGGGCGGGAGCATATCGGGCACTATCCGGGCTGCCTATGACCTGCGTGCGCTGTCCGGCGTCAGCGTGCAGCCGTTCCAGATCGTCGATGGCCGGTGGCTTTGCTGGGGGGCTATCTCGGATGAGAACGGGAACTATACCGTCTACGGCGTGCCCTACGGGCAATTATACGTAAGGGCGCCGGGCCGATTCTCCGATGGAGACGGCGACTTTGTCCAGGAGTACTATCTGGAGCAGTGGCAGCAAGCTCAGGCGATGCGGGTCACCGTCGGTGAAGATAATAACCCCAGCAACATCAATTTTACCCTGGCCGCCGGCGGCAGCATCTCCGGCAGAGTCATCTCCGATGCCAGCTTTGAAGGCATCGCCAATTTACATGTTTTTGCCGCCGACTACGATACCGGCGAGTGGCTTTCCGGCGCCTTTACCGACGCCGACGGTAACTACGCGCTGCGCGGCCTGCCGGCGGGGACCTGCTGGGTGAGGGCGGTAGCTTCTAATAACGGGCTGCCGTATACCGACGAGTTTTATTTTAATGCTGATAATCCAAATGACGCCCTGCCGATAACGGTGCGCGCCAATCAGGATACTTCCGGCATCAACTTCTCGCTGTCTCCGACTGCGTGAGCAGGGAAAAGCACGTAATCCTGCCTTGATAAACGGTTGGGGTTAAATATGGCCGGAATCGCCCCGTTTAGAGCTGCCTCAGCCTGGGGTCCATCTTATCGCGAATCCAGTCGCCCATGAAGTTCCCCGCCAGCACCACCAGGCCAATGGCCAGGCTGGGGAAGACGGATATCCACCAGCCCCGTTCCAGGAGATTCCTGCCATCGGATACCATCGAGCCCCATGACGGCGTAGGGGGCGGAATACCGGCCCCGAGGAAGCTCAGCGAGGCCTCAATCAGAATCACCAGTCCCACGCTCATCGTCATCAGGACTACCAGCGTGTTGACCACGTTGGGAAAGAGATGCCTGGTAAATATCCTCCACGACGAACTGCCGATAATCCGCGCCTGCGCTACGAAGTCCTCCTGGCGGACTTTCATGACCTCTCCTCGCATCATGCGCGTGTAAGGGGCCCAGCCCAGCGCCGACAGCGCCAGGACGACAGTGCCGAAACTCGGCCCGAGGGCGACGCCGAGCAATAAAGCGATGAGTAACGCGGGAAAGGCCAGGGCGGCATCGGTTATCCTCATCAGCACGGCGTCGGTGCGTCCTCCCACGTACCCGGCTATCATGCCCATAATGGTGCCGATGACGGTGCTGATGGCGATGACCAGCAGCGAGACGCTCAGGGAAACCCTGGCGCCGAAGAGCATGCGGCTGAGGATATCGCGGCCGATGTTATCCGTACCCAGGAGATGGGCCATGCTGCCCCCGGGCATGAAGAACGGGGGTGTCAGCTTGTCCGGAAGTGACATAACATCAGACGGATACGGTGCGATTAAATCGGCGAAGATGGCCACGAAGACGAGGGTAGCCAGTATGAGAGCCGGGATAACCGGAAACCTTCTGACGTTTCCCCAGAGATGCCTCACCCTTGTTCCGTAGCCAACTGTTTCCATATTCGTCATAAAATGCTAATATCTGATTCGCGGGTCAACGTAGGCGTAGGTAATATCTACCAGCAGGTTCACCATGAGGACGACCACCGCCACCAGCAGTACCGCCGCCTGTATCACCGGGAAATCGCGTTCCATTACCGCCGTGGCCATGAGCCGTCCCAGACCCGGCCAGGCGAAAACGGTCTCGATTATTACGGCGCCGGTAACAATCGTGCCAAAGGAGATGCCGGCCGCCGTCAGCAGGGGTATTATCGCGTTTCTCAGGGCATGCTTCCAGACCACCATCCGCTCCGAAAGGCCCTTTATCCGGGCCAGCTTGACATACTCGCTGTCGAGGATTTCCAGCATGCTGGACCGAATCAACCGCGTAAATATTGGCAAACTGAAAAAGGAAAGGGTCAGCACCGGCAGAATGTAGTGGTCCGGACCTCCCAGGCCGCTGGTGGGCAGCCACTTCAGCCAGACGGCAAATATGGCAATGGCCACAATAGCCAGGAAGAAACTCGGCAAGGCCTGGCCGAGAATAGCTATAAATTTCACCGCGTTATCCAGCCAGGTGCCGAACTTGCACGCCGAGGTAACCCCCAGGAAAAGGGATACAATTAGCCCCAGGAATATGGCGGACAGGCCTAATGACACCGTATTAGGCAGCCTTTCCCAGATAATGGTCGTAACAGGTCGCCGGGTACGGATTGAGTCCCCGAAGTCGCCGTGGGCCACGTTCTTCACGAAAACCCAGTACTGTTCGGGCAGCGACTTATCCAGTCCCAGGTGCTCCCTTATTGCCTGCAAGTCGTCCAGGGTGGCCATGGGGGGGGCCATCAGCATCACCGGGTCGCCGCTGGCTCGGGCCAGGGCGAATATCACCATTGAGATAACGATGAGGGTTAAAAACGCCTGGAATATCCGTATTAAAATAAAGCGCGCCATGGTGTCCCTTAGTCGAAGTGCCAGCTATTTTTGCTACCGGGCAGGCAGTATAAACACGATGGTACCGGCGCCCGGTCTGTCGTTGGCTGCGGCCAGATAAATCATGTTTGCCGCCGCCACATCCAGCGCCTCGAGCCGCTCCCGGGCACCGGTACCATCACTATCCCTTTCGCGTTCCGAACGCGTCACCGGTAGGGCTACACTAAACCGGGCAGTATAAAACTGCTAAAAGCTCGCCTTATTTCCTCTTGATGCCGGCGAAGCCGCCCCAGATATCATACTGGAAGCGCAATGTCCAATCGCCGATGTCGTCGCTCACAGCATAATAGCTGTATATGTTCACGATACCAGGGGCAGCATATTGGTCGAGCATATATTCCGCGGTCTGCTGGAAAAGGTCTACCTGCGTGGCCTGGTCCGGGCTCTGGGTGATGCTCCCCCAGAGGTCATCAAATGTCGCATCATGCAGCAGCTGCCAGTTGCCTTGCGAATGAATGGCGCTCCAAAGGAACGCGACACTGACCTGCGTGGTCGGCATACCCCAGATGGCAACCTTCCCCGTCATGGCAGGGTCTTGGACATACATCATCCCCCTCAATTGCCCGAAATCAATCGTCTCTATTTTAGTCTGGACGCCGACAGCTTCCCAGTAGCCCGATATGATTTGATTCAGGTCGGGGAGCCAGGGCAAGTACGCCATAGAATATAGAGTGATTTCCGGGTTCTCGAAGGCATCCGGGTAGCCGGCTTCCGCTAGCAGCGCCTTGGCTTGGTCGCGGTCGTATTGGAACCATGTGCCGTCCGCCCAGGCCGGGTCGTACCCCCAGCTCGACGGGGCCGTCCAGATTACGCCTCCCGGTTCGGCTAAACCATTGAAGAAGGAATTCGCAATTTCCGGGCGATTGATAGCCAGCGACAGGGCTTCGCGAACCCGTACGTCCGATATCGGGTCCGAGGTATCCCAGCTATTCAACATGCATATTACCGGCACGGTGGGGTTCCCCAGGATGCGCAGTTCGTAGCCTTCATCCTGCACCATAAGGGCTTCGTCCATGTTAACCGAGACGATATCGGTCTCCCCGTTCCTGAGCTTGGCCAGGGCGGTACTGGACTCCGGTACCAGCTCGACAATCAGGTGTGCCCATTGCGGCGTGATGCGCCAGTGGTCGGGCACCGCATCAAACTCGATGCTGACGCTGGGGGTGAGCTTGACGAATTTCCACGGTGACGTCCCGACGGGATGCTCGTTGAAATATTCGTCTCCATTCGCCTCGATGTAGTCCTTCGGCACCATGGGGCAGCCCCAGATAGAGGCATAGAACTGGTAGTTGACCTTGGTGCAATAAATTTCTAACGTATAGTCGTCCGGGGCCACAATGTGGTCGATGGTGTCGCTATACTCGGGTTTCCACGGTGACATCGAGCCTTCCTGCATGATGCGCTCCAGGCTGAATTTGGCGTCTTCAGAAGTGAAGTCCTCGCCGTTGTGGAATTTGATGCCGGGCCGGATATTAAACGTCCAGACCAATCCGTCGTCGCTTACCGACCAGTCCGTGGCCAGCTCTCCGATGAAGTTCCTATCTTCGTCAATACTTATCAGGTGTTCATAAATCGCGTATTCAAAGGTGGTCTGGAGGTTCGGGTCGAGAGTTTCTATCCAGGAAGGAACGATGGCACGTAGCGTGCCGGTGGGGCCTGATGGTGTTGTTGCCGTCGGTTCGGTAGTCGTCGGCTGGGTCGTCGTCGGCTCCTCTTCACCGCAGCTACCGAGAATCAGGCTGGCTGCAAGTACCAATATAAGCGGGATTAGAAGTAGTTTCTTCATCTCTTCCTCCTCTACAGTATTGGATTTTCACTTGTTGGTCTATTTTATCTTATAGCGAATCCCTCCTATTCAATAAGATTTGGGTTTTGCCACAGCACTCCAATAATACGGACGGGGCTAACAATGTCCTTAATTACTTTCTCATGTAGAACATTCCTTTAGCTGAGCATAATATATGCTAGATTTACTGAATTGTCAACAGGCTTTGCTTAATATATTCCAGATTTCTCCAGTTGTCAACCGCCGCCCAAGGTGAGACAGCCTTTCTTGGGTAAATATTCCCGGTATTAACAGTACATAAATTGTTTATATCTCAAACCGGGATATTTATCCCTTTGTTACGCGATTGGTGCTTATATATAAGGTATTCACTACGCAAGAAGGACGTGGGTATTGAGATGAACTTTACAGAATCCCTTCCCATTATCCTGCTGATATTATCCTTCACGATGTCGGTCATGGTGGTGCTGCGCGCCTGGCGCTACCGGTCGCGGCACGCGGTGAAGGCCTTTTTGTGGTTGATGGGGGCCCTGGTCTGGTGGCTGCTCTGCTCTATCCTGGAGAATACCAGCACCACTCTGGCCCACCATGTCTTCTGGATGAACATGAGCTACGTAGGGATTTGCGCTCTGCCGGTGATGTGGCTGGTATTCACCATGCATTACACGGAACGAGGCAAGTGGTGGCGGCGGCGCGGCCTGCCGCTGCTTTTTATCATGCCGGCCATTACCATAACGATGGTCTGGACCAACGGCCTGCACCACATGATGTGGAACGATATACAGCTCGATGCCAGCATCTATCCGCCCCTTAAAGTAATCACTTTTAACACCTGGTTCTGGATACACGCTCTGTATTCCTACCTGCTGCTGTTGGCCGGGACGATTAATCTCTTCAACCTGTATTCCCGCACCTCTGGCATTTACCGCAAGCATGTTAAAATTATGCTGCTGGCGGCCTTTATACCCTGGATAGCCAACTTCCTCTTTATCGCCGGCATCGGCCCCACCTTCGCCGTCGACCCGACGCCGATGGCCTTCGCCGTCACCAGTATTGCCTTCATCTGGGGCCTCTCCCGCGCCCATCTGCTCAATATCATGCCGGTGGCCTACGAGGCCATCTTCAAGAGCATTAGCGACGGCGTTATCGTCATCGACGAGCGGAATCGTATCAAGGAGTATAATCCCGCCGCGGCGCGGATATTGAACATGGGAAAGGACGCCCTGCGCGGTAAAAAACTCTGCCAGGTAATACCCGGGCGGGCGTATTTCTCGGAGACAATCTCCGCCAGCGGCCTCAACGAGACGGTCATCTCGCTGGGGCAGCCAAACCAGTCGCGTTTTTACAGGATGAACATATCCCGTATTTCCGACCGGCGGAGCGGCCAAGGCCGGCTGGTGCTCCTCCACGATGATACCGAGCGGAGAAAGGCCGAAAACGAGTCCCGCGAGAAGACCCTCCTCAAGACCGAGCTCAACGAGCGGAAGAAGGTAGAGCAGTTCCAGCGTGATGAGAACTACGTGCTCACCCTGCTGGGTCAGGGGGCGGAGCTTAAAGAGATACTGGACGCCATCGTCCGGCTGGGAGAGGCCAATAACCCGGGCATAAGGGGCTCGGTGCTGCTCCACGATAAGTCCCAGGGCCGGCTCTATCACGCCTCGGGCCCGAGCCTGCCCGTCGGCTATACCTCCGTCTTTAAGGACGGTCTGCCCGTGGGGCCGAACATGGGTACCTGCGGCACCGCCGCCTATTACAAGAAGAGGGTGGTCGCCCCGGATATTCAGAACAGCCCCCTGTTTGCCGGCAACGAGGATGCCATCAAGAGGTCTATCGAGCACAATCTGCTCGCCTGCTGGTCGCAGCCCATCATCGACTCCAGCGGGGAAGTCCTCGGCACCATCGCCCATTACAACAACAAGGTCGGCGACCCGACCGAAGACGACCTCATGGTCATGGAGTGGTCGGCCCGGATTGCCGCCATCGCCATCGAGCACCGCCGGAGCGAGGAGGCCCTGGCCGACGAGGCGGTGCGCCGGCGCATCCTGGTGGAGCAGTCTCTGGACGGGATAGTCGTCCTGGATGTCGAAGCAAAGGTCTATGAAGCAAACCAGCGTTTTGCCGAAATGCTCGGCTACACTATCGAGGAAGTCCGTGAACTCCATACATGGGATTGGGATAAAAATTATCCACCTGAAGAACTGCTGGAAATGGGGCGGAATGTTGACGAAAACGGTTTAAATTTAGAGACAAAACACCATCGTAAGGATGGTTCCGTCATTGACGTTGATATCAGTATCAACGGCGCCGAGTTCGCCGGGCAGAAGCTCATCTTCTGCGTCTGCCGCGACATCACCGAGCGCAAGCGGGCCGAGGCGGCCCTGGCCGACGAAGGGGTGCGCCGGCGCATCCTCATCGAGCAGTCCAGCGACGGCATCGTCGTCGTCGACGAGAACGGCAAGGTCTACGAGGCCAACCAGCGCTTCGCCGAGATGCTGGGATACTCCATGGAAGAGGTCCGCGACCTCTCTATCTGGGACTGGGAGTTCCTGTACCCGCCGGAGCAGGTCGCCGAGATGATTCGCACCGTCGATGAAAAAGGCGACCACTTTGAGACGCAGCACCGCCGCAAGGACGGCACTATCTATGATGTGGAAATAAGCACCAACGGCGCCGCGTTCGCCGGGCAGAAGCTCATCTTCTGCGTCTGCCGCGATATTACCGAGCGCAAGCTGGCCGAGGCGGCACTAAGAGAATCAGAAGAGAAGTTCTCCAAGACCTTCCGCTCCGGCCCCAACTCCATCTCCATCACCACGTTGAAAGAAGGCATCTTCCTGGAGGTCAACGACAGCTTCACGCGCGATAACGGCTGGACGCGCCAGGAGACCATCGGCCACAGCTCCAATGAGCTGAATATGTGGGTCAATCCGGAGCAGCGGGAGAGGATACTGGAGAAGATCCGCAAGGACGGCCAGGTGGTGAACGAGGAATACAGTGCCCGTACCAAGTCAGGCGAGATACGCACCATGCTGTTCTCCGCCGAGCCGATTACCATCGCCGGGGAGGACTGCATCATCGCCGTGACGACGGACATTACCGAGCGCAAGCGGATGGAGGAGAAGATACGAAAATCAGAGGAAAGGTACCGCATGATTTTCGAATCCGCCAATGATGTTATTATCCTCACGAACAAGAAGGGTAAAATCATCGATATCAACCAGAGGATAACCACCATCGGCGGGTATGACCGCGACGCGCTGCTGGGTAAAAATTTCAAGACGCTCACCAGGATGATGCCCAAGAAGAGCATCGCCATTATCGCCAAGAACTTCATGCTCCGGCTGTTCGGGGTCAACGTGCCGACCTACGAAGTCGAGATGTACCGGGCCAATGGCGAGCTGCTGAATGTAGAAATCAACGCGGTGACCGTAAACGAAGATAATAAGCCCATCGGCACTCTGGCCACCCTGAGGGATGTAACCGAGCGCCGCAAGTCCGAATCCGCCCTCAAGTACCAGCGGGAGCTTATCGACCAGATTATCGCCACCATTCCCAATGCCGTCCTCGTCATCAATGAAGAAACCGAGGTACTGCTGGCCAACGACACCTTCTACCGGACTTTCCTCCTGACGAAGGACGACATCGAGAACAGGCCGGTTGCCCGTGTCATCAAGGTCAAGGAGTTCGGCGACGCCCTCACCAGCATGATGAAGACCAAGAAGAAGAGCCTCTCGTTCGAGTTCCGCTACCAGCTGCAGGAAGTCCCGCGCATCTTCGCCGCCGGCATCGTCAAGATGGAGAACAACCGGTACCTGGTATTCATGAACGATATTACCGAGGAACGGGAGAAACAGGAGAGGCTGTACCTTACCGACCGGCTGGCATCGGTGGGCGAAATGGCGTCCGGCGTGGCCCACGAGCTGAACAATCCGCTTACCAGCATCATCGGTCTCTCCAGCCTGCTGACCAAAGAGGAGATGCCCCCGGAGACGCAGGAAGACCTGCAGGCCATCCACTCCGAGGCCCAGCGGTGCGCGGCCATTGTCAAGAACCTCCTTACCTTCGCCAGGAAGCACGCCCCCAAGCGGGAGCCCATCCAGATTACCAAGATACTGGAAGACGTCCTGAAGCTGCGGGCCTACGAGCAGCGGGGCCAGAACATCACCATTGAGACCAGTTTCGCCCCGGACCTCCCGGAGGTCTTTGCGGACTACTTCCAGATGCAGCAGGTGTTCCTCAACATCATCCTCAACGCGGAGACGGCCATGGTGGATACTCACGGCCGAGGTACCCTGAAAATCACCAGCCAGAGGTTCAACGGCCACATTGATATCTCCTTCGAGGATGACGGCCCGGGTATTTCCAAGGAGAACCTGGGGGTTATTTTCAATCCCTTCTTCACCACCAAGGAAGTCGGCAAGGGCACCGGCCTGGGTCTCAGCATCTGCTACGGGATTGTCGCCTCCCACGGCGGGAAGATATACACCAAAGGCCCGTCGGACAAGGGGGCCACCTTCGTCGTCGAGCTACCGACCATCAGCACCTAAAGGAGCCCGGTATGGTCAAGCCGGAAAACGGAAAAAAGAGGATACTGGTCGTTGAGGACGAGGCCGTTCTGGGCCGGCTCTGCCAGCGGGTGCTCGCCGCCGACGGTTTCGAGGTGGACCTGGCCAACAACGGGCTGACCGCCCGGGAAATCGCCGCCGAGAAAGACTACGACCTGTGTATCTCCGATATCAGACTGCCGGGAATCACCGGCATGCAGCTCTACGAGCACTGGAAGAACAGCGGCAATCCCCTGGCGGAGAGGTTGATATTCGTCACCGGGGACACCCTGAATAATACCATCCAGGACTTCCTGGAGCACTCCGGCCGGCCCTGCATCATGAAGCCTTTCGACCCGCGGGAGCTCAGCTCCGCCGTGCGCAAAGCGGTCGCCTGAAAAGGCCGGTGATAAAATAGTAAACTCAGCATTTTTAAGGATTTAGTAACATAGCCAAGGGGGATATGAATAATGGTCACTGAAGCAAGGCAGCCCTCGGTACTCATCGTCGACGACGAGGAACTGGTACGCCGGACGATACGCAAGAGCCTGGCGCGCGAAGGCTTCGTCTGTTACGAGGCGGAAAACGCCGAAAAGGCCATGGAGTGCCTGCGAAGCCAGCCGGCCGAGGTCGTCATTCTGGATATCAAGATGCCGGGCAAGACGGGCAGGGAGCTGCTGCCGGAGATAAGTGCCATATTCCCCGAAACGGCTATCATCATGGCCACGGCGGATATCGAGCCGACGACCATCATCGAGTGCCTGAAGAACGGTGCCCGCGACTATATCACCAAGCCTTTCAGCGCCGAGCAGATTATCGAGGGCATCAATACGGTGCTCGAAAAGAAGCGGCTGGAATACGAGCTCAAGGAGCGCCGCGGCCTCCTCGAAGGCAAACTGGAGGAGCAGACCGGCGAGCTCCAGAAGCTCTTTGCCAGGGCCATAGAATCGCTCGTCGTCGCCCTGGAGGCCAAGGACAAGTACACCGCCGGGCATTCCCGCCGGGTTACCAACCTGGCCGCCATCATCGGCGAAAATATGGGATTGTCCGAGGCCGACCTGGAAGACCTGCGCTGGGCGGCCCTGCTCCATGACATCGGCAAGATAGGTATTGACCCCTCCGTGCTGAACAAGCCGGATAAGCTTACGCCAAACGAGTACCGCTATATCCTCAACCACACCAATATCGGCTCCGGAATCGTGCAGTCGCTGGTCAACGAGAAGATTGTGGATATCATCAAGCACCACCACGACCGCTTTGACGGCGGCACGCCGGACCAGAAAGTCCGTGGGAATAAAATCCCCCTGGGGGCGAGAATCCTGGCGCTGGCCGATACTTATGACGCCATGACCTCGGACCGCCCCTACCGCAATGCCCTTCCCGAGTCGAAGGCGCTGGATGAAATCAAGCGGTGCAGCGGCTCGCAGTTCGACCCTCAGGTAGCGCGGGCATTCCTGGAGGCCGATATCCCCGCCAGGCCGTCGCCGTAATATCCTGCCAGACTTCAACCCATTTCAGTATCGATGAGACGGACTTAATCGTCCGTCTCTCTTTTTTGGTGTTGACAGCCCCGGCCTCCGGTAATACAATGAAACCTTGAGAGTAAACATAATATACAGGCCGGGCGGGTGAGCCGGACGACGGGAGATTGATTATGTATAAGAAATTGATGCTGGGAATGTCCGTGCTGATGGCGCTGCTTCTCCTGGCGGTATCCTGCGACGGCGCCACCGATGGCACCGACACCCCGACGACGCAACCCACCACCGATGCAACGTCAACCCCGACGCAGACGCAACCCGCCACCGATGCAACGCCGACATCTACCTACAGCCCGCCCACCACGTTGCCGGCCGATTCTTACCCGCTGATTTGTTTTAATGCGCCCAGCGGTGACTGGCACAATTACTTCACCTTTGAGATTGAAAACTACGTATTGAGATACCAGGCCATACGCTACGATTACTATCACATTGACAGCGACTCCATCAACGGCGTCAATGCCGGCGACTTTATAGCTTACGTCGGCGACCTCTGGAATACGAACAATACCTGCTTTCTGGTATACTACTCCCGGCTCGACGGCAAGCTCCACTATAAGGTCATCAACCCCTACGCCATCCCCGGCACCGACCCCGACCGCGGCCAAATGGGGGCTACACACGAGGGAATCCTGGAGGGTTACGCCACGTCGATTCCCGCCAATTACGTCAGGTTCACCTACTGGGGCCCGTACGGGGTGCACGTCAACTGGACGGACGACTACGGGCAGGGACATTATGCCGTGATTGACCAGTGGGCCGGACTTACCGAGAAGGGCGACTCGGCCGCCGACGACCGCCCCGCGGTGCGAGAAGCCACCGCCCACGGCCGGATTGTACTCCGCGCCGACTACCTGGAGCTTAACCGGCAGAAACAGGAGGAGGCGGGCGGTATCGTCAACTGGGTCAGGGAGGACGATAACCACCTGGAGCTGAAGTTTAACCTCAGCGGGGGCAGTGTTAGCGGCTCGTATTGGCGGCGGCAGTCGATGAACTTTCACTGGCCGCAGGCCGACCCCGACGGGCCCAAGACCACCATCGTCGGCCTTAACATCGGCGACATGACCGGTACCTACTCCGGCGGCGAAACGGGCAGCTTCGAGGGCACCGTCACCGGCTCGATAACCGGCATCTTCGACGGTCTGGTCAGCGAGGCCAGCGACGGCACCACCGACGGCACCTGGTGGGGGGAGATGGACGCCAGCGGGCGCATTACTGGGACGATACACTATAACTTGGTTTATGCAAATTCAGACACCATCTTCGAGGACTGGCTGGACTTCGAGGCCTATCTGGAGTGAATAACTAAATAAATATCGCCACCTGGCAAAAACTGAGGCGTAATTTACTTGACGGAGAGCGCCAGGGATAATACCATACTTGTAGTAGGGTTACAGGCTGGGCCGAACGATAACCGGCGGCTAATTGCCCCGGCGTCTGCAGGGAGAGCTGATGGCGATAAATCTCCAGAGGTTTACAGGAAACCCCATCCTTGAGCCGGAGCCCGGGCACTGGTGGGAGTCCAAGGCGGTCTTCAATCCCGGCGCCCTCTACGAGGCGGGCAGAGTCCACCTCCTCTACCGGGCCATCGGCGACTCGGATATCTCGGTGCTTGGCTACGCCTCCTCGCGCGACGGGTTTCGCATCGACGAGCGGCTCGACGAACCGGCCTACTGCCCGCGGGAGTCCTTCGAAGGCGCCCACCTGCTCAATCCTGCGGCAGGCCAACCTGAGTGCCCACCCGTGCCCGTGAGATACGACGATGACTATGTATCCGGGGGCGGCCTGGGGGGGTGCGAAGACCCCCGGCTGACCCGTATCGGCGACAGGGTATACCTGACCTACGTCGCCTTCAACGGCTACGGCCCGCCTCGCTCGGCCCTGTCCTGGATACATATCGACGACTTCCTGGCCCGGAACTGGCGGTGGCAGCGGCCGGTGCTCATCTCTCCGCCCGGGGTCGTCGATAAGAACGCCTGCATCCTCCCGGAGAAAATAGGCTCCAGGTACGTCATTTTCCACCGGATTTACCCCGATATCCTCATCGATTTCGTCGACGACCTCGATTTCGACGGCCAGACCCGCTGGATGAAGGGCGAATACCGCATCAGGCCGCGGGCCGCCTACTGGGACAGCCGCAAGGTGGGCGCCGGCCCTCCCCCGATGAAGACCAAAGCAGGATGGCTGCTTATCTACCACAGCGTGGGCGAGCGCGACCCGGGCCGCTACAAGATGGGGGCGATGCTGCTCGACCTGAAAGACCCGACCAAGGTGCTGGCCCGCTCCCGGCAGCCCATCCTGGAGCCCGAGGTCTGGTACGAAAACGAGGGGTGGAAAACCGGCGTCATTTATCCCTGCGGGGCCGTGATAATCGCCGGCCGTCTCTTCGTCTACTACGGCGGGGCTGACAAGGTGGCCTGCGTTGCCTCCATAGAACTGGACGAGCTCCTGGAAGGGCTTACCGGCGGGCGCCGGGCGAAGGGAGGCCGTAAAACCCGCCGCGGCAGGCCGAAAACAACCCGGTGAGGATGCCAAGCGATGACTAAATTCAAGCGCTCCGAAGAGAACCCTGTCCTGATACCCTACTCCGAGAACGACTGGGAGGCCGAGGCGGTCTTCAACGGCTGCCCGGTGCGCAACGGCCGGGATATCCACTTCGTCTACCGGGCGGTATCGCGGCCCCAAATCGTCTCCGGCACGGAGATGAGGGTGTCGTCCATCGGGTACGCTGCGAGCAGCGACGGCATACATTTCCGGGACCGCCGCCAGCTTATCAAGCCCGAGTACGACTGGGAGCGCTTCGGCTGCGAAGACCCACGGGTGACCAGGCTCGGCGATAAATATTATATCTTTTACACGGCGCTGTCCACCTACCCCTTCTCGGCGGAAGGCATCAAAATCGGCCTGGCCATTACCCGCGACTTTAAAGAAATCGAGGCCAAGTACCCGGTTACCCCCTTCAACGCCAAGGCCATGGCGCTTTTCCCCTCCAGAATCGGGGGCAAGGGGGTAGCTGTCCTCACCGCCAACACCGATAAGCCCCCCGCTAAAATAGGGCTGGCCTATTTCGACCGCGAGGAGCAGATGTGGTCGCCCGATTACTGGCAGGGCTGGTACTCCTTCCTCGACGACCACGTCCTGCCGCTGCAGCGTACCCCCCAAGACCACATCGAAGTCGGGGCGCCGCCCATCCAGACCAAAGAAGGGTGGCTCCTCTTTTACTCCTATATCCGCAATTACTTCTCCCCCCCGGCCACCTTCGGCATAGAGGCGGTCCTGCTCGACCTGGAAGACCCGTCCAAAATCCTGGCGCGCACCGAGGAGCCGTTACTGGTGCCGCAGGACGTCTACGAGAAATACGGCCGGGCGCCTAACATCGTTTTCCCCTCCGGGGCGATGGTGAGGGGCAAGAAACTGTATCTCTATTACGGCGCCGCCGACAGCACCTGCGCCCTGGCCACAGGCAGCCTCAGCTCGCTCATCGACGAGATGCTCCGCGACAAGGCCCGGAATATAAGGATGGAGCGCTTCGCGGGCAACCCCATTATCACGCCCAAGGCCGAGAACAGCTGGGAGTCGCGGGCGGCCTTCAACCCGGCCGCCGTCTACGAGGACGGGAAAGTGCACCTCCTCTACCGGGCCATGTCGGAAGACAATACCTCGGTGTTCGGCTACGCCTCCTCGCGCGACGGGTTTCACATCGACGAGCGGCTCGATGAGCCGGTCTACGTGCCCCGCGAGGAGTTCGAAAAGAAGCACGTGCCCAACGGCAACTCGGGGTGCGAGGACGCCAGGCTCACCAAAATCGGCGACCGGTTTTACCTGTGCTACACCGCCTACGACAGCTACCTGCCCCGGGTGGCGATGAGCTCGATTGCCGTAAGTGACTTCCTGGCCAAGCGCTGGGAATGGAAGAAGCCGGTGATTATCTCGCCCCCCGGTATTGACGATAAAGACGCCGCCGTCTTCCCCCGTAAAATCGGCGGTAAGTACGCCTTTCTCCACCGCGTCGGCAACAGTATCTGGCTGGACTTCAGCGACGACCTGGAATTCACCGGCGAAAAGCGGATTAAGGGCAACATCATCATGAGCCCGCGCCAGGAGCCCTCGGCGGCGGAGAAAATCGGCATCGCCGGCCCGCCCATCGAGACGGAGTGGGGCTGGCTCCTGCTTTACCACGTCGTCGCCCCGCGGGGCCAGCGCATCTACTACTTTTTTAGTGCCGCCCTGCTCAATATCGACCAGCCCTCCCAGGTTATCGCCCGGTGCAAAACGCCCATTCTCGAGCCGGAGATGCCCTACGAGATACACGGCCAGGTGGCCGACGTCGTCTTCCCCTGCGGCGCCGTGATTATCAAAGACCGGCTGTTCGCCTACTACGGCGGGGGCGACAGCGTTATCGGCGTGGCGACGATAAGGCTCGCCGACCTCTTCGAGGGCCTGTTCCTGGAGAGCGGACTCCGTCCCAAGGTAGAGGCGGCCGCCGGGCCGCCGCTCCCCTGGGTGACCTACGGCGAGTTTATTCCCGGCGTCCCCCTGGAGCTGCCCGCCGAGCTTGCCTCGCCGGGCGGTGAAAAGGTAGATATCGCGGCCATCTACAAGGACATCGAGCAGAGGTACCAGGGCGAATTCGACGATTTTATTCACGAGAGGCTCAAGGTGCCCCGCAGCGGCGGTGCGGCGGAGGTCGCCGGGGGCGTCAGGGCCTTTATGGAGCGTGCCGAGAAGGAGCTGGCCGGCAGCCTCTTACCGGGAGACCTGTGCTCCGTGGAGGGCACCCGGCGGGTCATCGAGGCGATATTCGCCGGTTTCTCCCGCGGGGATACCTTCGCCCTGATACCCGAGGTATGCTCGCGGATTCTGGCGCAGTTTCCGCCCCGCAACCTGCTCATCAAGTTCGGCAGGGCCACCGCCGCCGAGATGGAAAAGCAATACGGGCCGAACGAAATACTGACCCTTGCCAGCCTGTCCGAGGAAAGGGAGTACATGGACAGGCTATGGGACTGGATATGGAAAAACGCCCGTCCCGAGCATTTCGGCCCCCTGCCGCCGAGGCCTCTCATCGTCAGCTACGAGGACTTCCCCTCCCTGATGGAGATGAAAGACACCTCGGCCCTGAGCAAGCTCAGCGGCATGGTCGTCGTCAGCAACCTCAGCCAGGGGATGGGGGGAGAGTTCCCCACCCTCCGCTACCTGACCACGGTGGTGAAGAACATCATTGAGGCCGAGCGGTTCGGGGAGATATGGAAGGGATTCGCCCAGCAGAAGAGGGGGTTCAAAAAGAAGGTCATCAACTCCCTGGAAGGGCACTGGGGAAGAGAGCCGCTCTCCGCCCATAACATCTTTGAAAACCAGAACCAGCGCCTACTGGTGCAGCGGTTGAGGGAAATGGCGGCAGACCTGGAGAAAATCGGGAAGCATCCGGCCGCGGCCGGAGTCCTCCTTGATATGGCCGCCGGCTATCACCTGGCCCGGAGCCTCCCCGACGGGCAGTTTGTCCCCTGCTCCGCCTGGACGTGGGCAAGCTACAGTTTCAAGGGGGGTAAGGGCACTCCCACCTCCCTCTCCCTGCACGTGGAGAGAGACTGGGTATCACGGGAGCTGCTGATGGCGCTTTACCAGGCCGCCGGCGGGAGCGAGGCGAAGATGGACATGCGAATCGCCGAGCTTATGGGCCGGGAGAAGGAATCGGAGAACCTGGCCAAGGTGCTGTTCCCCGATACAAAATAACCGGATAAAGGCTCGGATAGAGAGTCGCGTGATTGACCCGTCGTCGGTTTATTTCTTAACCGGCCTGACGGACGCCTC
>Ga0315545_1001792_pt1 | contig 20265 bp, 17 predicted proteins | sample SalMarSW160210MG_FD_203096 | JGI IMG/M metagenome (GOLD analysis project Ga0315545, IMG submission 203096) | Salt marsh sediment microbial communities from the Plum Island Ecosystem LTER, Massachusetts, United States - Salt Marsh Sediment SW1602-10 ...
TTTGCAGAGACAGAAAGTGTGGTGGGCTTTTTTTCGAATGTTTACCTTAAGTCTTTCGCTAAATCCCAATTCTGCCTCCTTTATTTAGCACATAACCAGCAGATGAGGAGCGCGTCAAAACGCGTCTGTCTCGATCTGCCTTGATAGCGTGTCTGTTGGTTTCGCTGATAATTTTGTTAACGAGAGTCGCGCTCCTCATCTGCTGGATAGCTCCGCGCAGCGGAGCTATCCAGTTATTCTATTGTTTTCTGCATAATATTCGAAAAAAATATCAATCGACAAGAAAAAAACGGCATTGTATGTATTTTCTAACTACATAACTCCATAATAAAGATGTTATATAGAAAGCTGTTATCTCACAATGATACTCCATTCCCCAAAATATAAACACCCTCTATAGCGCTCTGCTGATTCAAAAAGCGGTTCCGGATAAATACCATCCTTATTATCGAAAGTGGCTGCGGTATTATCTGGATTTTTGCCAAAAATACGGTTTTAAACAATCAGACACAAAAAGCCTGCCGCACTTTATAAAGAAACTGAAACCCTAATCGATCGTAAACAAAACGGGAAAAATATTTTATGTGTTTGATTTATTATGCAGTTTAGTAGATTCGGATGCATTTTCATAACTCTTTTATAAATGAGATATAAATTTATTAAAAAATCCCATTTTGTTTACCCGTTGGGAAAGCCGATGATACCCCATCTTCTTCGTTATCAAGGGCTTGCAGTAGACGACTACGACTTCACCCTTGATGCCTCGAATCTGGGGCATCCTCGACTTTCGCTCATTTAGGGTGAAAGAGAAAAAACAAACCGATCTGCAACAAAAACAAGCGGCTGATGCAATATACATATATTATGGTGAAGAAACGATACCTGAAGATAAGAACGTTTTATTTAAGACCAAAGAACATCTTTGTGCACGTTCGTATTGAACGTGCACAACCTATTGATACCATATTTTAAAAATTGAACTTTTCACTATGTGGCTGTATCAGATCAGCGATGTAGGACAGCCCCGATCAGGTAGAGAATGAGAATCAATATCAATTGGATAATGAAATATTCATGTAAATTCATAGAGATGCATACACTATTAGGCCTGAACAATCAAGAGCAAATTTTACCTATAATATGGCTGAAAAAATTAGGTATTGTCGGCGAATGGAGAAAGAAGATTGGGGTTCCCCGGCGAAATCCTCGATAGGGGGTCCAGGTAAAAAGTCCCAATGAATAATGGTGTCGCCCGTTAAAAGGCGGGTCAACCAGTAAAAATCCTGGCCCAGAGGGGATTTGCTTTGTTGGAAGTTCATTGAATTATTGAAATTCCAAATATCAAATACCAAAAAAATTCCAACACGCGGCGCAAGCGCCTGCGCTGCGCGTGACCAAATTTCGAAAATCCAAATAATATCTCTCCCTGGAAGGTTTTGGTCATTAAATATTGGAATTTGAGATTTATAGGTAGTTAACCCCATTAACAACCCTCTTAAACGGCGCTACACTACCAACTCGCATTATAGTGTAGTTATCTCGACCAGTTTTTCTTTCAGGTATTCAAATTTCCGTATGGCATAATATTCGCGGACATCATTTTCCAGAATCGAGCCGAGTTTGACTTTAAAATCCGTCTCAGTCAAACGGTCGATCTTTTCCCTGAATTTTCTTAATCGGGCAGAACTCATCTCGGGAAGTGAAATTCCCTTTCGAAGCAGAAATTCAATGTCGAATCCATCCCTGATTTCCCCACGGTCCATAAAAGCGTTGACTTTATTCTTCATTGCCTGTTCCAAGGTAAGCGCCTTGAGAACGATCTGTTTGGTAGCAAATCTGGAAAAGGCGATTTTTTCCTGAAAATCAATATCCGGCATTTCTCTGCGGATTTCAATTTTCAGCCGCTTGGGATAGGTCACGGTCCGTAATTCAAACAACAGAGTAAAATGCTTAATCTGTGCATCCGTGATTTCATATACGCTTTCAAACCGCCGTTTAAACCGGGTAACATATTCGCTTTGGTCCGTTTTCTTTACAAACCAAAAATCGAGACCCGCGGAATACCGGTTCAGCTCATGGCATAACCGCAACATGCTGCCACCGCCAAAAACGAGCGGCTCCAGCAGCTTGAAGCTGCGCATCTTGTCCAACACGTCTATTTCGAACAATTCATGCTGTCGGAAGGTATCCATAGGTCTGCAACAGTGTTAGGGTTCTTAGAGGATATGCCCGGCTCAGTTTTTCCATTTCAAACCTGTTTATATTCTTCGAATCGATGGACGAAAGGTCGAGAGAATACCGACCATAAGAGATCAGATACACGGCATCGAGTAGCGCTTTTTCGGGAGTGGCAATGAAGAAGCCATCTTTTTTTTCAAATCCGAAGTACAAATTCGATGAAATTTTTGAATACCGGAAAACGGTTCCCCCAACCGATATGGTTTTGGTTCGTTGAACAACTACCGACTCGAAAAAATCCCTTTGCACCTGGGTGGTGATGTCATGGTAATCCAGGGCCGTCATCAGGGATATATAGGAAGGTGTCTGGCCGAGGTTCGCCACCATGAATTTGTCTTCTTTGGTTGCCGTATTCCACGACTCCCTGAGCATATAAAGGTTTCGCTTGATACGCACCAGCAAGCCCATCTTGACATATCGGCTTGCCGTCACCCGTGCCGAGTCCATGCTGATACCGAGAGTTCGGCCCAGTTCCTCGTATCCGAAGTAAAGCTTCTGTATGTTCCGCAGTTTGATTAGATTCATAAAGTATACTTAATTAACATATTTGTTAATCGACAATACTTTATAGAGCGTTATCTGTCAACCGCATTCATTGAATTAAAATGATTTTTAAACATTCAGGGGGATTGGGGTTCCCCGGTGAAATCCCCGATAGGGGGTCCAGGTAAAAAGTCCCAATGAATAATGGTGTCACCCATTAATGAGAAAATTATGAATAATCCACAATTAAAATTATTGGACAGAGTCCGACTATGGTTTGGGTTTAAAATCGGGAAAAACTTTACCATATGGGAATAAGGGGTGCGATCCAGGCACATCGCCGGGGGCACCGGCAGGCATTCATCGCGGTTTGATCTTGACTAATCGACCGAAAGCGTCTATAAAAGCATTTCTCTGAAGGAGGAGGAAACGATGCCGATCTATGAATATCAGTGTAAAAGCTGTTGTCACTGTTTTGAAAAACTGGTTTTGTCTTCAGCAGATCCCCCGCCCGAATGTCCGCAGTGCGCTTGCAAGGACGTGATCAAACTGATGTCCGCCGCCGCCGTGCGCTCCCAGGGCATTCCCACCGGCTCCGGCGGTTTCAAGGAACCGGCCTGCAAGCCCTCCGGTTGATCGATCTAGTGTTTTTCCTCGGTTCGAGGAAAAAATCCAATCCGCGCCCGGCGTTGCCGATCGCCCGTGTCAGGAAGCATCGGGTCCCGGACGCACGCCCTCAGTCGACGGTTTCCAGCCCATTGATCCCGGGTTTAAGTCCCCGGGCGTGGTGAAGTTAGGTAATAAAGAAAAAGCTTGACAATATACTTAAGAACCATTAAAAAGGTTATTTAACTTAATACGCAGGATATCATGAAAAACTTTATCGTCATTAACAACCTTATTAGCCTTATTATTCTCCTCGTTGTAGATGTACTAATCTACCGCGAGGCAAAGGGTTGATAATGGCCTGATTTTATAATAAAACAAAAAAACAAAATCCGTTATCAGCCCAAAGGACGATAACGGATTTTTTTTTGAGGAGATTTATTTAATGAAAAGTGATCCGGCTAATTTTTTTTTGAGGAGGTATGTTTAATGAAAAGTGATCTGGCTAAAAAAGGTATTGAACGGGCGCCCCACCGCTCTCTGTTTAAGGCAATCGGATATACGGATGATGAAATCAAAAAACCCCTGATCGGTATCGCCAATTCGGCCAACGCCGTTATTCCCGGTCATATCAATCTGGACAAGATCGCAGAGGCCGTAAAAGCAGGCGTCTATATGGCAGGCGGAACGCCTGTTGAATTCGGCGTGATCGGGGTTTGCGACGGTATTGCCATGAATCACGAAGGGATGAAATATTCCCTTGCAAGCCGGGAGCTGATCGCCGACTCCATCGAGGTTATGGCCACCGCCCATGCATTTGACGCCATGGTTATGGTGACCAATTGTGACAAGATCGTACCCGGAATGCTCATGGCGGCGGTGCGGCTCAACCTGCCAGCCATCGTAATCAGCGGCGGTCCCATGCTGGCCGGAGAACATCCTGAAAAGACATGCTCCGATAAAATCGATCTGGTTACGGTTTTTGAGTCTGTAGGTGCGGTACTTTCCGGGAATATGACCGAAGAAGAGTTAAATCGTATCGAAGATGCGGCCTGTCCCACCTGCGGATCATGCGCCGGCATGTTCACGGCCAATTCCATGAACTGCTTAACCGAGGCCATCGGCATGGGCCTGCCCGGCAACGGCACGATCCCGGCAGTGATGTCGGCCCGTATCCGCCTGGCCAAGGAGGCCGGCAAACAAATTATGTATCTTTTGGAAAAAAATATCACGCCGTCACAGATCATGACCGATAAGGCGTTTAAAAATGCACTGGCCGTGGACATGGCCCTGGGGTGTTCCACCAACACGGTACTTCATCTTGCGGCCATCGCGCGGGAATCAAATGTCGCCATGGATCTTAATCAGATCAACGAAATCAGCAAAGCGACCCCGCATCTTTGCTCACTCAGTCCGGGCGGAACGCATCATCTTCAAGACCTGAACCGGGCGGGCGGTATCCCTGCGGTGATGAATGAACTTTTCAGGTCCGGCCTGATCGACAACACCTGCCTGACGGTAACCGGTAAGACAGTGGAAGATAATATAAAAAATAAAAGCATACTGGATGATACGGTGATCCGGTCAACAGACACCCCATACCATGCTGAAGGGGGGCTTGCCATATTGTTCGGCAATCTTGCTCCTGAAGGGTGCGTGGTTAAGCAGTCTGCTGTTCTGGATGAAATGTTATGCCATGAAGGACCGGCCAGAGTGTTTGATTCAGAGGAAGAAGCAACCCGGGCCATCATGGACGGCAATATCCGTAAAGGGGATGTTATCGTGGTTCGGTATGAAGGGCCCATGGGAGGCCCTGGAATGCGGGAAATGCTGACCCCCACTTCGGCCATCGTAGGCATGAAGTTGGATGCTCATGTGGCGTTGCTTACGGACGGCCGGTTTTCAGGAGGCACCAAAGGCGCGGCCATCGGGCATATTTCACCGGAAGCCATGCAAAAAGGGCCCATTGCGATTGTTCAGGAAGGAGATGGAATTGCCATTGATATTCCTGCGAAAAAAATAGCACTCAAGGTTTCGGATCAAGAAATCAACGAGCGGTTATCAAAATGGTCCCCGCCGCAACCCAAGATCACCCATGGGTATATGGCCCGGTATGCACGCATGGTTTCATCCGCCAGTGAGGGGGCGGTGGTAAAATAAAACAAAGATGAGCGTTTCAAATTTTAAAAGGGGATCAACTATTTATTTTTTTTAATGAATTAAATTGATTTATATTTTTAAAATTTGAAACCCTTCGGGATTGTCGATCTTACCGCATCTACTGCGTCAGATACCGTCCCGCATAGTTGACTATAGCGGAACGGCATCTTTCTTGTATCTGCGGCAACCTCAACAATCGCTCAACTTAGGCAAAAAAATTTTGAGGTATTAATTAAAAAGGAAGGAAGAGACATGAAACTAACAGGCGCACAAATTATGATGAAGGTACTAAAAGAGGAAGGTGTTGACACGATTTTTGGATATCCGGGCGGTGCAGTCATCGACATTTATGATGAACTGGAAAGAACAGATATCCGGCATATCCTGGTTCGCCAGGAGGCGTGTGCGGTTCATGCTGCTGACGGTTATGCCCGTGCCGGCGGACGGGTGGGGGTGTGCCTGGTAACATCCGGGCCCGGCGCAACCAACACGGTAAGCGGTATTGCATCCTCCTATATGGATTCCATTCCGGTCGTAATATTTACCGGGCAGGTCCCTACACATCTTATCGGAAATGATGCCTTTCAGGAGGTCGATACCGTGGGCATAACCAGACCGTGCACCAAACACAACTACCTTGTTAAACGTACTGAAGATCTTGCCAGGATTATCAAGGAAGCCTTTTTGATCGCCAGTTCCGGTCGCCCGGGACCTGTTTTGGTGGATATTCCTAAAAATGTAAGCGTCAATACGATCGATTACAAGGCGCCCAAAAAAGTCAATCTCAAGTCTTACAAACCGACCTACAGCCCGAATGTAAAACAGCTGCAACGGGTTGTAGAGATGATTAAAAACTCCAAAAAACCGATTATTTTTGCAGGCGGTGGTGTTATACTTTCAAAAGCTTCCAAAGAGCTTACGGAACTTGCCCGTAAAACCCAAATTCCCGTGACGTGTTCTCTGATGGGCCTGGGTGGATTTCCGGGTACGGATCCGTTGTGGCTCGGCATGATCGGCATGCATGGTACATATCGATCCAATATGACAACCGGAGAATGCGATCTTTTGATGGGCATCGGCGTCCGGTTTGACGACCGTGTTACCGGCAAGACAGACGTATTTGCACCCAATGCCAAGATTGTGCACATCGATATTGATCCCACATCCATACGAAAAAATATTCCGGTCACTATTCCGGTTGTGGGCGATTGCAAAATCACTCTTGCCCAACTCAACAAGTTACTGGACAAAGAAGACCTGGGCAATCTCAAGAAAAAGCGAAAAAAATGGTTCGATCAGATTGATCACTGGAAAAGCACATCACCCCAAACCTATGATCAGAAAGATGTTATCAAGCCCCAGTATGTGGTGGACAAGCTCTATCAGCTCACCAAAGGTGAGGCCATTATAACCACCGAGGTTGGTCAGAATCAGATGTGGGCCGCCCAGTATTATCACTTTGACAGACCCAACCACTTTATTACCTCGGGAGGCCTTGGTTGTATGGGATTCGGACTACCGGCCGCTATCGGAGCACAACTCGCCTGTCCGGATAAGCTTGTGGTCGATATTGCCGGGGACGGCAGTATTCAGATGAACATCCAGGAAATGACCACGGCTATACAATGCGGTCTTCCGGTAAAAATTGTTATCCTGAATAACGGCTATCTGGGTATGGTCCGACAATGGCAGCAGCTTTTTTTCGATAAACGCTATGTCTCCACCGGCCTTGAATGTGCTCCCGATTTCGTAAAGCTTGCCGAAGCATACGGTGCTGTGGGTTTAAGAGCAACAAAACCCGATGAAGTAGAACCTGTACTCAAAAAAGGTCTTTCATCCAAGGAAACCGTAATAATGGATTTTGTGGTAGAAAAAGAAGAATGTGTTTATCCTATGGTTCCGGCAGGGGCCCCTGTTACGGAAATGCTTCTGGTATAAAATTGTTTCACTATGATATAAAACCAAACTTTGCCGTTTTAAAAAAAGGATGTTACCCATGACAGAAGAAAAACATGTACTTTCGATTCTAGTAGACAACGAGCCCGGTGTTCTTTCCAGAATTACAGGACTGTTCAGTGGCCGGGGATTTAACATTGAAAGCCTCTGTGTTGCCGAAACAACCGATCCGCTGGTATCGAGGATCACCCTGGTTACAACCGGAGAACCGCCGATTATTGAACAAATTGAAAAACAGCTTAACAAGCTCATTAATGTGATTAAAGTCCACGATCTTACCGGTAAGGAATTTGTACACAGGGAGATGGCCCTTATCAAGGTTATGGCCAAAGCCGAGCATCGGGCCGAAATCTTGCGGGTTGTCGATATCTTCAGGTGCAAAGTGGTTGATGTGGGACCCGATCACTACACCATAGAAGTTACCGGTGATGAAGGAAAAATGAAAGCCATATTAAATCTTTTAAAACCTATCGGTATCAAGGAAATTGCAAAAACAGGCATGATTGCGCTCATCCGGGAAGCCAGGTAGATACCCGCAGACGTATGACTTTGGTCTTGGGCATGTTTTATGATAGCTAATCCTTAACCCGGATAAACCGGAATTAAAATATATTTGCCACAAAGTCACAAAGACACTAAGGATAAATTTAATAATCTTTCTTGGCCTGCCCTGTTAAATATTGAAAAACCAGGATCGATTTTTGTTAAAAAGTACCATTGAAAATATATAATAAGCGAAATTTAGATCTATTTAACAGGGTGAACCTTAGTGTCTTAGTGGCAGTAAAAAAAGTTTTGCCAATTTTTAGGTGTTCAATTTTTTATTTTTAACATTTAGCATAGGAGAGTAACATGGCTAAGATAAATTTCGGGGGTACTGAAGAAGAAGTAATTACTTCGGAAGAATTTTCATTGGAAAAAGCTAAAGAAGTGCTTAAAGATGAAACAATTGTAATTCTCGGCTACGGAGTTCAGGGACCGGCTCAGGCGCTCAATCTTAAAGATAACGGATTTAAGGTGATAATAGGACAGCTTGAGGGAGACCATTACTGGAATAAGGCTGTTGCCGACGGGTTTGTTCCAGGTGAAACCTTATTTCCCCTCAAAGAAGCGGCAAAGCAGGGGACTATCATTAAAGAACTCCTTTCCGATGCAGGGCAGGTAGCCACCTGGCCTCAGATAAAAGAATGCCTTAACGAAGGGGATGCGCTTTATTTTTCTCACGGTTTTTCAATTGTTTATAAGGAGCAAACCGGTGTTATACCCCCTGATAATGTTGACGTAATTATGGTGGCACCAAAAGGATCGGGAACCAATGTACGCAGGAATTTTCTGGACGGAAGCGGCATCAATTCCAGTTTTGCGGTCTACCAGGACTATACCGGCAGAGCAAAGGAAAGAACATTGGCATTGGGAATTGCCATCGGTTCAGGCTATCTTTTCCCCACCACTTTTGAAAAAGAAGTTCATAGTGATCTTACCGGTGAACGCGGTGTTCTTATGGGCTGCCTGGCAGGTGTTATGGAAGCCCAGTACAACCTTTTGCGAAAGCACGGGCATTCACCAAGCGAAGCATTTAATGAGACCGTGGAGGAACTAACTCAGAGCCTTATCCGGCTGGTGGCTGAAAACGGAATGGACTGGATGTTTTCAAACTGCAGTACAACCGCCCAGCGGGGTGCTCTGGACTGGGCGCCCAGGTTCCGGGATGCAGTGGTTCCCCTGTTTGACGAACTGTATGAAAGAGTTGTATCCGGCATAGAAACCAAAAGGGTGCTTGAGGCAAATTCCGCTCCTGACTACCTTGAAAAACTGCAAAAGGAGCTCGACATCATCAAAAATTCTGAAATGTGGCAGGCCGGGGCTGCGGTACGGTCGTTGCGGCCTGAAAATCGATAATCATAGATTTTAAGTTTAAAGTGTCTAAAGTGATCTAAAGTGCCTAAAGTTTACCCTGTGGAATGCCTGCCCAATGAAATACAACGCCTATTTCATCGGTGTGGAGCTTATTACTCCGGGATTATGGTACTCTGTTATCTTTATATTTTACTGCGCTGTAAGCGCATTCCTTAATTTTAGTTCACTTTAGTTCACTTCAAACTTTAGCTCACTTTTAACTTGAAAATACAATAGCTTATTCAACATTTAAAATAAATCGTTGATACGGCTAATAAGTGTTTAATAATGGTATTATAGGAGTATAACATTATGGAACCGATCATCTTATATGACACTACCTTAAGGGATGGAACCCAGGGAGAAAATATAAACTTTTCCGCCATGGAAAAGGTACAAATCGCCAAACGGCTGGATGATTTCGGCATACATTACATTGAAGGCGGCTGGCCGGGTTCCAACCCCAGGGACATGCAATTTTTCGATTTGGCACAGAAAGTAAAATTCAAAAATACTCGTATAACGGCGTTCGGTTCTACTCGCAAACCCGGTATCGACCCGTCCGACGATCCCAACTTGATAGCGTTGCTTAAAGCCAACACCCCCGCGGTAGCCATATTCGGAAAAACGTGGGATCTTCATATTAAACAGGTCATGAACAACACCCTGGAAGAAAACCTTGCCATGATCCGGGAATCCGTTGCCTATCTGAAAGAAAATGATCGCGAGGTGGTTTACGATGCCGAACATTTTTTTGACGGGTTTAAGGAGAACAGTGACTATGCCCTGGAAACCTTATTTGCCGCCATAGATGCCGGAGCGGAATTTATTGTACCCTGTGACACTAACGGCGGCAGCCTGTCGTCTGAAATCGAATTCATAATAAACGAGGTTCGCCGTCGACTTGCCGAAAAATACCTTACAAAACCGGATGCGCTGCCGGTTAAAATCGGCATTCATACCCATAACGACAGCGGCCTGGCCGTGGCCAATTCCATTCAGGCCGTGGAATCCGGTGCGGTGATGGTCCAGGGGACCATCAATGGATACGGAGAAAGATGCGGCAATGCCGATCTCACATCTATCATACCGATTCTTTATTACAAAATGAACCGCCCGTGTGTTTCTGCAGAAAACATGGCAAAACTGAAATCTCTCTCCAGGTTTGTGAGCGAAACTGCCAACATGATTCCGTTAAACAGCAGACCTTTTGTCGGAAATAGTGCGTTTGCCCACAAAGGGGGCATTCATGTGAGTGCGATCATGAAAGTATCCAGAGCATATGAACATATGGAACCGGAACTGGTGGGCAACAAGCGCCGGGTTCTGGTATCGGATCTTTCGGGTAAAAGAAACATTGAATACAAGGCCAAAGAACTCGGTATTGAGCTGGGTGCCAACGGATTTGATAGTCGCAAAATCGTTACGGAAGTTAAACGCATGGAACAGGAAGGGTACCAGTTTGATGTGGCTGACGCATCGTTCAAGATCTTGCTGGAGAAGTTTACCGATCAGTACCAGCCCCTGTTTGAACTCAAATCCTTCAGGGTACACATTGAAAAGGACGCTGATCACCCCTGTTCCGCCCACGCCACCATCAAAATTTCCGTTGGAGGCAAGGAAGAAATCACCGCCGCTGAAGGAGACGGGCCGGTCAGTGCTCTGGATAACGCCCTGCGCAAGGCCCTGAACAAATTTTATCCCGAACTGGAAGCCATGCGACTGATCGATTTCAAGGTCCGTGTCATCGATGGACGCAAAGGAACCGCAGCCAGGGTTCGTGTGTTTATAGAGTCTCGGGATCAAGATGATATCTGGAGCACCATCGGTGTTTCCGAGGATATTATCGAAGCGAGCTGGCATGCCCTGGCAGAAAGTGTTCACTATAAGCTGTCTATGGCAAAAGCAGTAACAAATGACAAACGACTATGAAAAGGGATAGAATCTTGATTAAAAGAGATGGAATCAATGCCGCAGGACAATTTTTTTATCCTGTCCTGCGGCCTATGCTTGGTCGGATTTTACTCGTTGTCACAGGGACAGATTTGTAAATATATACTGAACCCTGAAAAAAAGGAGTAAAATAATGAAAGAACAAGTCATTATATTTGATACCACATTAAGAGACGGCGAACAATCTCCCGGCGCCAGCATGAATGCCGGCGAAAAGATGCGGCTTGCAACACAGCTGGAAAAGCTGGGGGTAGATGTGTTGGAAGCCGGATTTCCGGCAGCATCGGATGGAGATTTTGAGGCTGTTTCCGATATAGCAGGAAAGCTGAAACATACAGAAGTTGCCGCCCTGGCGCGTACGTCCAAAGCCGACATCGACCGTGCCTGGGGGGCAATCCGGAACGCAAAAAAACCGAGGATCCATACCTTTATCGCCACATCTGACCTCCACATGCACTACAAGCTGAACATGACAAAGGACAAGGTTCTTAAAACCGCTGTGGAAGCAGTCAAATATGCCAGGTCTTTTACCGACAATATTGAGTTTTCAGCCGAGGATGCATCCCGGAGTGATCGAGACTTTTTGTGCAAGGTTTTCGAAGCCGCCATTGAAGCCGGCGCAACAACCATAAACATTCCGGACACCGTAGGCTATGCCATACCCATGGAATTTTCCGATCTGGTCAAGTATGTTATGAGCCATACCCCCAATATAAATAAAGCCGTTGTAAGCGTGCACTGTCACAATGACCTGGGTCTTGCCACTGCAAATACCATTGCGGCAATAAGTGCCGGTGCCAGACAGGCAGAAGTGACAATCAACGGCATCGGTGAAAGGGCCGGAAATACCTCCCTGGAAGAATTTGTCATGGCAATTCACACCCGGCCTAATTATCTTCCCCTATCGTCCAATATCAAAACCGAGCTTATCTATCCCACGAGCCGGCTGGTCAGTATGATTACCGGTATCATGGTTCAGCCCAACAAAGCCATCGTGGGAGCCAATGCATTTGCCCACGAGGCCGGAATTCATCAGGACGGCGTTCTTAAAAATCCCATGACCTATGAAATTATGAAACCGGAAACCATCGGTCTCAGCGCCAGCAAGCTGGTTCTGGGCAAGCACTCGGGAAGACACGCTCTTCGGTCACGTTTGAAGGAGCTGGGATACGACCTTTCCGATGAAGAATTGAACCTTGTTTTTAAAAAATTCAAGGAGCTGGCCGATAAGAAAAAACATGTTGTGGATGAAGACCTAGAAGTAATTGTAACAGAGGGAATTCTGCGTACTGCCGATACCTTCCGTCTGGAATATCTCCATGTGACATGTGGAACAACCGTTATCCCCATGGCAACAGTCAAACTCACTATAAATGGAAGGCCGGTCCAGGGTGCGGGTTACGGAAACGGGCCCATTGATGCCGCCTATGACAGTATTGCCAAACTGACGGGAACAGAATCAGAACTGTTGAGATTTTCGGTGAGTGCCCTTACCGGTGGCACGGATGCCCAAGGTGAAGTCACGGTTCGCTTAAGCGAAAATGGGTTGATCGCACTGGGCAGAGGAGCGGACCCCGACATCATCACTGCCAGTGCCAAAGCTTATATAAACGGACTCAACCGTCTGGAGTACTTGAAAGCCAATCCCGTGGTCGCAACGACCTGACCCTGTTTTGAAAAAAGCCGAAGGGGCTGCAAGGCCCCTTGGGCAAAATTTTATACCTTCAAAGTACCGATAATATCCGCCAGGTCAGTAATATTTTTTTCCACTAGAAATGCTTCTATCCCTTCTATGATATCTATGGTGACATGGGGGTTTATAAAATTGGCCGTACCCACCTGAACCGCTACAGCCCCTGCGATCAAAAACTCCAGTGCATCTTTTGCCGTCATGATTCCGCCAACGCCGATTACCGGAATTTTGACCACTTGAGCCACCTGCCAGACCATTCGGAGGGCAACGGGCCGGATTGCCGGTCCGGAAAGTCCTCCGGTGATGTTGGCAAGCTTTGGACGTCGGGTTTCGATATCTATGGCCATACCCGTTATGGTGTTAATCAGAGAGATCGAATCGGCGCCTTCTCCTTCCACACTGCGAGCGATTTCAGTAATATCGGTTACATTGGGAGAAAGCTTGACCATCAGGGGCCGGGTCGTGCTCTTTCTAACCGCCCTGACAACCTGGGCTGCAGATTCAGGATAAGCCCCAAAGGCCATACCACCGCACTTTACATTGGGACATGAAATGTTTACCTCAATGCCAGATACTTCTTCAATATCTTCAAGGCGCGAGGCCAGTTCAGCATAATCTGCCATACTTTTTCCATAGATGTTTACAAAAACCGGCGGTTCAATCATTTTTAAAACCGGTAATTTTTCTTTCACAAATGCTTCCAAGCCCACATTTTCAAGGCCAATGGCATTCAGCATGCCGCAAGGAGTTTCAAGAATCCTCGGCGGTGGGTTCCCTCTGGACGGCTCAAGGGATAATCCCTTTACAATAATGGCACCCAGACGGTTTAAGTCCATAAGCCTTTCAAACTCGCCGGCATATCCGAAGGTTCCGGATGCCGTCATTACCGGATTTTTTAATTCTATTCCCCCGATATTTACACGCATATGAGACTTTTTTTCGATCATAACACTGTTCTTTCCAATAATTGCACAAAATTCAATTTTAAGTGATTCAGCAGTCTGGGTGTTTTTCTTATTAAGCTTTGCAAATAGCGTAATGAATGATCAGCAGCGAAATCATACACTGTTTGAATACATTAGGGATCGTTAAGATAGAACAGCGGTATTTTGTGTTCGTAATTAAAATGCTTTAAACGGGTAGCCATATACCCTATTTATTTAAAGCCATATTTTCTGTTCTATCTTTACGAACCCTTATGTATGAGTTTGTATGATGTAGTCGCTGATTATTCATGGAGCTATTGAATCGAAAAAACTCCCCAACCCCTCAAGTAATTAAAGAAAATTTAACACATTGGTAAAAAATCTTTTACGAGACCATCATAATCAGGCTTTTTATAAAATAAATATTGATAGATAGCAAGTCACTGTGTAACTTCTCAATAAATTATAAATTCGGGGTAATATCATAAATTAATACACCAGAACTTATTTGAAAAATTATGGTGTTAAGTTTTAAGTATCTGTTAAGACATCTAATTTTAATTACATAAAACTTAAAACGGGATGAATTCTTTCTTTTACGAATTCATCAATATCTATTAATCAAAAATTTTGTTTGAGGTGATATTTATGAAAAAAATTTTAGGTATTATCGGTTCTCCGCGAAAATTGGGAAATTGCGAAATCATGGTTAAAGAAATCAGCAGGCAGATTTCAATCCCTCATGAATTGAAGTTGTTGCGTCTCCAGGATTTTAAGATCCTCCCTTGCAGGGGATGCTACCAGTGTCTTTACAAAACTGAACAATGCGTGATTGAAGATGACCTGGCTTCAGTCGTAAAAGCCATTGTTGATGCAGATGCATTGATCGTATCCGCACCCACCTATTTTCTGGGCATAAATTCATGCATCAAACAGTTTCTTGACAGAGGGCTTTCATTGTTGGCCCACATTGAAAAACTATGGCATAAACCGGCTGTGGGCGTTGTAATAGCAGGTATTGAGGGCAAGGAAGGCTATAGTTTACTTGGCATTCAAAGTTTTTTAAAACTGATTTTGGCAGAAAATAAACAGAGCAGAATTGTTTACGGCGCCCTGCCGGGGGAAGTTTTTATGAACCCGGATAATAAACAGACGGCCGCGGAACTGGCTTATGCACTGTTCGAGCCGTGTGTTAAAAAAAAGGGGGCGTGCTGCCCTCTATGCGGCGGGGATACGTTCCGGTTTATCGAACACAACAGGGTGCGGTGCATGCTGTGCAGCAATGCGGGAATCATGACCTTGCAGGATAATGCACCGGCATTCGAAATAAATAAAAGTGATCACGAGCTTTTTCTCAGCAAGGAAGAAGCAGTAAAACACAAGGAATGGTTGCTCGGCATGAAATCACGGTTTGTTCAGCAAAAAAAAGCTCTGAAGGAAATTACTAAGTCTTATATTAAGCAAGGGAGGTGGATCAAACCCTAAAAAGTGTCCATCCATAAATGGTCTTTTTGCCCAATCTCTACGTTATGCTCAAAAAATAATCCTCGAAATATCAACTATATGTCTGCGGTTATTTTTTTCGCATGCCTTGATCTTGAACAAAAATCCTTATTTAAGGATGGACACTAACATGGAAATATTGAAATGATCTAAGCGGGTGAGAATTTATCTTATCATTTATCAAGGAATCGATTTTCCGTGATTTTTACAAATGACCGCTCGCTAAGGTCATGTCACAACATTAACTTATTTTATATCACTTGGATATTTTCTCAGCTATCTCGGCAAACACCTTGGTTATCTGAGAATCTTTATATTTTTCCTGAAAAGAGATGCCGTTATCGCCGCATGAAACAAAATTTGGATCAAAGGGAATTCTGCCCAGAAACTGAATGCCTGTATCCCTGGCGGTTCTTTCTCCTCCGCCGGTTCCGAACAACTCAACCATTTTATTGCAGTGGGGACAGGTAAAGCCGCTCATATTTTCAATAAGACCAAAGATCTCCATTTTTACGGTTTTGCAGAAATTAATGGATTTTCTGACGTCCGCCAGCGCCACCTCCTGTGGTGTCGTAACTATGATTGCCCGGGCATCGGAAATGGTCTGTGCAACGGTCAAAGGTTCATCACCGGTTCCCGGGGGGGAATCAATGATCAGAAAGTCTAAATCACCCCATTCAACTTCACCGATAAATTGCCGGATGGCGGAATATTTAAGCGGACCTCTCCATATAACGGCATCGTCTTTACTTGCAATCAGCGATTCTATTGAAACTACTTTCAAGTTATCCAAATAGCTCATGGGATCCAGTTTGTTGCTCTTACTCAGACCCAGCATCCCTTTCAACCCGAGCATTCTCGGTACGTCAGGTCCATGTAAATCCACATCCATAATCCCCACATTGAATCCGTTTTTGGCAAGTGCAATGGCCAGGTTAACAGAAGTGCTGGTTTTGCCTACTCCGCCTTTGCCGCTTAATACAACGAATTTTTTCTTTATTTTTTTCAAAGATCTATCCACAGAAGCGTCCTGTTCCGACTGAGCCTTTTTCTTCTTTTGGACGTCATCAACACTTTTTTGAATTTGTACCATAGTTCTTATCTCCTAATAAATGTTATATCACTACTAAAGATTATTTAAAATTAAACAAAACGCTATTACCATAACTTATGCTTCGCAACCATAAACCATATCATGATTACATCTTGGACACCTTTGAGGCCTTCCTGTACCCAAAGGTTCAACCCATCTGTGATTGCACTTGGCACACATGAACGTTCGTACTTGATCTGCCATCTTGTAGTTCCCGCCTTCAACGTTTATGGCCTTGCCGTTAATCAGAGCATCTGCAACGACTTTTCTGGCCCGCTGAATAATCCGTCCAAAAGTGGCTCTTGAAATATGCATGTGTTGTCCTGCTTCTTCATGGGACATACCATGAAGATCTGCAAGCCTTATGGCTTCACGCTCATCAACCGTAAGCCGCACTTCGGAAAGGTCGCGCATGGGAATTCCTCTTGGCTTGAAGTAGCTGATGTCAGGGTTAAAAGCCACCATTCGATGCTTCTTTGGTCTTACCATAACAGTCCTTTATGAGTATATACTCAAAAGCTGAAAACTAAGTATTCCGATCCATATTGTCAAGGATTTTATTAGGTTTAATTTCAACAAAAATAATAGATAGTTTAGTACCTTTTAAAATTTTCGCGTTGACTCGGGGCGTCCATGCCCCTCGCCATTGTGGGCAGCTTGTCAGCTGTCCAATTCTGCTATTCTGCAGAATTGCCCTTGGCCTTGAACCCCGGTTAAATATAACATACGGATTTAACTGGGCAGGCAAAATTGAACATTTTTCAAAGGTCTCCGTATGTGACCGTTTTGACTCATATAGACCTAACATTATATATTGACTATTGCTTTAAAAACCTTATAATACTGGAAGAATTAAATTCCGTTTTTTAAACCAATTTTTTTTGTTGACACTAAAGACTCATTACATTTATATGCTTTAATGTCAATTGAAGATCTAAATCGTATCTAACTGTACTTTTATCATTTTTTTGTTTGCCCTCCCCGGAAGACCTGGGAGGTGAAAGGTGAAACATATGATTGAAATCAGAATACATGGTCGAGGCGGACAGGGAAATGTTGCGGCCGCGGAGCTTTTATCTATTGCTGCTTTTCAGGACGGCAAATTTGCCCAGGCTTTCCCTTCTTTTGGAGCGGAACGAATCGGTGCGCCTGTCCAGGCTTTTGTTAGAATTGATGATAAAAAGGTTCGCACACGGGAGGATGTGCTCCATCCGGATTATTTGATTGTCCAGGACTATCATTTGATCGAGATGGTGCCTGTTTTGGAGGGGCTGAAGCCCGATGGGTTAGTGTTGGTCAATTCTGATAAATCCCCCGAAGAATTGAACTTAAAGACCACGGCCACAGTGGAAACCATTCCCGCCACAGAAATAGCCCTTGAAATCATCGGCCGGCCCATTCCCAATGCAATTATGATCGGAGCCTTTTGCTCTATTACCGGTCTGGTGAGCCTGGAAGCGGTGCAGGAAGCCATTATGGCAAGGTTTCCGGGCAAAGTGGGTGAAAACAATGTCGCTGCCCTTGAACGGGCACATGAAATCATGCAAAAGAGGTAGGTTATGCTTAAACAAATTGAAGGGTCTCAAGCCGTTGCGGATGTGGTGGCGTTATGCCGACCCAATGTTATTTCCGCTTACCCGATTACGCCCCAAACTCACATTGTGGAAGATTTATCTGTCATTGTTGGCCAGGGAAAACTGGATGCGGAATTTATTAATGTAGAAAGTGAATTTAGCGCAGCTTCGGTTGTTCTGGGAGCCAGTGCGGCCGGCGCCAGGACCTACACGGCCACATCATCACAGGGATTATTGTTAATGGCCGAGGTGATCTATTGCATTGCCGGGATGCGCCTGCCCATTGTTTTAACCTGTGCCAACCGCGCCATATCCGCGCCGCTGAGTATCTGGAACGACCAGCAGGACTCCATGGCCGTAAGAGATGCGGGCTGGATTCAACTTTTTGCCGAAGATAACCAGGAGGCTGCGGATTTACATATCCAGGCATATAAAATTGCCGAGCAGACCTTTCTGCCGGTGATGGTCTGTATGGACGGTTTTATTTTAACCCATGCTTTCGAACCGGTGGATATTCCCGAGCAAAAAGAGATCGACGATTTTCTACCTCCCTTTAAGCCCAGGCATATCGTTGATCCCCGGTGGCCGAGAGGTATCGGTCTATATGCCGATCCGCGTTTTTACATGGAGACTCGCTATATTTTGCACCGGGCCATGGAGAAATCCGAGAAGACCATAAAGGAGGTCAGTGCTAATTTTGCCAAAACGTTTGGTAGAGACAGCGGCGGTTTTATCAAGACCTACAAGCTCAAAGAGGCTGACGTGGCCATTGTATCCATGGGGTCTGTGGTCGGGACAATTAAGGACCTTATCGACCAGTTAGAGGAGGAGGGAAAAAAGGTCGGGCTTTTGCAAATATGTTCCTATCGTCCCTTCCCCCGGCAAGAAATTTACAATGTGTTGAAAGACAAAATGAACATTGTTGTGCTGGAAAAGTGTATTTCACTGGGAAGAGGCGGCATTTTGGCCAGCGATATCCGCTGGTCTTTTCCCCGGGCCGAGAAAAAAGACCGTAATATCAGCAGTTTTATTGCCGGCCTCGGGGGCCGCAACATAACCGTGGACGATTTGCGATATATGGTTGAACGGGTTGAAAAAGAACCGGTGGAACTGGAATTTTTAGGGTTAAAAAAGGAACTTATAGCAGATAAGGATTTATAATAATGAATGAAAAAGCTGAAGAACTCGACAGGGTGGAGAAAAAAGATCTGTTTGGCAGCGGCCATCGAGCCTGTGGCGGATGCGGGCAGGCGTTAGCCGCCCGTCTGGTGCATGATGCTGCCGGTGAAAATACCATTGCCTGCGTTGCAACGGGTTGTCTGGAAGTCTTTAGTTCCCCCTATCCGGATCCTTGCTGGCGCATACCCTTTTTACACAGTCTTTTTGAGAACCCGGCGGCAGTAGCCTCGGGCGTGGAAGCGGCGTATAAGGCGTTGAAAAAGGGTCCGGTGAATATCATCGCCCAGGCCGGCGACGGTAGTACGGCGGACATCGGCTTTCAGTGCATCAGCGGTATGTTTGAACGGGGGCATAACGTGCTGTATGTCTGTTACGACAATGAAGCCTACATGAATACCGGGGTTCAGCGTTCCAGCTTTACCCCCTATGGTGCATGGACCTCCACAACGCCCATGGGTAACAAAACCCGCAAGAAAAACCTGCCGTTAATTGCAGCCGATCACGGCATTCCCTATGTGGCCACGGCCACCGTAGATGATTTTAGAGACCTGCAGCGCAAGGTGAAAACAGCACTCTCCATTGAGGGACCCAAATATATTCATATCCTGGTACCCTGTCCCCTGGGATGGGGACATCCCGGAGAACTCACCGTTAAAATTTGCCGGTTGGCCAAGGATACCGGTTTGTTCCCCATATTTGAAATCATCGATGGTAAAGTGACCAATGTCAAAAAGATTCCGGTCAAAGTACCGGTGGAAGAGTATCTGAAACTGCAAGGCAGATTCAGATTTCTGTTTAAAAAAGGAGTGCCCACAGAGGAAGTGGCCGAAATTCAGAGAATTGCCAACCAAAACATAGAGAGGTTTAACTTATAATGAAAAAGCTGCCTTTAGGATTAGCACTGGATTTGCGTAAAGTTGTTCCTTACAAGACCGGGTCGTGGCGGACGCTTATGCCGGTTAATATCATGCAGACTCCGCCATGTACCCACAGCTGCCCGTCGGG
>Ga0315545_1001797_pt1 | contig 20221 bp, 16 predicted proteins | sample SalMarSW160210MG_FD_203096 | JGI IMG/M metagenome (GOLD analysis project Ga0315545, IMG submission 203096) | Salt marsh sediment microbial communities from the Plum Island Ecosystem LTER, Massachusetts, United States - Salt Marsh Sediment SW1602-10 ...
CAAAGATACTGATAACCAAAGCAACTACCAGGGCGGGGTAAACTATCTTGTTGAGGATAAGCCCGTGCTCGAAATCGATGACGAAGACTACCATGAAGAGCGAGATATAGAAGAGGGCGATGGGAAGCTCGATGCTCAAGCCGTACCGCCAGTAAGCCAGGCCGAACAGCGCCGCCGTGGCTATTTCCACGCACAGCACCCGCCGGGGGATGGGAGCCTTACAGTAGCGGCAGCGGCCGCGCAGCCACAGGTAGCTGAATATCGGTATGAGGTCATTTGCCGCCAGGCGGCGTGAGCAGGCCGGGCAGTGGGACGGGGGATAGACCAGCGATTGACCGGCCGGCAGGCGGTCAGCACAGACATTGAGGAAGCTGGCTACTATCATCCCCAGTAAGACGAAAATGACGGCAAGACCGGCTTCCATATTAGCCTCTATTTTGCGCCTTCCCCCCTGCCAAAGTCAACACTACCCGCCTTGGAGCCTGCAGTCTTCAAAATACAGTACAAAGGTAATAGCCCAATTCGGCTATGACCAAATCTCTATTGACCCTCCGCTATTCATACCATATGATGAAATTACCTAAATATACTATAGTTTGCCTAACTTAAGCCCACATAACCCGAACAAATAACCAAGAAAGGAGGAAAAAGAAATGAGGAGGTTTATGAAAGGTCTACGAAAAGGGGAAAAAGGCTTTACCCTGATTGAGCTGCTGATTGTGGTGGCCATTCTGGGTATCCTGGCAGCGGTAATCGTGCCTAACCTGGCCGGCTTCCTGAGCACCGGTAACGTCGCCGCGGCCAACACCGAGGTAAGCAACGTCGAGTCAGCCGCTCTGGCCTACTACGCCAACAATAACGGAGCCTGGCCCGATGATTCGGATGCCTTGACTACTGATTATCTCAGCGCAGCCACGAAATATGCTACTTATGGATTTGATGCCTATGGCCAAGTAAATAGCGCCACTGAAATAGGAACAGTAGCCGATGACGCCGGCATCGAGTGGGATGGTACCAACTTCGTTTGGATAAAGTCTTCATAGTATCGTCTTAGTCTGAAGCTTCAAACTAAGCAAGATAATTTACAGTAGCTTATCGGTGGGGGTGGGGTTTAACCTCAGCTCCGCCGATAGGCTTTATCTATCTCCTGGCAAAGGGAGTTTAAGAGGGGCGTTATAGCCCCTCTTTTATTTTCGCCAGCTATCCTAGCGCTAATTTTCTTGACAATATATAATGGTAACAGTAAAATATTTATACAATTTATATCTTGCGAATTGAGCCAATGCAGTCTCAGCAGATGCGGCAGGAACAAAGACAGGTTCTCCGGATAGAGCAGGCTAGCCTGCTGGAGATGCCCGAGGATGAGTTCCAGAGACTCATCGTTGAGATAGAAAGAAAGCCCTTTTTCCAGAGACTTTACCAAAAAGAACAGCTAATCCATCTCCAGAGATATCGCCGAACTGATATTTCCTCCAGTTTCTACGAACCTAAGGAAGAGATATTAGCTGGTAAAGGCTCCGCCGATGTTGAGTCCCTTTTGCTTAATAAGGGGTATATCGTCCGCCAAATACAGAGGCTGGGGCTGGAGAAGTTCAAACAGCATTTTCTATTCCCTGAATCAGGGATGACGGCTGAAGAAATTGCCCGAGAATGTAATTTAGCCGTTTCAGAGGTCCAAAAAATCAACCGCCTTATCGACGAGATCTCCATCTTGAGCGAGTTTTATAACCCCTCGGCTCTCAATTCAGGGGCGATCCACTATTTCAAAGTGGCCACAGTGGATAAGGACAAAGAGGGCTTTGTTATCGGCTACTCTTCAGCCTCCCTGGCTCGAGGTCGGTATTCCATCGATTACGGGAGATTCGAGGAATTAAAAACGGCTGGTGCTTTCACTGAAGCCGAAAGCAGGGAAGCAAAGCGATTATTCAAGAAGCTGGAGCTAATCAATAGTCGTAAGGAAACGCTAACTCAGATACTGCAAGCTATTATTGAACAGCAGGCACTTTACCTGAAGTCCGGTGACTTGAAGGCTCTTTTGCCCTTCAGCCAGAAGGAGCTAGCCAAAAGAATTGGGCTTGCCCCCAGCTCAGTAAGCCGTGCCATTGCCGGCAAGAGCATTGGCACGCCGTGGGGCGACGAAATCCCCCTTAAACACTTTTTCCCCAGGCCAAAGAGGTTCAAAAAGGAACTCTTAAAGCAGCTCCTTGAGACCGAGGAAGGGCTTCTCCCCGACGAAGCCGTCAGGGCAAAACTGTGGCAGAAGTTCGGTGTGGCTATCTCCCGACGCTCGGTAGCCAACCTGAGGCAGGAACTGAAGATTCCGGTAGCCCGGAAGCGGCTACAAGCTTAATCTAAAGTGAGGAGAACATGAACACTAATACTACTTCAAAGAGCCTGTGGCAGCGCTGGGAGGAAAACAGCGCCGGAAGACTGGTGGAATGGCTATCAAATGAGCAGAGGCTAAAAGGTGTGCGCAGTCCCCATTGCTGGATAATCGTGGCTATAACGGCCTTTCTTGCCTTCGTTTACTATGTTGACCAGACTCCTCTGGCTAGCTTGGCGCCGTTTAACCACAGCTTTTTTACCGGCGTTCACGATTTGCACCGGACGTTTTTCTTAATTCCCGTCGTCTACGCGGCTCTGGTCTTCGGGGTATGGGGAAGCCTGATAGCTTCGTTTGCTTTTCTCTGCGTGGTGCTACCGCGCGCTTTGCTCTTCTCCCCTTACGCCGACCCGATTATCAGGGCTGTTCTCTTCGTCATCTTTGCCGCTTTTATCGGCGTGCTGGTGGCGATGCAGCTTCTCCGGGTTGAAAGCGAAAGAAAGGCACGGGCCGAACTGGACAAAGCTTATAAGGAGCTTAGTCAGTATGATAAACGCCTCAGAGAAAACCAGGAACAGCTAATACAGGCAGAGAAGCTCTCCTCACTGGGTCAGATGGCGGCTTCTATTGCTCATGAGGTCAATAATCCACTAACCGGCGTTCTGGTGTATACTCAATTACTGGCTAAAAGGATAAACAACGACACGTTCACCAAAGAGGGTGCCCTTGAATCTCTAGCCAAGATGGAAACTGAAGTTACCCGCAGCACCAAGTTAATCCGCAATCTTTTGGATTTCGCCCGACAGTCGCCTCCAGCCCTAAGAGAGGTGAACGCTAACGAAGTTATGGAGCGGGCTCTTGACCTGTCGGCGCACTCGGCCGAGCTACAGAAGATCCAGGTGAGCAAAGAGCTTGACCCGGACTTGCCTATTATCATGGCTGATTTCGACCAGCTGCAACAGGTCTGTACCAACCTCATGATGAACGCTATTCAGGCAATGCCCGAGGGGGGCAAGCTGACCCTCCGTACCTCGGCCGATGACAACGAGCTCAAGATAGAGGTTCAGGACACCGGGCACGGCATTTCTCAGGAGAATATGCGCCGGCTGTTCACCCCCTTCTTCACCACCAAGGTAAAGGGAAAAGGGGTAGGCCTTGGTCTGGCGGTGGTCTACGGAATTATCCAGCGCCATAAAGGCCGAATAGAAGTCCAGAGTAAGGAGGAAGAGGGTACCACCTTCACCATCCATCTACCACGATACCATGAAGAAGAAAGCTAAAGTACTGGTCGTTGATGACGAAGCCATCATTCGCCAGTCTCTGCGCGACTGGCTGGGTGAAGTTGGCCATCAGGTGCTTATCGCTGAGAATGGTACCCAGGCTCTGGAGATTATTCAGAAAGAGAGGCCGGGAGTCCTCATTACCGACCTGGTGATGCCGGGAATAGACGGGATTGAACTGATGAAGCGGGCCAGGGAAATGTCCCCGGGCATCGAGGTGATTATCATCACTGCGTATGGCAGTATCCCCACGGCTATTAATGCCATCAGGGAAGGTGCTTATGACTATATCGAGAAGCCCTTCTGCCCGGAGCGGGCCGAGCTATTGATTGATAAGCTGATGGAGCATCAGTGGCTGCTGGAGGAGAACCTCGCCCTGCAGCAGAAACTGGAGGAGCACTACCGGTTCGAGAACATCATCGCTAAAAGCCCCCGTATGCAGCAGGTGATTGAGGTAATCAAGGTGGTAGCTAAAAGCAATGCTACCGTACTTATTACCGGCGAGACTGGCACCGGCAAGGAGCTGGTGGCGCGGGCTATACACTCCCAGAGCTACCGCAAGGGCAAGCCTTTTGTTGCCGTCAGTTGCGCTGCCCTGCCCGAGAGCCTGCTGGAAAGCGAGCTCTTCGGCCATGAGAAAGGCTCCTTTACCGGGGCTTACGCTCAAAAGAAGGGGAAGTTTGAGGTGGCTAACCGGGGTACCCTGTTCCTGGATGAGATTGGCGAGATGAGCGCCAATATCCAGGTCCATCTGCTGCGAGTCCTGGAGGAGAAGGAGTTTAACCGGGTTGGTGGCAACGAGCCAATCAAGGTTGACGTGCGGGTTATTGCGGCCACCAATAGAGATGTGAAACAGGCTGTAGCTGAGGGACAGTTTCGGGAAGACCTTTACTACCGGCTGAATGTGGTTAACATTGAACTACCTCCGTTGAGAGAAAGAACCGAGGATGTTCCTCTGTTGGCTCAGCATTTCTTGAAAGGGTTTGTCTTGGAGAACCAAAAAGAGATAACTGGCTTTTCCCCTGAGGCCACCGATTTTCTGTTGAGACATGAGTGGCCAGGCAACGTCCGGGAGCTGGAAAATGCCATTGAAAGAGCGGTAATCCTAGCCCGAAATCCTGTTATTGAGGTTGCTGACCTATCCCATCAGAATCTGGTACTGGCAGGCTCGACTTTACCGGTGAAAGACCTTAAGCAGGTGGAGAAAAAACATATCCAGGATGTCCTGGCCGAAACCGGAGGCAATTATACTAAGGCGGCTAGGATACTGGGCATTTCTAGAATGACCCTCTATAATAAAGCCAAGGTATACGGATTGAATGTAAAAAAATAGATAATGGCCAGTAAGTTTCGGTATTTAATAACCGGGAAGAGGCTATCTTGAATATCCAGGGTGGCCTCTTGTTTTGGCAAGAAAATTGCGTTTAGTAAAAATGGAGGAAAGGAGAAGAAGCAGAAATATGAAACCGATATTAGTGGTAGATGACGAAGCTGTTGTGAGAGAGTCCCTCCGGGATTGGTTAACCGACGACGGCTATCAGGTAGAGATAGCTGAGGATGGAGATGCGGCCCTGAAAGCTATTGCTCAGCAGGACTTTGGTGTTGCTATTATTGACCTGATGCTGCCAGGGAAGAACGGGATTGAGGTATTACGTGAGGCCAAGGAAAAGAGGCCATATCTCAAGGGAATAATTATCACCGCTTATGCCTCGGTGCCTACAGCGGTGGAGGCATTAAAAGAAGGGGCAGTTGACTATCTGCCCAAACCGGTCCAGCTTAACCAGCTGGAGGCATTAATCCGTGACGCCCTCGGCCCGACCAGGGTGGCAGTCAAGCCTAAGATTGCCGCAGCCCCGGCTAAGGTTCGGCCACCGGCAGTGGAGGCAGAAGAGCCGGCACTGGTTGAGGAAGTGATTGATGAGGCTACGGGGAAGGTATATTTACCGCCCTGTCAGATAGCCTGCCCGGTCGGTGAGGATATCCAGCGCACCAATGCTATGATATCTATGCTGCCCCCGGATGCCGAGGAGGCCCACAGTCAGATAATTAAAATCGGCGACGAAATCTATAAAAAGAACCCCCTGTTCCCGGTCTGCAGCTACATCTGCGGGCTTTGTGAGCAAGAGTGTAACTATAAAGACCACACTGGCGCCATAAGAAGAAAAATGCTCAAAAGGTTTATCTCTGAGTATTATCTTCCCTATCTGGAGAATAAACCCGTGCTTCCCTCTCCTACCAGGGAAAAAGTGGCTGTCATTGGTGGGGGGCCGGGGGGATTGATGTGTGCTTACATGCTGGGGCAAAGGGGCTATAAAGTGACTGTACTGGAGAGGAGTTCCTGGCTGGGGGGTGCGCTGAGATATATCCCGCAGTATCGTCTCCCGGCAAGTGTTATAGATAACACCTTAAACAACATGGTGAGGATTGCCCATGTTGAGGTTAGATTTGGCGTGGAGATGGGTAAAGACGGGAACACGCTGGATAGCCTTTACCGTGATGGTTACCGGGCGGCATTTATTGCCACCGGCACTCATGCTCCCCGACCCCTCACTCTGGAGAGTGCGACGGTGCTGGGAGCCGACCTGGACGGGGTTATCTCCGGGTTGTATCTCCTCTACGATATAAATCAGGGGAAGGTCCCGGCCCAGCTATACCGCCAGCTCTTCCGGCACAAGAAGGTGATTGTAGTGGGCGGCGGCAACGTCGCCTTTGATGTCGCCCGAACTGCCCGGCGGCTGGGGGGAGACGTGGCCATGGTCTGTCTGGAGAACGAGGATAAATCTTCCAAGGACGGCATCCCGGCTGATGTTGAAGAAATTGAAGGTGCCGTAGAAGAAGGCGTAATGATAAATTATAACCGGGGGGTGGAGGGGATTATCGGGGAGGGGGGCAGATTCAAGGCAATAAAGTGTCCCCGCTGCCTATCGGTCTTTGACGAGAAGGGGTTTAATCCCAAATTTGACCGACATGATGCCGTCTATCTGGAGGGAGATGTGCTGCTGATTACCATCGGGCAGGGGGCAGAGCGGACATTCTTCCGCCAGGAGGGCCTGCTGGATGAAAACGGCTGGCTTAATGTTGACCAGCTTACCCTGATGAGCCAGCGCCAGGAGGGGGTTTTCGTCGGGGGCGATGTCAAGCGGGTGGGCTTCGCCGCTGAAGCGATGAGAGACGGAATAATCGCCGCTGAGTCTATAGACCGCTACCTGAGGGGTGAGGACCTGAAAGCGGGCAGAGAAAAGGAATACAAGGATGCCGCTTTCCCCGAGCGCCCGGAATACAAGCCCCAGCCTGATGTGTTATGGTCGGCGGCTGAAGAGAGACTGAATTTTGAGCCTTTTGAGAGGGGATACAGCCTGGAGGAAGCGGTGGCCGAAGCCAGAAGGTGCCTCTGCTGCGGCCCCTGCTCGAGCTGTAAGGCCTGTGTGGTGCTGGGGCTTCAGTCTGAGATACCGCCGATTTCAGTCAACCAGGATTTGTGTAGCGGTTGCGGCGTTTGTGCTGCCGTTTGTCCCTATGATGCCATCAAGCTGATGAAATCTGACGGCGGATGGGTAGCCGACATAGATAGCCTCAGGTGCAAACGGTGCGGTATATGTAGTGCTACCTGCCCTAGTGAGGCCATCAGCATTGAAAACCTTACCACTGAAAAAATCAGGGCTGAAATTGAGAAATCGTTGTTATGAGTTTTACTAACATGGTTTGGCAAGAAAATTGCACTTTAATTAAGGTGGAGGTGATAGAAGGTGGAAAAGCAAGTAATGCCGGGGGAAGAAAAAATGAGAGGAGGGGGAAAGATGAAACCGATATTGATTGTAGAGGACGAGACTATTACGAGGGAGTCTCTCCGAGATTGGCTAACTGATGGCGGTTACAGAGTAGAGACTGCCGAGGAGGGGGAGGAAGCGTTAGAAGCTATTGCTGAACAGGACTTTGGCATCGTTATCCTTGACCTGAGGCTGCCGGGGAAGGACGGCATCGAGGTATTGAGGGAGGCTAAGAAGAGGCGCCCAAAGCTTAAGGGGGTTATTATCACCGCTTACCCCTCAGTTGAGACAGCAGTAGAGGCAACGAAGGAGGGGGCTATTGACTATCTGCCCAAACCCTTCGACCTTAATCAGCTGGAGAGAATAATCCGGGATACTCTGGGACCGATCCAGGTGGAGATAAAGCCAAAGGCCGCCCCTCAGAAGGCTCCTGTCCCGCCACCCGTAGCTGAGGAGGTGAAGGTCAAAGAAGTCATAGCCATCGCCCCGGAAGAAATCCCGGTTCACCTCAAGCAGGGTAAGACCCAATTTGAAGCTGGTCGCTACAGGGAGGCACTAAAGGAATTTGAGGCTGTCCTCAGCACCGCCCCGGGCAATATCGAGACCCGGGTCTGGATACGAAAGACAAAGGAGGCCCTGGCAACGCCAAAAGTTGAGACGGTAGCTGAGGGGGAGGCTGGTGCTGTTGTCGAAGCAGTCAAGCCCAAGGAGTGCCTCTGGATGAAAATGGGGCTGGTATCTTATCGCCTCTGCACCCGCGACTACGACTGCCTAACCTGTGAGTTTGACCAGATGATGCAGGAGAAGATGGCCAGCGGGGGAACGCCGGAGCTTGACCAGGCGCTGGAGCGGTTCAAGGAGCTGCCGGGGAGCCAGAGACTCTGCCGCTATGCACTCAGGGGTGACGTCTCCCACCGCATTTGCTCCCGCCTATTCAAGTGTGCCACCTGCGAGTTCGGCCAGATGATGGAAGACGCCATGCAGCAAAAGCTGGCTAAGCTACAGGCACGGCGGGAAGCGCTGCTTAGGAAGGAGCAGAGGGTCAAAGCTTAGTCAAGGACCTGATTGTTGACATCGATTGGATTAAAAGGTATGCTCTAATGTTGAGCATACCTTTTATTTTTTAAGGGGGAAGATAAATGATGGCAGCCAGTAAAAGAAAGGTCCTTATTGTGGAGGATGAGACGGTGGTGAGAGACAGCGTGCGGGAGTGGTTGGTTGAGGACGGCTATGATGTTGAAGTTGCCGAGAGTGGGGAGGAGGCACTAGAGAAAATCAAGGGGGAAGAATACGGGGTCATCGTTATGGACTTAAAGCTACCTGACATTGATGGCTTGGAGGTATTTGAGCACGCTAAGGAGCTTAAACCTGAAACCAAAGGGGTAATAATTACCGCTTTCCCTTCTAAAGAAACCCGGGATAAAGCCAAAAGTTTGGGGGTCATGGACTATCTAGCCAAGCCTTTCAAGGTTGAAGACCTGGAGAAGTTGATTTCCCAGGCGTTGGGGGAGGCGGAGGAAAAAAAAGTCGGTAAGAAACACCTCTGGTTGGAACTTGGCGCTGTTTCTTACCGCCTCTGTGACCATGAGTATGAGTGTGGGCACTGTGCTTTTGCCCAGGATATTCAGGATAGATTCGGCACGATAGCCGTTATCGGCGAGGATGAGGTAGCCAGGCTTAAGAAATTGCCCGGCAGTCAAAGACCGTGCCGCTACGCCTCGGTGCATTTTATTAAAAAGGATAAGCCAGGGTTAGACTAGCGCCGGCTTCTCCAACAGCGGGGCGCGGGTTTGAATGTTTATTGAACTGCCTGCGCCCATTATCTCTTCCCCTATCCCCAATCTAAAGCTACTTAATCTCCACCCTGCCGATGAGCTTTTCTACTTCCTGGCGGTCGTTGCAGAAGGCGAGCAGGCTCTCCCCGGTGATGAGCCGCTTGAGATAGAGGTTGACCAGAGCCTCATCCAGGGAAATCATGCCCATTTCCCGGTGAGTACGGATGACATTGGGCAGCTGGTAGATTTTGCCTTCGCGGATGAGGTTCTTTACCGGCGCGTTAGCCAGCATAATCTCCACCGCGGCTACCCTCCCCGAGCCGTTAGCCCTGGGGACAAGCACCTGGCAGAGCACAGCGACCAGTAACGAGGCTAACCGAGTCTGAGCCAGAAAGCGCTCGTGGGGCGGGAACAGGTCTATTACCCTCTCTACCGCCTGGGGGGCGCTGGGGGCATGGCCGGTAGACATTATCATATGCCCGGTTTCGGCGATGGTTAACACCGCCGACGCCGTCTCCAGGTCCCTCATCTCACCCACCAGAATCACGTCAGGGTCCTGTCTGAGGACATGTTTGAGCGCCTGGGCAAAGGAAAGGGTATCACTACCCAACTGCCGCTGGGTTATGGCGCATTTAATCGAGGGGTGAACATACTCAATAGGGTCTTCAATGGTGACTACGTGGCGGCTTTCGTTTGTGTTCAGGTGTTGAATCATGGCTGCCTGGGAAGTACTCTTGCCGCTGCCGGTAGGACCGGTGACTATGATGAGCCCCCTGGGTTTTAAGGCCAGCTCTTTGTATATCGAGGGTAATTCCATGTCCTCTACCGTGGGGATCTCCGGCGGTAACAAGCGCACGGCCAGGCTGATAGACCCCCGCTGCTGGGCAGCATTGCAGCGCAGGCGTCCCACACCTTCTAAGGTATAGCCAAAATCAAGTTCCAGATGACGGTGGAACTCTTCCCTTTCCTCGGGAGTGGTTACCTGAAGGAAAGCCTGGCTGATATCCTCAGCGCTTAATGGCGCCGAACCGTTTAACGACTCCAGGGAGCCATTGACCCGAAGCAAAGGCGGGCTGGAGACCACCATATGTAAATCAGAGGCGGCCTTGGCTTTGGCTGTATGAAGTAATTTAAAAATATCCATGTTTACCACCTATTCCAGGAGGAACTCGAACTCATAACCTATGAATTCTCCCTCATCGTCCTCCATAGCTTCTATTGACGAGATAATGATCCTCAAGAACTGATATCTCAAGTCTCGGGCATAGGCGAAAATATCGTCCTCAGCATCAACCTCTTCTTTGACCATGCCTTTAATCGTCACCACTTTATCCTCGTGATTAATCTCGATGAAGCCGGCGTCCTGCGGCAACAGCCTTACAATATCGTCCATGTGATTATCAATCAGCCCGCGGCCGTCACCCAGAGAGTCGAAGGTGCCCTCAAAAACGGCTGCCCTGTCTTCTACGGGTGCAATCTGGGCTTCCATCTGGGAAACCTGCTCGGTTAATGTAGCTATCTCCACTTGCTCCTGATGAACACGGTCTTCGACACCCGCCAGCTCAGAACGCAGGACATCGTTCTGCGCCACGCTGTTGCGGAGCATAAACCCCATATAGACCAGTATGCCAGCACCGATAATGATACAAATCGGGGCCAGGATGGCGGATATGGGAACAGCCTTGGGCAGGTACATCTTGGGCAGAGCGTTGAAGTTGACCAGGGAAACGCTGGCTTCTCCTTTTTCCGGATAGATTTCCTTAAACGCCAGCCCGATATTGGCCATAAATTCGCTGGGGTTGAAACTTTCTGACGATTCCACCGGCGAGGGCAGTATCGATACCGGGCAGTTTAACTTGCCCGACAGCGACTGCCAGTTTTCCGGTGTCTGCGCCAGGTCGCCGCAGACGAACATGGGCACCGTTGCGTCTAATGGTTGTTCCTTGTGGCTGGCATTATAGAAAGCCACGGTACGGTCAATTTCCTCGGTGACGGTGGGGATCTTTTCCGCCAGCGATGCCGCCTCGCCGGGCAGGGACAGGGTGCGAATTAGCTGGGGCAGCCTGTCTACAATAACTATAATGTCAAGGCTGTCCAGCCTAGTATTGACGATTATCGCCCGGGGTACATTCAGGGTACGACATAGAGACAGAGGGGCTAAGTCCATAATATATGGCTCAATACCTGCTGTCTTTAGCGTCTGGTATGAAGCGTCGGCTACATTGCGGGGAAAGGCAGCCAGGAAAACGCTTGTCTCCCCTACCGCCGACGGAATACGCTGGTAGGAAAGGTAGACCTCATCTAAAGGTACCGGTATCACCCTGGCCGCTTCCTGCTTTACCGCCTCGGGCAGTATTGCCTCGGGTAGCTCGGGCAGGGAAATTAGACGGTAGAGTGAGTTGAGACCGCTTAAACCAACGACGTATTTGCCCCCGGCTTCCTTTATCATCCTGAGTAGTTCCTTGATTTTGTCAGATACCTGAGCTTCATCAACAACTACCCCCTGGCTGACCAGACCCGGGTCCAGGTACAGGCTGGCCCACTTCTTTACCTTCCTGCCCTCAACCACCACCAGGTTAACCGTGTTATCATTTATAAACAGAGTTTTTATTCTTTTAGCCATTTTCCCTCACCTTGGATATGCGTAGATTAATAGTTGAATGGTAGCCTGCGGAGCTAGCTCTCTCCTAGCCGCATCGGTTTCCGCGCCTTCCAGCGCTTCCGCTTCCGGAGCGTCGAGGTTTTCTATTTCCACCAGCCTTATAGTGCTGATGTTAAATTCTTCGCTGACGGCTAGGAGGTGAATGAATTCGAGCACCTTGCCCACCGTCTCGTCAGAAAATACCTCGTAATCCCCGACTGTTTTGGGTGGTAGTTCGGTATTCTGTACCTTTACTTCAGCCGCGCCAACCGAATAGACGATATCGGTGTCTTCTACGTCTTCGTCGTACGGCTCAAAAGCGGAAAGCTCCATTATCATCAGGTCGCAATCAGCGGCAAGCTTGAACATTACTTCATCGTATTCAATGCTTTCCACGGACTTGGGGTATCTTGCCTCGCTACTGTTAAGTGCCGCTGTGGCTTTGGCAAGTTCACCGTCCCACTGGGCGACCTGGACTTCCAAATCCTCCTTCTCCGCCGTAAGCTTGGGCAGGAGGCTCTGAGCCGAAGCCAGTTTGTCATTTAATTCGCCTTGCTCTCCGGCCTGCCCCAAATAGATGGTGAACAGGGCGGCAAAGCCGATGATGAAAATGCCAATACCTAAAACTAATAAGGCTGTTTTGCTTATTTTCATATGTCTAGTCCTTCCTAGTGGATTTCATAGCTCATGGTACCTACTTCGAAATCCTCACCGCCGGATACCAGAGTGCTGCGCACCGAGAAGACCACGTAGCTAAGCATGATGCCGTCGCAGCCCGAGCCGTAACCTACAGTCTCGATGCGAATCTTGGCCTGGGTATCACCGGGCTGCACGATGGTTGATAGAGAGGTGCCAGTTCTGTCCTGGGTATAGGTATCAATATCAACCCCGGAGATTTCCCCCGAGCCCTGACCGTCCAGCTGCTGCGGAGTAAACCCGGTAGCCGATGAATACCCGTTAAATACATTTTTATAGTAGTTGGGGGCGCTTGCGCTGTTATCGCCCAAGTCACGGAAGGTGGTGTACTGTTGCCCCTTGAACCTGGTATAATCGGGGTCAATCCAGTCGTCGCCCTCGGCGGCGAAGATGGTGAGCTTGGCATCCCTGTCCTCTTCCGGGGCCTCAAAGCCGAGTATGGTGAACTCGGCAGTGGCGCCGTATCTATCCCAGAGGTAGGATAGCTGGTCATAGAGATAGATTTGATGCGCTTCCTGTTCGGCGCTGGCGTAGATGATTATCATTGACCAGCCGGCGTTGGTTGCCTGCAACCAGAGAGGACTCTGGTCACAGGTACTGGCCGGGATGGCGTTTACCCCACCCAGGGTGAACTTAGTCCCGTTGACATCAGTAGTTATTCCCGTGACCTCGGCGGTGACGTCGGCAAAGCAGGAGTATTGATAGCCGTCCGAACCGGGGGTAGGCAGCACATAGAACCTATCGCGGAATACCCCGCCGGGGTTGTCATCTTCGGTGCCGGCTATACCGTCTCCGTTGGTCGGCGCTATCAACGTGTCATTAACCTCGAGGGTAATGTACTCATCAGCCCCATCAGTAGTCCACCAGGCTGTCCAGTAGAGAAATGCCTTCTTTATTATGGCATCAGCGGGCACAGCCCCGGCATTTACGGTGGCAGAGCTTTCGTTAAAATAGGTGCCGCGGCAGTTATACTGGCAGTGATAGTTGCAGGGGGGGCCGGGTTCAATAACCTCATGAGCACCGTGACCATGACCAACCACGTACCTGTTCCAGCACTCGGTCATCAGGCTGTTGCCAATAGCGATGTAATCTCCCTGCAGAGATGAGCTGGTGCCGCCACCGGTTGAGGTATATTTGGGTGTGCCCCAGGAAACATAGACGGCGCTGCTGGCGGTTTTGCCTTCAGTAGCCGCGCCCATGGGAGGGGCGGTGCCTACGGAGTTTATATGATAGAAGCCAACACCGGGGTCCCAGGCTATGCCGGCATCAATCTTTATCCAGGGGAAGAAGACTTCGGGTTCAGTTACGCCGGCTGGATATTCGAAATCGAAGGTCAGCCTTATGGTGGGAGGATACTGCTCCCCAGGGGTAATGCCGCTCCCGGAGGGGGGAGGCATTAAATCGGAGAGGTCGCCAAAGTCGATGCCGGAGTAGTTCCAGAGCAGAGCAGTACCATCACGGTGGGGTGTTGGGGTCGGATTCTTGACCAGGTACAGGATTTCCGACATGCGGTCCCTTATGGGGCCAGACGGGTAGTCATTGAGGCTCTGGCCAATTGGAACGCCGTTAATCGTTACCGAACCGTCAACATATTGATATCCATAGGGCAGCCAGACCCCTATCCGGTTCACATTGGAGTCAGCCGATTCAGTGATGAAGTCAGAAATATAGTTGGTGGTATCGTCAGTATTGAAATAACCGGCTACCGTTACCTGCTCATTGACCTGGGGGGTGGGGTCATTCAGCCCTTCCAGGAGCCAGACGTAGGAAATAGTAACGTCGACCTGGTCGTCATTGATGTCGTCCGGATTGTCCAGGTTACCAGGGTCATCGTCAGTCAGGTCATAGGTAACCGTCCAGTTAATGTCATCCGGCTCCCAGTCAGAATCCAGCTGTTTAATCCGCGTCTCACCCTGTAAATACCACAGGGCATCTTCTATTCCGGCATCGGCGGCATAGAACAGCTTCATGCGCTCTTCATAGACCTCTTTTCCCGTCTTCAGACCCGAGCCGACATGACTTAACATGGGGACGATGATGAAGGCGCTGACGAGCATCATAATCATGACCATAATCAGCGTCTGGCCCTTCTCTCCCGATATTAGTCTGTTTAACCTCTTTTGTTTCATTTGTCTCCCCCTATCCTGGCTACCGCCAGCTTGGTCTTGGAACAACTTCATATACTCTGGTCTCATTTTGTTCCTCTAAGCCACCACCCACAGTAACCGTTACCTGAAGGGTAAACTTGCCATCAGTAAAATCACAGTAAGTCTTGGTGGGGTCCGGGTTGATATACTGGGCTATGCGATCCCGCTCGCCGTCATCACGCCATAATTCCGTGCCTTCTATTGTGTAGTTGACCTCGCTCGAGTTACCTTCCCAATCAATCCAGGTTAATTTCAATGGGAATCTGGTGCCATCAGGGTCGTCAACCGCCTCATCAGCCGGTTCGACCCTACGCGCCTGCTGGGCATCACGGCTGATTTCAAAGCCAGCCTCCTGTACATCCCTGATGGCAATCATATGGTTGTTGGTGCGACCGCTGCCGGTAACCACCTGGAAAATAGTGGCGGTGATGGTTCCGGAAATAATGGCGCTGATGGTGAGAGCCATCACGAACTCAATCAGGGTAAAGCCAGCCTGATTTTTGATTACTTTACGCAGTTTGTGAAATATCATCGGTATGTCCTGTAACCCTCTAAGTCAAAGACCGGCTCACCGTGGTGTTGTACAACCACCGTTATGCTCTGAATACCGTCGTCAGTGTCAATCCCATCACCTTTGGGGTCCAGCCGCATGGTATTAAGAACAATACTATAGCCATCGGGAAGCTCCGAGCCCGAGATTTCAAGATATACTGGCGGATTATTATCGGCATCGTAGGGTTGGATTCTGACATATTCCATCTGAGTGCGGGCTATGCTTTCGGCGGTGGCCCGCTCATCGGCAATGGAGATTGCTCTGGAGCCGGTGGCCAGGGCACCGAGAAAGCCAGCCGCCACTATGCCCAGTATCGCCAGGGACAGCACCACCTCGAGGAGGGTGAAACCTTTTTCTTCTTTTAGCAGCTTTGCTTTTTTCATCGAGCTTGGCTCCTACATACTTACTTGTCCGTAGATGGAATACATGGCCGAAAGTAGAGATATGGCAATAAAGCCAATTATTACGGCGATGACTATAATCATGGCCGGTTGAATGAGCCCTACCGCCGAACCCGTCCTGTCATCAGCCTCAACTTCATAGCTCTGGGCTACCGTGGTCAGGGTGTTGTCCAGGTTGCCGGTTTCCTCACCAACACCGACCATCTGCACCATTAATGGCAGGAAGAGTTTATTTTTAGCCATGGGTTTGGATAAGCCCTGGCCCCTGATTAATTCCTGCTGGACTTCGGTTAGCGCCTCGACCATAACCTTGTTGCCACTGCCGTGAATCACCATCGACATAATTTCGGGTAATGGTAAGCCGACCTTGAACAGGAGTGACATAGTCCGGCAGGCGCGGGAAAGCTCGGTAAGCACGTTAATTCTACCTATTACCGGCGAAGAGAGCATTAATTTGTCAAACTGATATTTGCCGGCTGGCGTTCTGATGTAAATATAGCCCAGAATACCGGCTGCCAGTGCCGCCAGCAGGAGGAAAAGCCCGTATGCAATAAGCCAGCTTGAAAAGTCAATGAGCAACTGTGTCGCCATCGGTAGTTTGACATCGAAAGCCGAGTACAGGTCAATGAATGTGGGCATGACGAAGGCGACGATTATGATTACCACTACAACAGCTACCCCGGCGAGCATAAGGGGATAGCTGAGGGCGCTCTTGACCTTTTTTTCGGTGAGAAGGCTCCTTTCCATATGATCGGCCACCTGCCGCAGCACTACTTCCAGGTTGCCGCCCTGCTCACCGGCGGATATTGTCCGGTGATACATTTCAGAGAAGGCCCGTGGATGTTTGCTTAAGGCCGTGGATAACGAAGTGCCGCCACGAATATCAGAGGCTACCTCACCGACTATCGACTTTAAGCCGCGATTGGTTATCTGGCTCTGCAACAGCTCTAAAGAGCTGACAATATCAGTACCGGATTCCAGGAGTAACGCCAGCTGGCGGGAAAACATGATTATCTCTCTCGATTTTATCCGGGAAAAGCGTCCGGCCACGCTGCCCATATTAAGGAAGGGGGTCGTTGTCTTAAGGTTGACCAGCTGGTAGCCGCCATAGTTAAGCAGGCTGGCCGCAGCTGCTTCGTCGGTGGCGGAAAGCCTACCTTTGACCAGTTTTTTATCCGCTGTATAAGCTATATACTGAAAATCCATAATTCCTCCACAGACCGTTAATCTCCAGAATAGGCATTGCGCAGAACCTCGGAAGGGGTGGTTATGCCCTCCTTTACCTTGCGCATACCGTCTTTCATCATAGTTACCATACCTTCTTTAATTGCCTGGGCACGAATCTCACTGCTGTTCACCTTGCTGGTGACCATCGTCCTGATGGTATCGCTCATGGCCATAATCTCAAAGATTCCGATCCGGCCTGTATAACCGGTATAAGCACATGACTTGCAGCCGGTGCCATAGACAAATTCAGTTACCTTCTCCCCCATTTCTCGTTCATAAGCCATCTGCTCCACCAGCGGCGCCTCGATGGGATGGCCGCAATCACGACAGACACGCCGCACCATCCGCTGGCCGATAACCCCGAGAACCGCCGAGGCGATTAAGAAGGGCTCTACATGCAGGTCAATAAGACGGGAGAGCACGCCCGAAGCATCACTGGCGTGGACGGAGGATAGCATAAGGTGGCCGGTGAGGGCGGCTTGAACCGCTATGTTGGCGGTTTCCGCATCGCGTATCTCACCAACCATTATTATATCGGGGTCAAGACGAAGTATGCTCCTCAACCCGCTGGCAAAGGTAATGCCGGCCTGGTGATTGACCTGAATCTGGTTAATATCCTTAAACCGATATTCGGCCGGGTCTTCAATGGTAATGATATTTCTGCCCAGAGAGTCCAGGGAGCTGATTGCGGCATATAAAGTTGTGGTCTTACCCGCTCCGGTAGGACCGCTGGTCAAAAGCATGCCGTATGGAATCTTGAGCATGGCTTCAAACTTTGCTTTGCTATCGGGTAACATGCCAAGCTCAGTTAGCCCTAAAGCCGCCACCGACTTGTCCAGAAGACGCAGCACCGCCATCTCGCCGGTAACCGTGGGCGTGGTGGCGACACGAATATCTATCTCTCGCCCTTTAGCCTTGACCGAAAACTGGCCGTCTTGAGCCCGATGACGGTCGGCAATGTTTAAATCGGACAGAATCTTGATGCGGGAAAGGAGGGCTAAATGTACATTTAGCGGCAGCGACATGAGGTCCTGAAGGGTACCATCAATACGGTAGCGCACCCTTAACCTGTCCTCTTCCGGCTCAATGTGAATATCAGAGGAACGGGCTTTGACCGCCTCTTCAATAATAAGATTGAGCGCCTGAGCCAGAGGGGCGTTAGTATCAGTATTAAAAGCCAGTCTCTCTGCCGATGCATCATCAGTCACGGAAACGCGGGAAAGCTGTTTCTCAATCTCGCCATAGCCTTTGTAGTTGAAGTCTATGGCCTGACGGACTTCTTCGGCACTGGCGGCTACCGGTTTAATCCTCATCCGGCTCAGCGCCGAAAAAGCCTCCAGGGCAAAAATGTCGGTGGGGTCGGCCATGGCTACCTCTAGGGCATTACCCGTTACCGCCAGCGGGATGGCCCCGTACCTCCTGGCCATCACCTCGGGAATCAACTGCAGGGCCTCCGGCTGAAGGTTTTGCATTAAACGTTTGCGCACCGATTCGGTGGCCGTAGCCTCTTTCTTTTCTTCTTTGACCGGCTTCTGCACCAGCGGGGTTATCTTCTCTTCCAAAGAGGCTGATTCATCCACCAGTGGGGCTATCCTCTCTTCCAGAGAGGCTGACTCATCCACCAGTGGGGCCATCTTCTCCTCCAGAGAGGCTGGCGCCTCCGCCGGCGGGGCCGGCCTTTCTTCAGTGAGCACGTCCTGATGAGCCAGCTTGTTATTTAACTCAAATACCTTTATCCGCTGGTGCTCGGCAAATTGCTTGGCTTCGGGGCTGAGACCGGGCGAGATAACAATGGCTTTCTCATCAATGCCTACCTCGTAGGCTTTAGTGTCAAATATGGATACCCTCTCCAGGCTTACCTCCTCTTCCCCATTGATGAAATCTATGCCCAGGCTGTGACTGACCTGGTCGGTATTGGTATAGGCTAATATGTCAAAGCTGTATTCCAGCCCGGAGCGGCCGCGGATTTTGGACTTTTCCTCGACGGTGTAACCACGACCGATCAGGGATGCCACCAGCTGTTCTTTGGTCTCAAATTTGACAGGCTCCTGTGTCTGAGCTGGCGGCGGCGTCTGATGTGATTGCTGCGGCTTCATCTCTAACATTGATTCAATCTGCTCCACGCCGATGACCTTTATTCGCTGCTTCTTGGCTAACTGCTTTGCTTCCTGGCTGAGCTCAGGGATAGTAATGAGCACCCGACCCTGGATGCCGGTATCATAAGCTTTGTTGGCAAAATTGAAGATGTTAGCCACTTCCGCTTCCTTATCGCCACCAGCGGTAATGCAGATGGCGATATTGTAAGTGGTGAAACCGTCATCCTTCTGAGCCAGCATGTCAAAGGTATGCTCGATCCCAGACTTACCCAGCAGCTTGGCTCCATCGGTTATCTCGTAGCCCTGCTTCTCAAGGTAGGCTCTGATCTGGGATTTTACCTCTTCGTCCATGTTCACCTGACTCATGTCACCTCCCCCATTTTTAGCCACCCCTGTCTCCATTAATCTTTCCACTCAAGATACCTTTTCCTTATATTAATTGTTCGGAATTAACCGTGCGTAAAACTGGCGTTTAAATCTCATTAAAATCACGATTTTACCTCCGCCGGAATCCAGCCGTTGCGCATAGCCAGTGCCACGGCATGAGCCCTATCATTGGCATTGAGCTTGCGCAGGATAGAACTGACGTGGTTTTTTATCGTCTGCTCGCTGATTTCCAGAATATGGGCAATCTGCTTGTTTGAGTTGCCCTGAGAAATATAGTTTAGAATCTGGGTCTCCCGGTAGGTGAGGGGGGCGGTTACCGTCTCCATTATTTTCCCCGCCGAGACTATGTCCCGAAATTGCCTCAAGACATGTTCGGCGACCACCGGCCTGGTTATAAGGCTGTCATTGATGGGGTATTCGCCGTGACAGGCCCGCTTTACAATATTGACCAGGTCTTCGGTGGTGGTGTTTTTATTAAGGTAAGCTACGGCACCGGTCTTAATAACCTCAAATAGCTCATCGTCACTGGAGTTGGGGCTCAGCATAACGACCTTGCTGTTGGGGTAGCGACGGGCAATCTTGCGACCCAGCTCCAGACCGCTTAAGGCCGGGTAATTAATGTCCAGCAAAACGACGTCCGGGGATTCGGTTTCAATTACATCTAACGATTCATCATTAGGGGCGCTTTCCAGCACCTTGAATCCAGCCTGCTCCGACAGTGCCTGGCGTACGCCAGACCGAAAAAACGCCTGCTTATCAATTATCACTACCGTAATCTCGTTCATCTGGACACCCCTTCACCATATCTATCCAAAATCTCGTCCCCGCCATTATTGTGCTGTTCGGAAAGGAAGATGGTAACATCCTCATGTCGGAATCTCCGGTCACCCCGAGAACCTATGCGATACGCCTTTATTACCCCTTGATT
>Ga0315545_1001798_pt1 | contig 20208 bp, 9 predicted proteins | sample SalMarSW160210MG_FD_203096 | JGI IMG/M metagenome (GOLD analysis project Ga0315545, IMG submission 203096) | Salt marsh sediment microbial communities from the Plum Island Ecosystem LTER, Massachusetts, United States - Salt Marsh Sediment SW1602-10 ...
TTACAAAATTGTTCCTAAGGAGAAGACCTTGCTGGAACCGGCAGATATGAAGGGTCTAATTTTCCTCGGACTACAGGGGATGATAGACCCGCCCCGGGAAGAAGCGGTTGAGGCAGTCCGTAAATGCAAGATAGCCGGGATAAGGTCAGTAATGATAACCGGTGACCATGTACTGACGGCAAAGGCTATTGCCCGTCAACTTGGGATAACAGCTAGTGGTAAAGATAGTGCTCTAACCGGGCAAGAACTAGCCAGGATGAGCGATGAGGGGTTATATGAAGCTGTGGGCAAGGTCTCGGTTTATGCTAGGGTGGCTCCAGAACATAAGTTGAGGATAGCTCAGCAATTGCAGAAGAGGGGGCAGATTGTGGCGATGACTGGTGATGGAGTAAATGATGCCCCAGCCCTAAAGGCAGCCGATATAGGCATAGCCATGGGGATAACTGGAACCGAGGTAAGTAAGGAAGCCTCTAATATGGTTCTGACTGACGATAACTTTGCCAGCATAGTAAATGCCGTGGAAGAAGGCCGGCATGCTTGGAATAATCTGGAAAAGGCTATCCTTTATACCCTGCCTACGAATGGCGGACAGGCACTACTGGTTATGGGGGCAATTTTAGTGGCTCCATTCGTAACTCTCTTTGCCATGCGTCTTCCTTTGGAGCCGATACAAATCCTGTGGGTAAATTTGTTTGATTCAGTATTCCTCACTATGCCTCTAATGATGGAGGTCAAGGACAAGGGTTTGCTTGAAGCCCCCCCGCGCGACCCTAAGGAGAAGATAGCGAATCGCCTATTCTTTGAGAGGGTTGGTTTAGTGTCAGTGGCTATGGCGGCTACTGCTTTTATTATATATTGGAGCTTTGGACATATAGCCCTTGCCTCAAGCAATATAGATATAATGTTAACTCAGGCACAGACGGCAGCATTAATGAGCGTGGTGATGGTGCACATAGGCTATGTGATGACCGCTAGGTCAACCTTTGGGTCGGCTTTTACCTTTAGCCCCTTCTCCAATAAGTGGCTTCTATGGGGGATAGCACTAACTATTATTATAGACCTGATGATGGTCTACCTCCCCTTCATGAATACCATATTTAGGACGGCACCTTTCCCCGCACATTGGTGGCTATGGGTACTCATAGGTTTACCAGTAGGCTTTGGATTACCTGAGTTGGAAAAGCTGGTGAGAAGACGATTAAGCAAAGGAGATCGTAGATTTGAAACGGAGTAAGTGGCTATCTCTTGCTTCATCGCCCGCAATAGTGTATTATAATTGTAAATGTGTGCCCCTGTAGCTCAGGTGGATAGAGCACCAGCCCCCGGAGCTGGGCGCGAGCGTTCAAGTCGCTCCAGGGGCGCTCTTTCTGTTGGTCAGGAGGTTTGAGTGATAGATAATGCGACACAGCTTATTGAGATTAGATGGCATGGTCGTGGTGGTCAAGGTGCAGTTACCTCTGCTGAACTATTGGCACAGGCGGCTATAAGTGAAGGCAAATATGCTCATGCCTTTCCCAGCTTTGGTCCAGAGAGGAGGGGCGCACCGGTCTTAGCCTTTGTTAGAATAGATAGTAAACAACCCATTAAGATAAGGGCAGAAATAAAACAACCTGATATAGTAGTAGTGCTTGACCCCGGGCTACTACGCATTGTTAATGTTACCTCAGGGCTTAAGACCAATGGAATAGCAATAATTAATACCAAAAAACAAGCTGAGCAACTTAGACATGAATTTGACATAAAGTATAAACTGGTAGTAATTGATGCATCCAGTATTGCCAGGCAGATGTTAGGTGTTCCTATTACTAATACCACTATGGTGGGGGCTCTGGTAAAAGCCACCGGTGTGGTTAAATTAGAATCCTTGTTTGAGCCACTAAAACACCGCTTTGGGCACTTGGCAGAAAAGAATATTAACGCTATGAAAAAGGCATACCAGGAAACTGTAGTAAATGATATTGTTTAATAACGCCTGTTGCTACGACCCAACATCTCATAAGGGTTAATTCATAACCCTTAGAGGTTGTGAGGGCAAAGACTGAAAGGAGATGTTGAGGCGTAACCCCGAGATACAACTGCAGGGTTGGTGGGAAGAATTAGGTTGATAAAGGAGTAAGGAGAGTTGAGTAAACCTGAGGGTGAACTAACCTGGAAGGACCTTAAGATTGGCTCAATAGTAACCGAGCCAGGGAATGCCAGCCAATATCAAACAGGGGCTTGGAGGTCACAAAGACGGAGCCTCGATATTAAAAGATGCATAAAATGCGGTATTTGCTACATTTTTTGCCCCGAGGGGTGCATTGAACAGAATGATGAGGGATACTTTGAAGCCAATCTATTTTACTGTAAGGGGTGTGGTATTTGTGCCTGTGAGTGCCCAACAGAGGCAATAACCATGGGAGAGGAGGAATGATGACAAGAAGGGTAGGAATAGAGATATCACGGGCAATTGGCGAAGCAGTCAAACTAGCTAATGTTGATGTGGTGGCTTCCTATCCTATCACCCCACAGACTCATATTGTTGAGCACATTGCCGAGTTAGTAGCAGATGGAGAATTAGATGCCGCCTATATTCCGGTTGAATCTGAACACTCAGCAATGAGTGCCTGCCTTGGGGCATCAGCGGTGGGGGCTAGGGCATTTACTGCTTCTGCCGGTCAGGGGTTGGAGTTGATGCATGAAGTATTATATGTTGCCTCATCTATGCGGCTACCAGTAGTTATGGCAGTGGCTAATCGGGCTTTATCAGCACCGTTAAGCGTCTGGGGTGACCACTCTGATGCGATGGCAGTTCGAGATACCGGGTGGATTCAAATATTTACTGAAAATGGGCAGGAGGTTATTGATAACGTTCTATGCGCCTTCCGCATTGGTGAAGACCAAAGAGTTTTGCTTCCGGTAATGGTTCACCTGGACGGATTCCACCTGTCACACATGATTGAACCTATATACATGCCGGAGCAGAGTGAGGTTGACAATTTTATCCCTCCATATCAGCACCCCTTGCCTCTAGACCCGGATAAACCGGTAACTATGGGAGCCTTCGCTCCACCTTTCATATATTCAGAGACGAAGAAGGCACAGGAAGTAAATTTAACCGCGGCTAAGGAGGTAATCCTCCAGTGCTGGGAAGAGTTTGGTAGCATCTTCCAGCGCTATTATCATCCAGTAGAAACCTACCGCAGTGAAGATGCCGAAATACTCCTGCTGACTATGGGCAGTTTCGGTGAAACAGCAATGATAGCTATCGATGCTATACGGAAAGCGGGCAAGAATGTGGGGCTGGTAAAGCTCCGCTTATGGCGACCCTTCCCCTTTACCGAAATGCCAAGGTTCTCATTGTGTTGGACAGGGCCCTTTCCTTTGGCGGACCTGCGGGACCAGTTTGCTCAGAGGTTAAGGCAGCCTTATATAATGAAGACAAGAAGCCAAAGATAATCAGCTTCGTTGGTGGTTTGGGAGGCAGGGATATTACTCCAGATGGGTTTAGCGAGATAGTTAATAGAGGTATAGAAATCTCACAAACAGGGAGTGAGCGAGAATTTGAGATGTATGGGGTGAGGGAATAATGGACAAGAATACTATTTCTGTCCCACGAGTGGTGCCTAGGAAAATAAGGGAAAGGTATGCTGTTCAGGCTCCTCGGCTGGTAACTACAGATGAATTCTTGGCGCCTGGTCATCGAGCTTGCATAGGTTGTGGTGAAGCCTTAGCCGTAAGGCTAGCCTGTAAAGCACTAGGAGCGAATGTAATAATCGTTACCGCTACCGGCTGCATAGAGATCATTTCATCGCAGCTTCCCTGGACTTCATGGCGAGTTCCCTGGATTCATACTCTATTTGAAAATACAGCGGCGGTGGCTTCCGGCGTAGAAGCAGGTTTAAAAACTATGATAAGGAAAGGAAGGCTCCCAGACAAAGAGGTAAAGGTAGTAGCTATGGCTGGCGATGGTGGAACCAGTGATATCGGGGTTCAGGCGTTATCTGGGGCGTTAGAGAGAGGTCATGACTTCCTTTATCTTTGCTTTGACAACGAAGCCTATATGAATACTGGAATACAAAGGTCTTCAGCTACTCCTTTTGGTGCCTCTACCACTACTGCACCAGCGGGTAAGATGAGCATAGGGCAGGTTACTTGGAAAAAGAATATGCCAGCTATTGCTGCCGCTCATGATATTCCCTATATAGCTACCGCCTGCCCCAGTTATCCTTTTGATTTGATGGATAAGGTGGCAAAGGGAATAGCCACTCAAGGTCCGGCTTACATTCATATTCTATCTGTTTGCCCCACTGGTTGGAGGTCGGCTACCGATTTAACTATCAGGATAGGCAGCCTAGCTGTAGAGACAGGGATATTCCCTCTATATGAAATAGAGGATGGCAAATATAAATTGAGTGTTGATGTACCCAAACTTAGGCCGGTTACCGACTATTTGAAGCTACAGGGCAGGTTCAGGCATCTATCTGAAGAAACCATAGAGAAGATTCAACATAGGGTAGAAGAAGAATACGCCAAGCTTACGGAGAAAGTAGCACTAACAAAAGGGCTTAACGAGTAGAGGAAGGGTAGCCGTCCCCTTTCTCAGCCTTTGGACATTTGTATTGGATGTAGCCCCTAATGCCCCACTGTAGAGACTAAAACCCCACAGTAACTAACTTGACCGATAGTAGAAGCTTTGTTATATTTTGGGTGACGGGGTGTAGCGCAGGTGGCTAGCGCGCAGCGTTTGGGACGCTGAGGTCGGAGGTTCAAGTCCTCTCACCCCGACCATTGTAGCGGAAAGACCTTTTTATTAGTGTGGTTATTAGTGTGGTGGGGAAGGGGGGATTTGAACCCCCACGCCTTTCGGCACATGATCCTAAGTCATGCTCGTCTGCCAGTTCCGACACTTCCCCCCGAAGCTACGCTAGAGACAAACAATACACCTTCAAAAAGTTAACCATCGGTTAACTTCTTATCGGTTAAATTAAGAGCTACTAAAAGTCTTCCTGAATAGTATGAGAGAAGGTATCTCCAAGCACGCAATACTATTTTACCACAATTGTTTGATAAAGTTTATAGGCTAGCCGTTAACTTCAGAGGGGATAAATGAATTACTAAATAGCCTAGATTGTGGTAATGCTAAAAACTCCTACTTCAGGTCTATTAGAGCCTTATGTAATTGGCTGATAAGGAATGATTTCCTTAAGGAAAATCCGCTTAGGAATGGTGACCTTCCCCAGTCTACTAGAGCAATATCCCCTAGCTTAACGAAAGAGAAAGTTAGTTATCTCATAGAGAATGTAAACAGACTTAAAGAAAGGGCTATTCTCTCTCTTTGGTTGTCAGCAGCCAGGGTTATGTGAGGAAGAAATAGCTTTGCACCTGACTGGTGGACGAGTCCAAGAAGATAGCATTGATGTTTTGAATGTACGTGGACTGTATATTCATAATCATAGTGGGGAAAAGTTGTATATTTAGGTAGTAACCAATATAGTGATGGTGAACTGCTCCTTTATAATTCTGACGAGGGGCAACTTGTACAATTAGGAGTTAGCATTTATAGTGGCTCGGGGCCTCTCGTATTCTCAAGTCCCGATGGTAATCCCACTGCTAGTCTAGGCATCTACCCTGCGAATGAGAATTTTAAGGGGTTTTCTGTATCTTTATGATGATAATGCAGAAACTCTTATTAGTCTATATAGCCCTGTGCAAGAGAATCGAACTGTTGAAAAGGAACTGGTGGCGGTGTAGAATGCTTAGCATTGGAGGTATCCAGGCCATGAGTTTTTACAGGAGAATTGGTACAGAACCAATATGGATGCATTTATAACAAATGGCTAGATATGGTTCTAGGCAAAACGGAAACTCAATGTAGAAACCACGTCGGATATACCAAAGAAATATCAATGAGAACTCAGTAACTACGGAGGGTAGAAAGGGAGCAGCCTAAAACAAGGTGTCTAGACCCCTGCCTGATGCTGATGTATGTTGGAACTGAGGATTTATACATATTACGGAAATAACTGAACTCTGTCATTGTTCTAGGGCTTTTCCTCTCGCAATAACAGGATAGATTGTGCGGTGATTTCGGCGGTTAAATATGATTATATAGGGACCCTTGATTGGTTCTCTTATTCTCTCCATATTTTCTGAATGTGTAGGGCGGCTTATTTGGTGACACACATCTGAAATCCACCCACGTGGAGAATCTACTTCTGCGTGATGTGCCAGAGGCTATGGTCTTCTACAGCGATGGCAAAGACCTCCAACCGCCCATCTTTATTTTGCTCTACGGCAAGGGAGTCTAGAGTTTTGCCAGCAAGTGGGCTCAAACCGCCCCAAATGCTCCAGCCATCGTTGGGCGCAACCTGCCAGATATGCAAGGGTACGGTGACGCTGCTAGAACCTATAATACTCATTCCGATGGCAAAGACCTCCATCCGCCAATCCTTATTTTTCCCTACGGCAAGCAGGCTGAGAAGCTTTGTCCCACCAGGAGGGGTGCCACCTAACTTCATCCAAGCACCCCAAGGACCTTGATGGTTGGGTTTGGGCTGCCATGTATGCCAGAGGGCTCCGTCACTACCGACAGCAAATACCTCCAGCCGCCCATCCTTATTTTGCCCTACAACAGGGTAAGGTGAGGATGTAGTGGTGGTGGGGGTGCTCAGGCTCGTCCAGCCACTCCAGGAAGTTTGGTTTGGCTGAGTCTGGTATCTGTGCCAGAGGGCGACATTCGTTAATCCGAATTCGCCTTTACCCGGGCTGCCACCCCCAGCGAAGACCTCCAGCCGACCATCTTTATTCTGTTCCACAGCAAGAGTGTAAAGTTTTACTCCCACAGTGGGAGTGCCCAAGCTTGCCCAATCGCTCCAGGGACCCTGGCCAGGTTTGGGCTGATAGGTATGCCAGAGAGACCCGTTGCTGCCGATGGCGAAGACCTCCAGCCGACCATCCTTATTCTGTCCCACAGCAAGTGTGTAAAGTGCTATCCCACCAGTGGGAGTGCCCAAGCTCGCCCAACCACTCCAGGGACCCTGGCCAGGTTTGGGCTGATATGTATGCCATAGAGACCCGTCGCTGTCAATGGCGAAAACCTCCGGCCTCCCATCCTCATTCTGTCCCACAGCAAGCCTGGAAAGTGCTGTACCAGCAGTGGGAGTGCCCAAGTTTGACCAACCACTCCAGGTACTTTGGTTAGGTTTGGTCTGGTGGGTGTGCCAGAGAGCGCTGTCGCTGCCGATGGCAAAAATTTCCAGTCGCCCATCCTCATTATGTCCCACGGCGATAGATTCAATGCCGTAATTTCCCGTAAGCGGTTTGCCCAAGCTCACCCAGCTACCCCAGTTATTGAAAGAGACCGCCGCCACAGTAAAGTTCTTCTGACTCCCGTCACCGGCAATATATTCATTTTGCTCTGTGTAGCCTTGAATTCTGACTCGTCCTTTGGTAGTCGCTTTTTCGGGAACCCACAGGTATGAATTCCAACCCGTTTTGGCATTAAGGTTGCTGGCTATTGGAGTCCAATTATTTCCTCCGTCCGTTGAGAAAGAGATGGTTGTCTTCTTGATTTTGTTTCCCCAGACAAACCAGGAGATTGTAGTGGGCATCAGTCGGTTAAGAGTCTCTCCTCCATCTGGGGAAGTGATAATCAGGTGATGTCCATCCGTTCCACCTCCAGGTAATAGATAATCAACCCCAGAGCAATAAGCATAATTATATTCGTCCTTTTGGTCTTCAGCAGTCTTTCCCCACGTGTTGTATACGATGACAAACTTCTGACCGGTAGAGGTTGTGCGATACCCGAAGGCGGTCATTGAGTGTCCCTGTATCCCGACAACACCGGCTGGCACTGACCAGACTGCCGGACTGCCGCTATCAATTTGCCCCTTTAAAGTGCTCCAGGCCCAATCATTTGATGAGGTTGCGGTTACCTTCGGGTACGAAAAATTGTAATTCTGAGTTTCAGTGATAAATTCTCCCAAGTCCTTATACCCAGTTCCATCAGGTCGCTTCCTCCAGGATTTCGTCTTAGGGTCTATCATCTCGTCTATGAAGTTAGGAACATTGTTTCCCGAAGAATGTTCAAACCAGTAGTCAATTAATCGCCCATAGCCTGTAATTGTGCCGGTGCCTTTGAAGTAGTTGTCCCAGAAGCCAACAACCATCGTTGCTGCAGTAGGAACACACCACCACGTCCAGTCAACCACGGGCACCAACTTCCAATATGGGATTAGTTTGGTGGTATGGGTTCCAGATATGTCATCAGCATCAATGCCAATGGGTGTAAGCTCTGTGGCTCGCTCCCATATATCTTCTATCTCCCTCATCATCTCCGGCGGGAGGGGAGGACGAGGTTCAGCGACTAAAACCTCTTCTGGTGTCTTCTCTTCATGTGAATTCACGTGAATGAGGATACTATCTTCTCGGGATGTAAATTCAAAATACTCCTCGTGCGGGCCTAAGAAATAAAGCCTGTCCAATCTAACCTCATCGCCGTCGAAGTGGCGATTGGCTTCTTGCTGGGCTAAGTCTCCGACCAAGAAATACGGATGGAGAAAATGTGAGGCTCTAAGGATAGGAAAATTTGTGCTCGTTGCTGATACATATATAGAGCCGAATTCACCTACTGTTTGTCTTAATTCATTGTAAAACTCGGTGGGCATCTTGTAGAAACTCGGTTGGACTTCTGCTTCAGATAGCTCCTGATAATTTGCTCGTAGTTGTCTGACTCTATCAAAGATCTCTTCATATTTTGGGAAGTGATTCGAACCTCGAATGTAGGGAAATACATAAGCGAAAACATCTCCAGTTTCATCCGCCACCGGAAAAGGCTGACCCCGGGCAATGTTTTCACCCCATATTTCAAAGGCGTCAGCATCGGCAATCTTTTCAAGTATAGACATAGGCACAGCGTTCTCTACGTCGAGGTTCGCCGTGGGCACGGAGGGATACTCGTGCGGAAGCGGTACCTCAGGGGGCATCTGACCCCGGCAGTAATCCTCAGCTTCCCCCTGGGTGGGGAAGAAGCGACCGCCACGCTCAACACATTCAGGCTCGGAGGATGGGAAAACCTCGTTGTCAAAGCAACACCATCCTTCGGATGGCATTTCACCCCGGTAATAATCCTCAGCCTCCTCCTGTGTAGGAAAGAAGCGACCGCCGCGCTCAACACATTCAGGCTCGGAGGATAGAAAAACCTCGTTGTCAAAGCAGCACCATCCTTCGGATGGCATTTCACCCCGGCAGTAATCCTCAGCTTCCTCCTGAGTAGGGAAGAAGTGACCGCCGCTCTCAGCACATTCAGACTCGGAGGATGGAAAAACCTCACCGTCAAAACAACACCAGCCTTCGGGTGGCATTTCACCCCGGCAGTAGTCCTCAGCCTCCTCCTGAGTAGGGAAGAAGTGACCGCCACGCTCAGCACATTCAGACTCCGAGGCTGGAAAAACATCGCCGTCAAAGCAGCACCAGCCCTCTGGGGGAAGAGTTCCTTCCTCACCACCTCCGCAAGCAGCCGGGGCTATTCCCAGGAGAAAGACTAATATTGTTAATATGGCTATTCTCTTCATTTCTTAATCCTACTTTCCTTATTGCGTACCAAATATAGGATGGGTATAATCTACTTTGCGGTGAATGGCTTGGATACTGAATTGTTCCAGGTGTTGCCGTCGTCAAATAGAAAGGGCGCGATTTCCCCCCGCACCTGATAGCTACCTACATCATTGACTTGCTGGTTTTGTGAGGTATAGAACGGTACGTTATGCCGAGGACGCAAACCTGGTTCTCGAAAGGTTGAAATCACACACGTAAAGCCATGGGAGATATCGTTGATATGTATCGCCAGGTCGTACTCGCCTGATGGCGTGTCCCCCTCGTTTGTTATGTATGCATTTAGGGCAAGAAACTGTACGGACTGTGGATGTGCGGGAAACACGTCGACCATGGGAATCACAAAGTCTGGATGAGGTGCTGGACCACTTGTCACGCTACCCGGCGGAACTGGTCGCGGAGTCTCTATATCGTCATCGTTGAAGTTGCATCTGGTACAAAACATTGTCCCAATCACCCGCAGTCATACCAGACAGGACATGACTAACCTGAAATGTCCTGTAATCTTCATCGTTTTATATTCCTTACTTTTTATAATTACGTCCCGAATAAAAGGGCTCTCTAGAAATGTGGTTTAGGTTGTTTGTGAAGTCTCTTTTCTCTTTCTTATCCTGATAAAGTAATATATGACGCTGCCTGCTAGTATCACTGCAAGGATAGGGCCAGCAATAAACCAGGCGTTAACGGGTGCTTCCTCTATCACAGTGAGCTCACCAGTGAGCCCATCTATTTCCATCTGATAGTTACCAGTAGAATCCGCAGTGCTAGAAAAGCTGACCGTAGCGCTCTGTCCAGGGGCTAGGGTCACCTCACTCATTGCTTCCACCGCGCCGTTCTTCTTTAGTGCCACATCGTAGCTTCCTTCAACACCACCTGTATTGGTGACCTTAGCAGATATGGTCACGGTCTCCCCCACCGCAACCTGAGTCGGGGTAATATAGAGGTCAGTAACGGTAAATGTCGCCACCCAAGGGGGCTTCCTGATAGGAATATTCGGCTCCTCTTCAATAACTGCAAAGTTTATTTCTCCGGTTTCGCTCTTGTATCCTCCTTTCGAAACAGTTACCAGCAAAGCGTATGAGCCAGTTTCCACCGGTTGAAATACTGTAGGCAGAGTGATATTCTCCTCTGACCCATCAGGATAAGAAATGATTCCCGCAACCTGGATGCTATCAATGGGCGACTCATAATCTATATAAATACTGTCACCTTGTATGAAAACACTGGACTCGTACTCGCATTCCTCATCTTTGCATAGATAGACTGCGAACAGCATTTGCTTGAGCGTTCCTTCAACCAGGAAGGTGACCTCGCTTTCTTCTTCAATGATATTGTCCTCAATCAGTCTGACGGAAACTACGTATTCGTCAGGAGGGAAATCTTCGGTAACGTATATCTCGTATAAAGTGACCGTTTTCGACTCACCAGCGCCTAAGGAAACGGAATGAGAAATCAGTATATCTGGGGCTACATTTGTTTGGCTGGTTAAAAGGCACTCAAGTATAACGTCAATCTCAAATTCCCACTCATTGTAAAGGTCTGCTGTAATGAGGATTGTGTCTCCTGGTTCGTAAATCTGCTGAGCCGTTTCTAGAGAAAACCCCTCTGCTTGGGCGACTTCTACCGGTAAAAAACATACCAAGAGAAACAGAGATAGAAAAATTATTTTTTTCATTTTTACCACCACCTTGGTTTAAAAGTAGGGTCTCCAATGAGAGCGTAATAGGTATCTCCGCAAGGCCAAGGGGTAAGGTCAGCGCTACAATTTGAGTATTCTTCGTTTCTGGCTTCCACATAGACCTGGCCAATCGTTTTCCCTTTAACAAAGGCACCCTCAAGAATGTTGTCGAACATGCGATGCCAGTAGGATATATCAACCGCTCCCATATAGACCATGGCTCCACGCCGAATGTTCTCCATGCAAAAGATGTTATCCGGTGGCTCATACCCCCACGATGCAGTGCAGGTAGCACAAGCTATGTTAAGTATAGTTGAGGGCAGCAGATATTTATTGTTGAGATAATTACTTGTGACCACAGGATGGGGTCCATCAGAGAAGCCAGCACCACCTCCGTGATCGGAATACAGAATCAGGTAGCAATCTTCATATAGAGCCCGTATTGTGGCAAGATTCTTATTTACCGCAGGTGCCTTTGCTGCTCCGTTATCTGCCCCGGCATAGAAGTACACTGTATCGAACTCATTACTAACGTCTGTAGTCCAATAGGTGGTTACAGCGTAGTTGTATAAGCTAGTACCATCGATTTCCTTGTGCTTTGTTTCGGACTGATGGTCTTCGCGCACTATGAGCAAGGCATCTTTCTTCTGGGGCTTTATATCTTCAAAGAAGAGGTCCCGCGCTATATATGCCGACACATCGGAGGTTGAAACGCCGAAGATCCTTCCCACAGCTCTATCTTGCTTCCCATAGTTGACCAGGCTTCCATAGTACCTTCCGTCTGTCTCCTGTCGAAAAGTCGAATATTCATGAGTGAGGAGATTTTGATAAGACATGAGCTTACCTGTAGAAATCTCATAGAAATAAGTTCGCCAAATCCCCCCACGGGCTCCCCAGGGTGGTGCCACATGAACTGGGGGAATACTAGTTCTCCCCTCACTGTACCATATAACGTGGTCTCCTTGAATAACAGGTCGAATTTGCTTGTTACCGCCTGTGGTGAGCTGTGTCTCTGTTTTTGTTGTTATATCATAGATATACACACAGGAATTCCCGTGCCGCCGGTCTGCCCACACGATTCTGTTCCCGGATACGCTAGGATGTACCTGGTGCTCAGATTCAGTGGTGATTCGGACCTCTTTCTTTTGGCCGAGATCGTACATATAGATATCCCACTGGCCGCTGTTTCTCTTGTCCTGCCACACTATGACGTTCCCATCGATTGCTGGATGCAACTGTGCATGTCCGTCAGTGGTTATTCGAATCTCTTTCTTTGTGTTGAGGTCGTACATATAGATGTCCCACTGGTTATTATTCCTTTTGTCCTCCCACACGATTTTGTTTCCGCAAATTGCCGGATTCACCTGGTCATGCGTGTCTGTCGTGATTCTTGTTTGGGTTCCCGCTTTAATATCATACATATAGATATCCCAGTGCTGTTTCTGATTTCCGTCTTTATCCTTATACGTGTTTCTGTTGTCCTGCCAGACAATCTTATCTCCGTAAATTGCCGGATACTTCTGTATGTGGGCATCATTGGTGACCTGCTTCTCGGTCTTATTGGTCAGGTCATACAGGTAGATATCATAATTATTGTTGCGGCTCTGCCACCAGACTACTGTATCTTTATAGATTGCTGGAGATAAGTCACCCGCGCGCGTCGTGACGATAGTCTCTGAACCTGTGCCCCCTGTAGAGCTAAAGGTAACAACTGAGAGCCCCAAGGGCTGGGAATCAATCTTTGAAGGGTCAATTTCTTCAAATACCACCTTATCTCCCCACAACGCAGGGAAGGTACTTCTGTTCTCCCTGGCTATAGGGATAGCCCTGGGATTGGCTACGATGGTGAGATAGGTCAGCGACCCCGGCAGCTTCAGGGAGTCGAGAGTATCTTCGACAAATGCGTCTACCCCCAGGTAAGTGTTTGCCTCAGTGGATATGATTATTTCGTGCTTGGCTGCTGCCAGGAAAGGTGCTGCTAAAGAGTGCTTGCCATATATGGTAGAGATAGTAGGGCTCTTGTCTGGCTTGAACTGCTTGTTTGATGTGATATTGAGGTCAGCGGGATTCACCAGTATCAGCTTATCTGTGCCTGTCCAGCCCACATATGCTTTACGCAACTCCTCCAGACTGTAATGAGTTTTTTCACTCGTCATTTTGCACCTGTTGTTGATTTCCTGCTCCATAGTAGGCCAGACCTTACCAACAACATAGGCATACCGGTTGTTGAGCACAGTGGGGTCGAACTGTTCATCGTCGAAGAGCAGTGGTGCATTGAGATATGAAGCTAAGACTGAAGCCATCAAGCCAGTCTCATAATCATCCTCTGAGATTACAACTTTATCTATGGATGCCCAGAAGTATAAATAGCTGTCCATGTCGTACTTTGAGATTTGCCCCGCCTGTAGTCCAGCCCCAGTAGGTTTCTTGGCAACCAGCAAGCTTTCCAAGGTCTGAGGGTTCACACCGGGGATGGGCAAGATTGGTATTTGACTAGCCCTGGTATTGCCGAAAATACTTAGGTGAGAGGGGGTGTACTGCTGTAAGAAATGAACGACGGCATCAGCATCAAAGGCGTCGTCGGGTTCCAGATGGAAGATAAGCGTGGGATGTTTGTCAACCTGTTCCTTAAGCTTGGGGTCACTCCAGGTTGTCAGGGACACCAGCCTCAACACATCTTTCCAGTTCTGGTCAGAGATTAGAAACGCCTCCTTTTTGGCATACACATGGATTGATTCGACCAGCACATTGTTATTGCGGTCGGGTTCAAAATAAACCACATCCGGGTCGGGGTAATCCGCTTCGATGGAGACCTGACAGTCCCCGGGCAGTAACTTAACTGAATGTTGCAGGTTAACTGATTGTCCGGACTTTAACTCTTTAACTGTAAGAAGAATTGGTTGTGTCAGACCTTGAGTCACCTTGCCGGGCAACAGCTTCACTTTGAATGGTTGTAGCGCGTCCGCAGAACCGATGTTCTTGATTATGAATGAGAAGTCTGTATCCTCATAAGCAGAAAGCTTTGTGGGCTTGATAACAAGGTTCTCCACCTTCAGGTCCACGAAAGCCAAGTCGAACTGTTTAACCAGTTCGTTATTGTTTTCTCCATCGGGCAGCGCCTCGGTGACAGCGTAGCTGGCGTCCACAGTCACTGTTAGCTTCAGCTTACCCCAAGACCTGAATGACTGCGTAGTTTGGAAAGTGGCTGATTGGCCTGCAGGTAGGGATTGCGTCCAGAAGTTCTCTTGCGCTCCTCCTGCAACTCCTTCTGGCCAGAAAGTGGTCAGGAAAGGAATGCTCGCGTCCCCTTTACCGATGTTCTTGATTTTGACTTTCCAGGTTGATTTTTGACCTCCAGCCGGGGCACCAACCGGCCAAACATCCTCCACAATGAGATCTGGCGGTGGCTGCCAGTTGGCGGTGATTTTCAGCTCATTATTGGCTTCATCGCTTTCTTTGATTTCGTTTCCCACGTCCACCACCCAGCGCAAAGAGTGTTCGCCTTCCTGAAATGTCTTCTCGCAATCATAGATTCGGGTTCCGCCAGGCATCAGCGGGTTGTATTGATGCTCAGGGTCCTCTTCCTCTAGGATAGGCAAGAATGTCCATGTCCATTCTCGTTTTCCGTCCACATAAAGTTCGATAGTGAAGCTTCTATCAACGGGTACATTCCCAATGTTTTCTACCAATACTTCAAGCACAGTAGGACGGTCGGTAATAGGCGGCGAAGGGATGATTGCCCCGCGTTCACTGGCGATTACCACCAGATCGGGAAGTTGTTCAGGTATATCACCCCGGCAGTAATCCTCAGCCTCTTCTTGGGTGGCGAAGAAGTATCCTCCCCTCTCCAAGCACTCTGCCTCAGTGGAAGGGAAGACTTCGCCGTTAAGGCAGCACCAGCCCTCGGGGGGCACCTCACCCCGGCAGTAGTCCTCAGCCTCCTCTTGGGTGGCGAAGAAGTGTCCTCCCCCCTCCAAGCACTCTGCCTCAGTGGAAGGGAATACCTCGCCGTTAAGGCAGCACCAGCCCTCGGGGGGCACCTCACCCCGGCAGTAGTCCTCAGCCTCCTCTTGGGTGGCGAAGAAGTGTCCTCCACTCTCCAAACACTCAGCCTCAGTGGAAGGGAATACTTCGCCGTTAAGGCAGCACCAGCCCTCGGGGGGCATCTCACCCCGGCAGTAGTCCTCAGCCTCCTCTTGGGTGGCGAAGAAGTGTCCTCCACTCTCCAAACACTCAGCCTCAGTGGCAGAGAAGACTTCACCGTTGAGGCAGCACCAGCCCTCAGTGAGTATGGTAGGCAAGCGGTAGGTCACCACCAACTGCGGTGGCCTCTCCCCATGCTCCCGGCTTTCAAAAACGAGGTCATAGAAGGTATCCCCTTCTGGTCCCGCCAGCTCCAGACCATAATGGGGGACATTGTGCCATGCCCGCACGATGTCAGTGACATCCACCCTTACCGGGCTCACCGAAGTATCCACTAGCGTTGCTACGGTTGGCGAGCCCGTTACCGGGCGGTTGTTCCAAGTCACATTAGACTCAACCCAATCCTCGGTCAGGCAGGCAGCAATCAGGTTGATAGAGACCGGACCTTCGCTGCTCTCTAAGAACAGCTCCAGACGGGCTAGCTCGATGATGGCATCAGGCGGCACTGATGCAGCCAGGTTAAAGCGAATTAGGGCACGGCGCATCTGATGGGACGAGAGGTATTGTGCCCCTAATGTATGTTCATGACCGAAGTTGGTGTTGGGGGAGAGTATATCAACGGTAGCATCAGCCACCGGGGTCAGGGTAACGGTGGTCTGGGTGGGAGCAGCCCCAACCGGGGCTAAGGTTGAAAGAACCATAGCTGCCACGACCATAGGACCAAACACCGCTTGAGCAAATCCTTTGTGCTTCATTGTTTTCACCTTCCCGTTACATTAGCCATGTATAACCAACCTCTGCTTTTTCCGCTGACCTATAAACTGGCTGCCAAAAACTCATCCCCTTTTAGTCATATCATATTGTATCAAAATAGCATTGCAAAAGCTTAGCCTACAGTAACGATGGGGGTTACAGTTGGCGGGCTAGTCAGCCTCATCCAATGTTGGCATATCCAACTGCATAAGAAAAAGCTGTTCCTCTCCGACATTCTGGTTCCAGTTTGATGCCCAGACCACCTTTGAGCCATCGTTGGTTATTGTTGCCTGAGTCTCCTCCCAATATGCCGCGGTTGTGTTATAAACTTTAGCCAAGTAGAAGACACGTGGATTATTTCTATCCAAGCTCACTAAAGTAATCGTGCGCTCAAGCCAATTCCGTTCCACCACGCCTGGTTCAATGTAGGTCGAAACGACACAATAGCCGGGAACATTGCAGGAAATGTGGATGCCACAATTAAAGCCAATAGGAGATTCCGAATTATAAAATAAGCATATAAGAGGTGTCCGGTTGGTGCCCTCATAGCTCCCGCCTGGTTCCAGAATTGGTTTTGTGTTTAAATCAATAGGAATCAGGTCAATATAGTCTGTTCGAGTATTCTGCATCACTATGACTTCATTGCCTTCGATATCTAAACCCACATCGGAATGAGCAGTTGCATAGTCCAGTCTATGGAATTGTGCAAACTCTCTATTTGCCATGGTAAGACCGGCAAGGTTCCCGCCATTCCACGGGTCGCCACCAATCAACACCCAGTTCCCCTCTGGAGACATACCAACCCAATCAATCTCTGCTTCACTGGAAGGGATCTGGTATACACCAATAACCTGATCCTGTAGGAGGTCCCAGGTGAAGATATATCTCGCCCTGTAGTCCTCATTGACCCCCTGAAGAAGAAACGCCCAGAATCGTTTGTCTATGGATGATTCTCCTTCGTTTTTCATAGTGATGCGATAAAGATCCGGTTCTGCATTTATAATAGGTCCGATATTTGAATCCTGTGAGAAATCCTTTATTGTGGTTGTTTGACCCGTTTTAACATTGACCGTGAGTATGCGGAAATCCTGCAGCCCCCAAATTAAATCAGGGTCATTAGGGTCCCAGCGAGGATCTTCCATGCCAATCAAGGTTGTGACTAAATTACTGCTCTGGTTATAAGGCATTGTCTGGGTGCGATAAACCCTCCAATCCCCTTCCAGAGTCAGGATAATCATGGATTGCTCCTTATTGAAGGGATCAAAGCGAGAGTATTCATTCATTCCGTTTGTACCATCTATTTGCGTTACCCGTGTCAGTGTCGTTCCAAAGTGAGGTTCTTTAAAGGATTCTCCAATGACAGGAACGTCTTTCTCAACCAAGGGGTGGGTTGTGTTATCGCCGGTAAGAGGATTCGGCACTTCCTGGAAGGTATAACCGGTGGAAGACACGGGGGGCATCTCGGTGGGTTCCGGTTTAGAAGTAGCTTCTTCCTCGCCACCGTCCCAACCGGCGATACGTGCCATCAACCACCACAGCGCCTGTCCCTTGTTTCGGCAGTTGTCATAGGAAGTATGCCCTTCATATTCCTCAGCGTTAGAATAATGAAGATGTTCGGTCGGAATTCCGTCTTCTTTATGTTGTTCACCGTTGTACCAGCAGTCTATATCGGCAAAATCAAACAGCCATTTGTTATTGTCACGGCAATACTGCCTTATTTGCTCATTTCTCAGGTATCTATTCTCGAGCCCGGATTGTGCATTCCCGGTAAAATATACAAACGTCGTGTTTGGATAGGCAGCTTCAAGTGAGCTCATGGCATTGAGGTATCTCTGGGTATCCTCTTGGGAATTGTCGTCCTGCTGGCAGCACCAGCACCACATAGAAACGTCTATGCCGAAGGTTGAAACGGTTTCCCCAACCCACTCTATACCATCGGATGAATCCCAATAGTATTCTGGACCTACGTAAGTCTCGCACCAATAGTCTGTGAGAGGTGGCATACCGTCCAATAAAGTCAGCGAATCGGTGCCCGATAGGAGTCCGCACTCTCCTATTGTGATGGTAAAATCAGCGTTCTCATTCTCAACAATATACGCCCCATGAAGCAATTGTTCGCCGTGGGAAGTGTGGGCATAGTGAAGGCTGATATTCTGTTTAACCTTCTCAATCCAATAGGATGGAATCTTGCTTATGTCGAGGCAATTATGGCCGATAATAATGGTACTGTGGTGCGTTTCGGGTGCCGGTGTTAGTGTAGGAGTAGTTGTGGGGGTGGCTGGAGGAGTAACTTCCTCTTCGCCAGCGCAGGCAAAAGCTGATAACAGTATGATGGTTAGAAGCAATGCTACAACGAATCTATTGGTTCTCATTCCTTCTCTCCCTTGGGAGTTAGCACTGAGACCGGCATATTGCTTGGATAGCTTCTCCCTTTTGCCAGCCCGATTGTAGAATCGGAAGATAGCCACACTATTGTCCATTTAGCCTGTGTAGCTTCTCAAAGTTCCTTGTGTTACTGGTCTTGAGGTGCCATCGACAAAACCATCAGTCCGCTCCTGACTGTGGACCTTACTTAGGGGGAAGGGGGTATAGGGATTAAAGTGCCCCTAGGCTCGGCCTAAATTGAAGGCTTAACCTGACATGTTATTATCATAGTTGCCATCCTTAAAAGACCAATACGGGATTGCTAATGACACTAGGTATCCACTTGGGCATCAACAGTGTAGAAAGTATAGGAGTTGAGCTCACGTTGAATCATTGTCCGACTTCAATGCGTTTGATACTACTTTGTGCAGTGTTACCTTCGCAATCTACTGCAAAAGCCCAATACTCCACAATTTGCCCCTGGTTGTAAGGCCCGAGAATGTGCGTGCATTGTAGATGGGTGTTGGACCTACTGCCGTGACATTGTTTTATGTTCTCACCGTCAACAAATATAGCTATCGTGTCCACGCCACTCTCATCATCTGCAGCAGCAACAAATTCGATATGGTCACCGTGTTGAGGTAACACCGGCCCATGGGTTATATACACCTCGGGAGGCTGTGTCTCTCGACGAGCTGGCTCCTCGCCATTGCTGCAGCTCGTCAAAATCATCGTGCCAATCAATAGGAGTATGACTAAGTTTTCAACATGCAGCTTGAAACGCATGCCCATTATCATCATTGTCCTACTTTCCAAGCATCAATCCGATTGACTTGGTTGGGCAATTTATAGGGAAGAATCAAGTTCACTTCATCCTACTTTAGATACAAGTTTAATTTGCCGGTGGCATGCTCCCACCGTGTCCCATTTATTGCATGCAGTAACTCGGGAGAATTTCTCTACCTCTATCCTATACTCTTCCTCCTTATCCAAGACAATCATATATCAAAGAAAAGTATTGCTGCCTAATGTTCCGTCGCCTCCTTTTGGTATCGACCCTGAGTGAGGGACACCATCTCCACTGTCTTCGTAGTAGGGGGTTTCAGCGCATGTGTCTTTTGTTCTTGCATAATTGAATGCTTCAACAATGGATACCTGCCCGTCATTATTGGTATCCGCATCTACTATTTTCCCTTTGTCATCTGCACCGTTAATGGCACAGGTGAAATAGTAAGAAAATTCATCGTAAGTATCGTAGGGATATGGTCCCATAGCATATGAAGGTTCATACTCACCTGCGGCTGAGATGATGATTCTGTTACTACCTGCCATGTCGAATATAAGTCCACCGCTGAAGCATTGTTCCATGACGATTACCATCCGATCATATTTGAGATTTGCGAACATATTTACAAAAGTATCATCAAAAATCGAGCCTCCCCAACTGCACAATTCTTCATCCCAGGAAACGCTACCGCCTATTTGACCATTGTTGTTGAGGTCCATATTGTAATCTGCCTCCCACAGGACATCCGTACTAGGTTCATCACCATTTGTGTCAACTTGACCTCCACAGTCATAATATACCTGTCCCCATGGACCCTTGCATCCTGCCTTACAGAAACCTCCACCGTGGTTAGTGGTAAACATGAATATGAAATCTTGTGTCGTTGTAG
>Ga0315545_1001800_pt1 | contig 20200 bp, 17 predicted proteins | sample SalMarSW160210MG_FD_203096 | JGI IMG/M metagenome (GOLD analysis project Ga0315545, IMG submission 203096) | Salt marsh sediment microbial communities from the Plum Island Ecosystem LTER, Massachusetts, United States - Salt Marsh Sediment SW1602-10 ...
GATAATCAAAAATTATCGCTATCTTGCCGTTAGCAAAATCATCCAAAGAAGATTGGAAAAAGCCGTCATTCCAAGTATAGACCAAACTTTTCGGATTACTGAAGGAGAGATAAAAATCTAATGGTTCTTGGCCGGTAAGAAAGAAAGATAATCGTTCGCTGGAATTCTTCGGGAAAGAAACGCCGGACTGCATCATAATCAAACTGAGAATGTCTGAAGCATTATAAATACTTTTATTGGAGCCGCCGATGGCGCCGGCTGCCCTGATAATCGCGTTGGTTTCAGAATCAATTTTTTTCAATTTAGGCGTTAAAACTTCGAATTCCTGCCAGGTCTTTGGCACTAAAGCCACCGCGGCCGCGTTAAAAACATCTTTATTGTAAATAGTGGCTAAGCTGTCCAAATATAAAGGAAGGCTATAGACATATTGGCCGTCGGAAAAGTCCTGTTCAATCACTTCGGGAAAAAGTTCCGCCAATTTCGACGGAGACATTTTTGCTGTGTCAAAAGAATAAATTTTATTATAATGTTTCGGCAGCCAGGAATGATGAAACATAAAAACATCCGGGCCTGTGCCAGCTGCTAAAGCATCAAGCAAGCTGCTTTCATAATTAACTTCGTTAAACGCAGTATATTGAATTTTGACGTTGGGATATTGTTTTTGATAAGCGCTTAAAATCGGCTCCCAAATTTCTTTGCTGTCATTAACACCCCAAAAGGTCAAACTAACTGCCTGTTGCTTTGTTGGCTTCCGACCAACCGTGAACGCCAAAATCACAATCAAAATAATTACGGCGACGCCGATGATAATTAAAATTTGTTTTTTAGAAAATTGTTGCATAGATATTTTAAATTGTTGCGATGCCCGCAATTTTATCCCCTTTATCTAATCTCATAATCCGGACGCCCTGGGAAATTCGGGAAGCGACTCTGATGCTGGAAATTTTAGTTCTGATAATCTGGCCTTTGGCGGAAAGAGCAAAAAGTTCTTCTTCGTCGCCTAAAATTTGAGCTGCCATAATCTGGCCGGTTTTGCTGGTAATTTTAGCGGTTTTGATGCCTTTGCCGCCGCGCGACTGGACTCGGTAAGAAGAAATGGGCGTTTGTTTGGCAAATCCGTTTTCAGCCACCACTAAAAATTTCCCGTCCTTGTTTTCTTTTATTATATCAAGACTGGCAATAAAATCACTAGTATTTAAACTGATGGCTTTTACTCCCGAGGCCTGGCGGCCCATAGACCGCAATTTAGTTTCTTTAAATCTGATGGCTTGGCCCAGACTGGTCGCAATGATTATTTCATCTTTGCCCGAAGACATCCTCACCCATTTCAACAGGTCGCCGTTTTTTAAAGACATTCCGATAATGCCGGAACGCCGGACATTTTGGAAATCAGCTAAGGCCGTCTTTTTTATCATTCCCTGTTTGGTACACATCACCAAAAATTGTTTTTTCAATTCTTTCTCGTCCTTGACTGAAGCATAGCTTATGATGGCCGAGATGTTTTCCTCAGCTGGAAAATCCAAAAAATTATGGATTAATTTGCCGTGTGAGATACGGGTGCCAACCGGAATCTCATAAACCCTTGCCTGAAAGACCCTGCCTTTATCGGTAAAAAATAAAATATTGTCGTGAGTATCGGCCTTGAGAAATTGAGTAATAAATTCTTCCTCAGCCAAATCAGAGCCGGTCAGCCCTTTGCCTCCCCGATTTTGAGCCTTGATGCTGGTCGGCGGGACTCTTTTAATGTAGCCGGAGTTGGAAAGCGTAATCATCACTTCTTCTTTGGGCACTAAATCTTCTTCCTGAAATTCTTTGAGCCCGCTGGCAACCACTTTAGTTCTCCTTTCATCGCCGTATTTCTGCTTCATCTCCGCCAATTCATCTTTGATGATTTTTAAAATTCTTTTCGGTTGTTTAAGAATCAGCTCCAGGTCGACGATTAATTTCTTTTTTTCTTTCAATTCGTCTTCCAAGCGCTGGGTTTCCAAATTCGCCAAAGTCTGAAGTTTCATTTCTAAAATCGCATTGGCCTGAATTTCGCTGAACTTAAATTTCTTCACCAAATTATTAAAAGCGTCCTGGCGGTCTTTGGATTTTTTGATGGTCTTAATCACTTCATCAATAACGGAGAGCGCTTTGACCAGCCCCATTAAAATATGGGCCCTTTCTTTCGCCCGCCTCAGGTCGAATTCCGTTCTTTTTCTGACAATAATTTTCCGGTGCTCAAGATAGGCGACCAGCAAGTCTTTCAAAGAAAAAACCCGCGGCTGAAGGCCATCCGCCAAAGCAATCATATTTAAATGAAAATTTTTTTGAAGCTCGGTGAATTGATAAAGCTGGTTGAGAATTTTTTGAGCCGGCGCATTGTTTTTCAGCTCTATGACGATTCTCAAGCCCTCGCGGTCCGACTCGTCTCGGAGATCTCTGATGCCTTCAATTTTTTTATCCTGAACCAATTGGGCAATTTTGGAAATCAATTCGGATTTGTTCGTTTGGTAAGGAATTTCCGTGATGATAATATTAATCTGATTCTTTTTAGTTTCTTCTATTTCGGCAACGCCTCTCATTGTAATCGGTCCCTTGCCGGTGCTGTAAGCTTCAAAAATTGCTTTCTTATTAAAGATAATTCCGCCAGTAGGAAAATCCGGGCCTTGGACAAATTGAAAAAGTTCCTGAGTGGAAGCGTCAGGGTGTTCAATTAAATAAGAAGTGGCATCAACGACTTCTTCTAAATTATTGGGTGCGATATTAGTCGCCATCCCGACCGCGATACCCATAGAACCGTTTAACAGCAAACCGGGCAGTTTGGAAGGAAGCACTCTCGGTTCAATTCGGCTGGCATCATAATTTGATTGCCAGTCAACGGTCTCTTTTTCGATATCCAAAAGAAACTCTTCGGAAAGTTTAGAAAGTCGGGCTTCGGTGTACCGCATGGCGGCCGGCGAATCACCGTCAATGGAACCCCAGTTGCCCTGGCCTTCAATCAGGGGATAACGCAAAGAAAAATCCTGAGCCATTCTCGCCAAGGCATCATAGATGGCCATGTCGCCATGAGGATGATAACGAGCCATTGTCTCGCCGACCACGTTGGCGGATTTTCTCGTTTTCGCCGAATGAGACAAGCCGCTGTCCCACATTGACCATAAAATTCTTCTTTGGACCGGTTTCAACCCATCCCGGACATCGGGCAAAGCACGCGAAACAATAACGCTCATCGCGTAATCCAAATAAGACTCCTGAAGTTCTTCAGAAATTTCTCTTTTTAGATTATTTTTCTTTTGCCCATCTGCCGGTAAGGCAGCTGAAGCGGGTTCTTTTATTCTCTTTGGCATTTATCGTTCAATGATTATTACTTTTCCCAATTTTATTTTCAAAAAGATATCTTTGAGCCAGTGGCCGATGGCTATAAAAAAATTTTTTAAAAAAACTCCGCTACCTTCTAATGACATCTTGGAAAGCACTCTCAAATAAAAAATCCACAGTCCGACAACCACTGCCATCGTAATGGCTGAAAAAATAATTAAATATCCCTTTTTAACGCTCTTGTCGGCTTTCTGCAATCTTCTTATAGCGAGCTTTACTCGATATATCATCTTTGATACTATAGCGAAGCGGATCTTCGATATATCCTTGGTTATAAAATCTTTTAAACCTTGAGGCATACAATTTTTGTCCCTTTTATTTCTGAAAGGTTTTTTCTTTTAACGGTCAGTTTCTCTTCGCAAACCGAATCATGGTCAAATTCTTTCAAAAACTTTTTCAAATCTTCCGCCGGCCTTTTCAGGTTGGCTAATTTATAAAAGCTGGGGATAACGATTTTCGGTTCAATTTGTTTAATTAGACTAACAGCTTTTTTCTGGTCAATAAACGGCTTACCGCCTGCCGGCACAAAAAGAATATCCACTTCTTCCAATTTTTCAATAATCTCCGAGGATAAATCCTCGGAAAGATGGCCCAAAAAGCCCAATTTTATATTTTCTAACTCAACCAAATAAATATTTTTAATGAATTTATCAGACGACTCCCTGTCTAAAAATAGTCCTTCAATGTCTATTTCTTTATCGCTAATTTTAAAATTATATTCGCCTGGCCCGCATAATTCATACGGTCTTTTATTCTCCGGCGGAAAAGCATTCAAAGTTTTCAATAACAAATCAAATTTAAAACGCGGCGAATCTAAGCCGCTTTCTTTTGCCGGCGGGTCGGTTAAAATAACTGCCTCGCCTGATTGAATTTTAAAACATCCCTCGCCGTAAAAAGTGATAATCATAAAATTATTTTTTAGTTTATCATAAAAATGCTTGATTTTCAAACGGATTCTGATAGAATAACCCCGTAGCGAGTCTATCAAGCTTCGGCTTTATATGGTGAAAACGAACAAAGAAAATTCTTCTTTTGGACAATTATTAAAACTGGAATCGGCTTCAATGGCCTTTTTAAAACGCGGGGATATTATTGAGGCTAAATTAATGAAAAGAGAGCCAAGAGTTTGTTTTTTTGATTTGGGAAAATTCGGCGTCGGTATTATTTACGGTCTTGAATTTCTAAACGCTAAAAATGTTTTAAAAGACGTACAAATCGGCGACCCGATGCCTACAAAAATTGTTGAACCGGAAAACGAAAACGGCTACGTTGAACTTTCCCTAATCGGCGCTTCCCAGCAAAAAGTCTGGCATGAACTGAAAGAACTTCAAGAAATCGGCGAACCGTTGGAAGCAAAAATAATGGATGCTAATACCGGCGGCTTAATCTCGGAAATCAAAAATATAAAAGCTTTCCTGCCGGTCTCCCAACTTTTAAGCTCCCACTATCCCCGGGTAGAAAACGCCGATAAAAATAAAATCCTCCAGGAACTTCAAAAATTAATTGGCCAAACTTTTAGCGTAAAAATCATTGACGTTAATCAAAAAGCAAACAAACTGATTATTTCCGAAAAAGAAGCCAGCAATACCGCTTCCCAAGAAGCTCTTAAAAAATACAAGGTAGGCGACATTATTGAGGGAACAATTTCCGGCATCGCCGAATTCGGCGCTTTTTTCAGATTTACCGACAACCCCGATTTGGAAGGATTGATTCACATTTCCGAGCTCTCCCATAAACTGATTGAAAATCCTAAAGACATCATTAAAATAAATGACATTATCAAAGCAAAAATTGTTGAAATAAAAGACGGTCGGGTTTCTTTATCATTGAAAGCGCTCCAGCCCAACCCTTGGGACCAAGTAAAAGAAAAATATAAAGAAGGCCAGGAAGCGATGGGCACTGTTTATAGTTTTAATCCGTTTGGCGCCATTATCAATCTGGATTTGGATATCCAAGGACTAATCCATATCACCGAGTTCGGCAGTTTGGAAGAAATGGAAAAAGCTTTAGAATTAAAGAAGTCGTATCCGTTCATTTTGGCCTCGGTAAAACCGGAGGAAAAAAGAATTCTTCTGAAGTTAAAAAAATAAATGAAATCTCTCGGAAAAAATATTTTTTTAGCAATTAATATCTTGCTGGCCATAGCGCTTATTTTCGCTTTATTTTCCGAATTCCAAAAAACCATTCCGACTATGTCGCTTGATGAATTAACCGCTAAAATAAACAATTATGAGGTATCCGAAATCACCGTCAATGGCAACGACCTTTCAATTAAATTAAAAAATGGTCAATCAGTACTCTCTAAAAAAGAGCTTGAAGTCGGCTTATCGGAAACTTTTAAAAATTACGGTGTTGATTCTAAAGCTCTCTCCGAAGTTAAACTTGAAATAAAAGAAGCTTCAGGATTTAAATATTGGGCGGGCATTCTTATCCCTTCGCTTCTGCCTTTGATAATTATCGGCGTGTTTTTTTGGATGATATTCCGCCAAGCCAAAACCGGCGTTAACCAAGCTTTTAATTTCGGCCGAGCTAATATAAAAATTTTTAATCCTTTTAAAAATCGGGTGACTTTTAACGATGTGGCGGGCTTGAAAGAAGCAAAACAGGAATTGATGGAAGTGGTTGATTTTTTGAAAAATCCTAAAAAATATCTGGATATGGGAGCTCGAATCCCACGGGGAGTTATTCTTTTGGGCGCGCCCGGCACGGGGAAAACTTTACTGGCGAGAGCGATTGCCGGCGAAGCCAATGTACCTTTCTTTCATATGTCCGCTTCGGAATTTGTGGAAATGTTCGTCGGCGTCGGCGCTTCCCGAGTCAGAGATTTATTCCTGACCGCCAAAAAAGTCGGGCGGTCAATAATTTTTATTGATGAGATTGACGCGGTCGGCCGAGAAAGAGGCGCTGGTTTGGGCGGCGGCCATGATGAAAGAGAACAAACCTTAAACCAGATTCTAGTGGAGATGGACGGCTTTGACAGAGATGACACAAGAATTGTTATCGCCGCTACTAACCGACCCGATATTTTGGACCCGGCCTTGCTGAGGCCCGGAAGATTTGACCGCCGAATTATCCTTGATTTGCCGGATATCAATGACCGTGAAGAAATCCTGAAAATCCACAGCCGCGGGAAACATTTTGCTGACGTTATTGATTTGCATAAAGTGGCGATTAGGACCCCGGGTTTTTCCGGCGCTGATTTGGCTAATTTAATGAATGAATCGGCTATTTTGGCAGCCACTAAAAATCAAAAATCAATTAATCAGGAAGATTTGTACGCTTCAATAGAAAAAGTTATTTTGGGGCCGGAACGCCGCTCAAAAGCCATTTCGCTGAAAGAAAAAGAAATTATTGCTTATCATGAGGCTGGCCATGCTTTAGTAACGGTCGGACTTTTAAACACTGACCCAGTTCAAAAAATTTCCACTGTCAGCCGAGGACTGGTAGGCGGCTATACTTTAAAATTACCGATTGAAGAAAGAAGATTAAAAACCAAAGCTCAGTTTATGAGCGAATTAGCGGTGCTGCTTGGTGGATATATTACTGAACAGGAAATTTTCAAAGATGTTTCCACCGGCGCTTCCTCGGATTTAAAACAAAGCTCGGAACTGGCCCGCAAACTAATCACTAAATTCGGAATGAGCGAAAAATTAGGGCCGATTACTTATGGCCGCACCGACGAAATGGTTTTTTTGGGCAGAGAAATCGCCGTGGAAAAAGATTATTCTGAGGCGGTAGCCAAAGAAATTGACAGCGAAGTCAAAAATTTCATTGACCGCGCTTACGCTGCCGCTAAAAATATAATAAAAAAATACCGCAAAGCTTTGGATAAAATCGCCAAATCTTTGATTGAAAAAGAAACTTTGGAAGGCGACGAATTTTACTCTTTAATAAAATCTTATAAAATAAAACCTATAGCCGTCTAAGTCTGCGCGCGTAGCTCAACGGCAGAGCATCGAGCTTATACCTCGGAGGTTCCTGGTTCGAATCCAGGCGCGCGCACCTAAATAAGATGGAAAGTGGGTGCGGAGCGGGACCCACCTGAGATCCCTACCGCGCACACCCAAAATGGGCGCTTAGCTCAGCGGTAGAGCGACTCGTTTACACCGAGTAGGTCGAGGGTCCGATTCCTTCAGCGCCCACTAATTTATGACTCAAAAACAAACTCTCGGGGCTTTGGGCGAAAATCTTGCCTGTGATTATTTTGTTAAAAAAGGCTATAAAATCATTGGCCGAAATTTCCGAAAACCTTGGGGCGAACTGGATATTATCAGCCGGGCGCCGGATAAAACTTTGGTTTTCGTAGAAGTTAAAACTGTCAGCGAAGGCGAAATTTCAGCCGAAGACCAATTAACAAAAAACAAATTAAAAAAACTTGAAAGAACCGCTTCTTTATACGCCGGCCATTATCCAAATTTAATTGATAACGAAAAGGGTTGGCGAATTGATTTGCTGGCGATAAAAATCAAAAACAATAATTATTTTATCAATCAATACGAAAATATTGTTAAATAAGTGTTTTAAACTGAAAAAATGATACAATTAGACTATGATGCCCCAAAATAACAATAATATTCCCTCTCCGGAAAGCAAAAAAGTCAGCATTAGGACAATGCAATCCGATAAAAAAAGATTTTCAGGCGTTAAAAGACCATCTGAAGAATATCGTAAACCCGCTGAGCCGGAATTGATAAGTTTTTCCGAGCCGTCTTCTGCTCCCGAGAGCGCCGAACTCCGGCCCATACCCACTTGGGCGAAAGAAAAATTGGAAGAAGAGATATATCAGGAGCCGACAGGTAAAAAAAATCTAATTTTAACCATAATTATTTTAGCGATAGTTATCGGCTGTGTTTTAACCGGCTATTTTTTGGCGGTAAATTTTCTTTTTAAATAAAAAACTGATAATATTTAAATAATGATTCTAATCAATTGGAATTTAATCGGCTATAAAAAGAAATTATCTCGGGAAAGAAAAAATATCTTGAAGAAATTACAGGAGTTTAAAACCCCTCCAGATATGGGTAGTGAAAGTGACCCTGACACCGAGACAGACGAATCCGAAGAAATCTCCAACCAATTGGCCGAAGCACAAGTTCTGAAAAAGCATTTGGCTGATATTGAATTGGCTTTGACAAAGATAAAAAAAGACACTTACGGCATTTGCGAAAACTGTAAAGAAGAAATTTCCCGAGAACTTTTAAATGTAGCGCCCGAGTCGCAGCTTTGTCAGAATTGCAAACAAAAAATAAGCCGCTAACAGCAATGAAAAACCTCAGCAAGCTTTTTTCAGCCGAACTTGAAGGCATCAAAGCAAAACTAATAGAAGTGGAGACCGATATTAATGTCGGCCTCCATTCTTTTAATATTGTCGGCTTAGCCGACAAAGCGCTGTCCGAAGCCAAAGAAAGAGTAAACTCGGCTTTAAAAAATTCCGGGCTGAAACCGCCAAACAAAGAAAATCGGAGAATCACGGTGAATTTGGCGCCGGCGGACATAAAAAAAGCCGGATCGCATTACGATTTGGCGATTGCCGTCGGCTACCTTCTGGCAACGAAACAGGTAAGGCCTTTTGAAACAAAAAATAAAATTTTCATCGGTGAGCTTTCTCTTGAAGGGACGCTTCGATCAGTAAACGGAAGTTTGAGTATTGCCCAGCTGGTTAGAAAATCAGGTTTTAAATTTTTATTTTTGCCGGAACAAAACGCGACCGAAGCGGCAATTATCAAAGGCATAAAAGTTATCCCGATTTCTTCTCTGGAACAATTAATAAATATTTTGGAGGAAAGAGAAAAAATGCCTGTTTGTCCGGAAACTAAATTTGAACCCGGCAGAAACCAATCAGTGGTTGATATCTCGGAAATTAAAGGACAAGAAAACGCCAAAAGAGCTTTGATGATAGCGGCTTCCGGCAATCACCATCTTTTGATGTCAGGACCGCCGGGCACCGGAAAAACCATGCTCGCCCAAGCCCTTATCTCAATCTTGCCGCCGCTTATTTTGGAAGAAGCCATTGAAACGACTCAGATTCACAGCGCGGCTTCAGCTATGGAAGAAAAAAGTTTTATTGATTTCCGGCCCTTTCGCCAACCCCATCACACCGCTTCGCCGGTTTCAATAGTCGGCGGCGGTCAAAATCCGAAACCCGGAGAAATCAGTTTGAGCCACCGGGGAGTTTTATTTTTGGATGAACTGCCGGAATTTCGACGCGATCTTTTAGAAGCCTTACGTCAACCTTTGGAAAACGGAAAAATCGTCGTTTCCCGAGCTAAAAGTACTTTGAGTTTCCCGGCGAAATTTTTGATGGTCGCGGCGATGAACCCCTGCCCTTGCGGCTATTTCAACGACCCGGAAATAGATTGTAAATGCACCGCAAACGAAGTTTTTCGCTATCGCAAAAAAATTTCCGGCCCTCTTTTGGACCGGATTGATATCCAAATTGAAGTTCCGAGAATAAAAATTGAAGACTTAATCAAAAAATCAGTCGACAATAAAATCAGCGAAGAAACCAGAAATAAAGTCATAAAAACCAGAGAAATCCAAGCCAAAAGATTTTCAAAAATAAAACCGAAAATTTATACCAACGCCGAAATGTCTTCAAAACAAGTGGACCAGCTGGTGGAGGTTTCTCCGGAAGCGGAAAGTTTTCTTAAAAAAATTCTTGAGAAAAATATTGTTTCCGGCCGGGGCTATTACCGGATTTTAAAAATCAGCCAGACTATCGCTGATTTAGAAGAATCGGAAAAAGTTAAATCAGAACATATCGCCGAAGCGTTTTCTTACCGAGTAAGAGAAGAAGAAAGATTTTAGTATTTCGCGAATGGGTTTTGGGCGCCGTGAACTTCAAAATGTAAATGGCAACCACTATACCCATGCACCTTACCAGTGTTCCCGATGTAGCCGATGATTTCACCTTGCTCCACCATTTTACCCTTGGAAACTAAAATTTTTGAAAGATGAGCGTATAAAGTGGAAGTTTTATTAGGATGTTCTATTTCTATAAATTGGCCGTAGCCACTGTTATAGCCAGTGCCATCAACTTCAATTACTAAACCTTCGGCGCTGGCGTAAACCGGCGTACCGCAACTATTGGCAATGTCAACGGCGTTATTCGGATGAAGCTGGCCCCAATTCCATCCATTTGTCGGCATAATGAAATAGCCGGATTTTTTCGGCAAGTTGCTGTAGTCCGAACTATCATAAGCTGTTGTTGAAAGCGGTTTAGCGCCAGGGATAATCAAAGTTGTTCCCGCTGCCAAAACGCCGTCAACATCATTATATTTTTTTATTTTTTCAATATCGGTTTTATAAAGCTTGGCAATTGATTCAAGTGTTTGGTCTTTGGAGACTGTATGCATCACTCCGGAAACCGGCAAAAGAATAATTTCCTGGCCTGGTTTTAAAGAACGGCTTGATAAATTCTTATTAGCCCAAATAAGGGTATTAACCGAAACGCCAAAACTTTCAGCAATTTCCGAAAGAGTATCGCCTTTTTTCACTTCATAAATCATCAAATTTCCGCTCTGACGTAAGTCTTGTAGGGGTCCAGCGGCGCTTAAAAAAGCGGAGCTTTCTATTAAAGCAAACCCCGCCAATTCTTCCTCTCTTTCAGCTAACCTAAAGCCGTTGAAGCCGGTGTCGCTGGAAACTCCCTGCTCTTTTTTATTGGTGATTTTTTTATCAAAAACAGCTGCCAAATTAGCGGTGGTAATTGGGCCGCCAGGCTGAGATTTATTCTGCGAAAGCAAACTGGCTATTAAAATCGGCTGTTTCATCAACAAAAAATTAGCCGCTAAAGCGACAAAAACTATAGCCAAAAGGATTTTATCGGCCTTCGTCAGTCTGTCAAAAAACTTGGCGATTAATTTCAAATAAGTAATAATAGTTAGTAATAGCAAACCGAAGTTTGATATATCAAAGATATAATAACACAAAAAGACCTATGGCACAACGGCTCGGACAACATTTTTTAAAGGATAAAAGTGCTCTAGAGAAAATCGTCAATGCTCTTGATATAAAAGACGGCGATTTTATTATTGAAATCGGGGCTGGCCACGGAGAACTAACAAATGAATTAAGAATTAAGAATAAAGAATTAAGAATAATCGCTATTGAAAAAGATCAAAAATTTGCGGGTTTATTAAAAGAAAAATTTGCGGGCGATAAAAACACAGAAATCATTCAAGGCGATGCCTTAAAAGTCTTACCGCAAATAACTAAACCATATGTCCTAAATCCTAGACGCTACAAAATTGTCGGTAATCTTCCTTATTATATAACTGGCTATTTGTTCAGAACTCTGGCTAATTTAGAGCCAAAGCCGGAAACAATGGTTTTCACAATCCAAAAAGAGGTAGGGGAAAGAATTATAGCTAAAAATGGGATGAATCTTTTAGCCGCTTCAATTCAATTTTGGGCAAGACCGGAAATTATTGATTTTATTTCTAAAACCGCTTTTAGGCCCCAGCCGAAAGTTAATTCGGCAATAATTAAATTAACCACGAACAATAAAGGATGGACGATGGACGATAAACAATATGAAGTAAATTATTATAAATTCATTAAAATCCTCTTTAAACAGCCGCGAAAAACCATTTTAAACAATCTTTCAGCTGGTTTTGAAAAATCTAAATCAAAAATAGAAGAAACCTTGAAGAAAAACGAAATTAATCCGGATGACCGGCCTCAAAATTTAACAATCAGCCAGATAATAATTTTATCCACTATAACTACTAATTCCGCTTTATTTTGATAATTTTTCTTTGTATAATTTTATTAATGAACCCTTTGAAAATCAGTGGATTATTTTTGATATCAGCCGCGGTTCTTCTTGGTTCTTGGTTTATTTTCAAATCCAGTTTTTCTTCTCCGACTAATCAACAAAATCAGCCGGAAAAAACAGGTTTTTTAGGAACCGGCGTAGAAAATCCTTTCGCAAACATTGATTTAAAAACCGCCAAAGAATTTTTGAACCAGCAATTGTCATCCACTTTCTCCTCAAACAGTGAAACCGCGACTTCAACCGCAAGCCAAAATCTCACTGAACAAATCGGCAAAGCTATGTCTTCCAAAATTTTAGGCGCGAGCCAAGATTTATTAAATTATAAAAGCGGCGAACTGCCTTTAGAAGGAAAACAGATTGCCGACGAACTTACCAACCAATTCAATAGTCAAAATTACCTGCCGCTTAATCAACCAATTGACGATAAAGCTTTAAAAATCGGCGACGACTCGCCTTCCGCCAAAAAACAATATATTGAGAATTTAGGAATCGTTGTCAAAAATTGTTTTAGCGGCTTCAATAAAAGCGCTACGGATATTTTAAAAGACGCGATGGAAAAAAATGATTCTACATCAGTCAAAAAACTCTCGGAAATTTATAACTGCTCTTATAACGGATTAATAAGCGCTTCAGCCCCTTCTTCTTGGCTGGATTTCCATAAAGACTTACTTGTTCATTATCAAAATGCTAAAATTATTTATGAAGCCATTGGTGACTATCAGAACGACCAATTAAAAGCGTATATAGCTGTGAATTCTTTGGAAAATCTTGTTAATTCCGCCGACCAAATACAAAGAACTTTAGAAATAAAAGTAAAAAGCGTTGGTTTATGAGATTTAAAAATCATTTAAAAAAATTTATATTGGCGATTCTGATTTTTTCGCTTGTTTTTGACTCGTTAATTTTGATTTCTCCCCAAAAAGCTTTAGCTTTTTGGGGGATGGGCGATATTACCTTTGACCCGATACACGCGGCTATTTCCGCAGGCGGCTGGGCAGCTCAAAAACTTTGGCTTACTGTCACAGAAGAATGGCGGAATGTCCTGCGTGATGCAGTTGTTTATTCAGTATTAAATATTATTGCTGACGATGTTATAACTTGGGTCCAAGGCGAAGGAATGCCATTATATGTCGGCAATTGGGAAAATCATTTAAACGATGCTTACGAAAAAGGTAAAAAAGAAGCGATTGAAGAAATCCCTATTAGTTATATCTGCCCAGAATTTTTAGACCAACTTCAAGAAAATTTACAAAGAGACTTTGGCGTCAGACTTTCAGAAAATCCAAAGCCGAGCACTGATGGCTCTATTGGAAAATTAAAATGCACTCTTGACCAAGGAGGAAGTAGGTCTGCCCCTCAAAATAATATTTATGGCGTTGAAAATCTTATCAAAGATATGGCAGTAGCAAGAGGGAATGTTAAAGCTCAGGCCGCTGAAGATGATGCCATCGCCGGCAGGGGCTACATTTCATCTCAGTCATGTCTTGTACAAGATGATGTGGGCCGATGTTTAAAGGAACAGGTTTGTACGCCAGGCGCGACCATAGCTGATGTTATTAGCAAAACCTTTTCTTTTAACATTGAATTTATGAGTAATGTACAATCTCCTTTCAGCGCTTTAACTAGCGCTCTTATTTCCCGATTAATATACCAAGGAATCTGCGGTTCAACGCCAAGCTCAAGCACCGGCGCAAAAACCTATGTAGACCCTGTTTATAAAGAGCAAATGGAACAAGATCTTGATAATCAGAAAGAAACTATAATTGATGGATATAATGATCTCCTTGGTCAAATTGAAGAACTTCTTTTGATCAAAAAGCAATCCCTTGTTTATGCTTTGAAACTCGCCAGCAGCAGCTGTCCAATCGGCAACATTAATATTCAAGAAAAAATCACTTCTCTTAATAAAGACATAGATGATTTAGCAGATATTAGATATCAGATTAACAATGTTTTAATTCCCGAGTTAGGAGAAATTAACAAAGAAAACTATATCGAAAAAATGCTGCCTGCTCAACAAAAATATCAGTCCCTTATGAATAGGATTAATAGAGAATATTATTCCGGCAATGCCGCAGAAGAACGTGATGAATTACAAAAATTTTGGATTAATTGTCCTAATAAGACTTAAGAATAAACTAAAATGTTAAAGCTAAATAAAAAAATAATTTATTTTGGAATTATTCTCGCTCTAATATTATTTTCTTTTTCCTCAATTCAATCCGCAAAAGCTAATCCGTTTTCCCTAACGAATATTTCTCAAGACGTTATAGGCAATACTTTGAGTTTTACCATCAGTAACTTTCTAACACCTATAGTCAAGTGGATAATTATCTTATTCATAAATCTTATCAAATTCGCCATTAATATTAATTATCAACTATTCGGGATTGGAAATAATTCTTTTGTCGTAAAAGGATGGAGCACGGTTAGGGATATCGCTAATTTGGGGTTTGTCCTTGCAATTATTGTTATTGCTTTTGCCACAATTTTAAGAATTGATGCTTATGGCGTTAAAAAAACTTTAGCAAGATTAATTATTGTCGCTTTACTTGTTAATTTTAGTTTAATGATCTGCGCGGGAATTTTTGACCTTGCCAATGTTTTCAGTAACGCTCTAATAAATGAAGACACAATCTCCGGTGAAAATTTTGGTGCCTCTATTGAAGCCGCAATTGGTGTAGACAAGTTTATTAATTCAAGGCCTGAAGACCTCGCCCCTGGTTCAGAAAGAAAAATTGGTTTTGGTAACGTTGCCACAGGTTTATTCACACCTCTTTTCATTCTTATCTTTAGCGTTATACTCGTAATTACTTTAGCGGGTATTTTCGTAATGTTCCTAATAAGATATGTTGTTTTAGGAGTCCTTATTATCTTATCGCCATTAGCTTGGCTTTGTTATATCCTGCCCAAAACACAAACTTATTGGAACCAGTGGTGGAACTTCTTCCTTAGATGGATATTATTTGCGCCAATAATGTTTTTCTTTATTTGGCTAGCTCTTTTTGCCGGCGCTGGCAATGACGGCTCTAGGTTAGATTATGTACCTACAGCTAATACAAGTTTTGGGGCAGCGATTGCAAGCGGTCTCGGCAATATGATTATTATTCTTGGGATTCTTATAATGGGGCTCATTGTGGCAAATTCACTCGGCATCACGGGTGCAAGCACACTTAAGAATTTGGCTATGGGCAGTGCTGCTGGTATCGGCGGTTTCATAGGAAGCAGGGCTGCTAGCCGCACTCTTCAAACAGGCTGGGCCCAAAAACTTGCTGGCGGCCTTCAAAAAGCCGGCTATGGCAGAGGAACTGGTGTTGGTGGAAATTTCGCTCGCTGGGCAACTACTCCTTTACGACAAGCTGGAACTGGTTTACGCCAAGCCCATACGCAGCTAGCTGGTCGTTTGGCTGAAACAACCGAAAAAAGCTTTGAAAAATTGGATACGGATAAGTTAGTTGGGTATGCTCGCCGTGGCAACGCTGAAGAAATGATGGGAGCATTTAATGTTTTGGATAAAAAAGGTAAATTAACAAAACTTTCTTCTGATGAATTGCAACATATTCAACATGCAGCTTCTCGATTTGGTCAAGACGAAAAGATTAAAAAAGCAATTGAAAAACAAGCCCCTCATTTAAGCCAAGAGGTCGCAAGTTTAATTAAACAAAATAATCCGATTGGCGCTCAAAATAAACTCAATGAACTCATTTCTAAAATCTCTCCGAAAGATTTACCCGAAACTGATTTCGGTCATATGTTTAAAAATCCAGATACGAAAAACATAGCAGCTGGTGCAATTCTTGATGCTTCCAAAGAAAGTTTGGATACTTTAATCAGCGCTTATAAGAACACTAATCATGAAGATAGGATGGCAATGCATAAAACATTACAACTTAAAATTTCTATAGATCCTGACAAACATAAAGATTTTAAAGACTTAGCCGGAAGATCAAAAAATCTTTTAATTAAAAATTTAGCAGGGGAAAAACAAAATGCTTAATCTAATATTTGAACAAATTAACGACAGGTTTGAAAATTTACCCGAGAGATTAAAAGAGGCGATTTTTTCTCCGGCAATTGATGCCACCATTATCCGGCTCTGCCAATCTTATCGTTTGGATAATGAAAAAATTTCCGCTATCAGCCGTAATATCGGTGAAATACTTTTCGGCTTTGAAAGTTATAAAAATCTCAGCTCTGACCTTCAAGCTGACTTAAATATTGACAATAAACTAGCGACCGCTATCAGCCAAGATATTTGGTCAAAAATTCTTTCGCCATATAATAAAGAGCTTGAAGAGGCTTATAATCCAACTATTCCACCCGCCAATACAACAATCATGGCCGAAGAAATTAAAACTTCTCCACCGCCGGTTGATTTGAGATTTCTTAAAAAAGAAGAAATAATGCCGCCGCCCGCTTCTGCTCAACCAATTGTACCGCCTCCAGCACCAACGCCAACACCGATACCAGCAAAACCGGCCACCGGTCCGGCAATTCTGTTCAAACCAGAAGCAAGCCCGATTCCTCCGCCAACCCCGACGAGGAAACCATCGCTTGGCGGATTATTCGGAGCTTTCAGCAGGAAAGAAACAGAACCAACAAAAGAAAAGATAAAAGTTCAAATTGAAACGTCGATGCCAATGCCAAAGCCGGAAGAAAAATCTAAAGTTGCTAAAACCGAAGTTCCGGAATTTAAAGTGGTCCACTATACTCAATTTGAACCCCAAATTAAAACTTCCCCAGAAAGTCCTAAGATGATTTTTGGCGCGCCAGCTCCGACAACTGCAAAACAAACCATTCCTCCGCCTCCGGCCACCACGCCTCCGGCTGCCACGTCTATTGTCAAACCAATCCCGCCGCCCATTATTAAACCAAGTCCATCTATTCCTAAACCAACCCCACCTATTATCAAACCCGTTTTACCCGTCACGCCTAAACCATTCGAAATTCAAAAACCGCCGATAGCACCGATGCCACCAATATCCCCGGCTAAGCCGATATCTCCAACACTTCCAACGCCAGCCAAGCCTCTAATACAACCGTCGTCAACGCCACCGGTACAACCAAAACCACAAACACCATCAACCCCGCCAATAGTTCTAAAACCATCAACACCTCCATCTCCAGCCAAACCTTCAATACCGCCAATACAACCAACAATACCAACTCCTCAAAAAATTCCTGCTAAACCAATAGAAGGAGAAGAGATGATTGATTTGATGACTTTCGAAAAAGTAAAAATAAAACCCGAACCCGAGAATAATCAGCTAAAAAATAACGATGTTATTGATCTAAGAAAATAATAATAAATGAAATTTAATATATTGATTTCATTACTATAAAATGCAATTTCAAGTGCCACAATTTATTGAAGTGGAAGATAAGATTATCGGACCTTTGACGATAAAGCAGTTTCTCTATATCGCCGCCATGGCCGGCTTAAGTTTTATTCTTTTTTTTATGGTTAACTTTTTATTCTGGGTTATACTGGCGACAATTCTGATGATTATCGGCGCGGCTTTTGCTTTTGTAAACATTAACGGTCAGCCGCTGATAAAGATTGTTTTCTCGGCTTTTCAATTTTATATGCGACCGAGACTCTATCTCTGGCAGAGAGAAGCGGCGGTGAAAGAGTTACTTTTGTCGGGAACCAAAGAATTTGGAGAAGAAGGAGTGTTATCCAAAAGAGAAACACTTAAAAATTTCTTTTCGGAAATGCCTGACGTTAAAAATCTTTGGCGGGAATTATTAACCACTAAAAATCCTCTGCCTAAAAGAGAAAAGTCAATTTTGCCGACGTTTAAATCGCCAGCAGAAAGATTCGAATCATTCAGAAAACTTGCTGGCCAAAAAGAAGTCGCCCGAAGAATAGATTATCGATAAATTTATGGCTAAACCAATTTCCAAAGCAACTCAACAATTCGTTGATATTGAAGAAATAAAGGACGGGTTGGTAATTTTGAAAAATGGAGGAGTTCGCCGGGTTTTAATGGTGGCCGGCATTAATTTCGAGCTCAAATCCGAAGAAGAACAAAACGCCATTATTTTCTCTTACCAAAATTTTCTTAATACATTAGATTTCTCCGTTCAGATAGTTATCCATTCTCGGAAATTGAATATCGACGGTTATCTTGAACGGCTTAAATCAAAAGAAAGCGAAGAAACTAACGAACTTCTGAAAAACCAAATCGGCGAATATATCCAGTTTATCGGCTCATTCGTTTCCGAAAACGAAATTATGGCTAAAACTTTTTTCGTCATTGTCCCTTATGATTCTTTCCAACTTCCGAAAAAAGGGGGAAAAGCCTTTAATTTGATAAAAAGCGGGGCCCAAACCATGGGGCAGCCGGTGATGGCTCAATCTTTTGAAGAAAAAATCCGCCAACTTGACCAAAGAACCGACCAGGTTCTTCAAGGATTAGCCCAGATAGGAGTCAGAGCCGTGCCCTTGAACGACGAAGAACTTATCGAGCTTTTCTATAATCTTTATAACCCAGCGATGAAGAAAAAAAGTTTAGAAATCGCCAAAGAATAACCACAAATTTATGAATAAAATATTACATGATTTATGAATAAAATAGATAAAATAAAAATACCACAAACCTATACCCCATCCGGCAAAGACGTGTCGGATGTTATCGCGCCGGCAGCTTTAGAAGTCAACGCCAGTTATTTGCGGGCGGGCGATTTCTTTCTTAAAAGCATTTTCGTTTTCACTTATCCCCGCTATCTTTCAACCGGCTGGTTCAACCCGATAATTAATTTCCCAAACCTGATAGATATTTCTATTTTTTTCCATCCGGTTGATACGGCTTTAGCTTTAAGAAATCTCCGGAAAAAAGCCACCCAAATTCAGGCTCAATTAATGGAAAATGAAGAAAAAGGAAAAGTAAGAAACCCGATACTCGAAACTGCTTTCCAAGACGTGGAGACGCTCCGCGACACCCTTCAACAAGCCCAGGAAAAACTTTTCAATATCGGGATTTATTTAACCATCTACGCCAATTCATTGGAAGAATTAACCAAGCTGGAAAATAAAATTGTTTCCTTATTTGAAGAACATCTGGTTTATGTCAAGCCCGCTCTTTTTCAACAACTGGAAGGATACCAATCAACCTTGCCTTTGGTTCAAGACAAACTTTTAATCCACACTCCTTTGAATTCCGGACCGACTTCTTCTTTCTTCCCGTTTATTTCAATGGATTTAACCTCAGACGAAGGCGTACTTCACGGCATTAATCGCCAAAACAACAGCTTAATAATTTTTGACCGATTTTCTCTGGAAAACGCCAATAAAGTTGTTTTTGCCACAGCCGGCGCCGGTAAATCTTACGCCACCAAATTAGAAATCATTAGGTCGTTAATGTTCGACATCGACGTCTTGGTAATTGACCCGGAAAACGAATATCAGAAATTAACCGAGGCAGTCGGCGGCAGTTTTATCAATATCTCTTTGGCTTCCAAAAATTCCATTAATCCTTTTGATATTCCTTCAATTCCCGAAGGCGAATCAGCATCCGAGGTTTTCCGTTCCCATATTGTCAATTTGACCGGCCTTTTGAAATTAATGCTCGGAGAAATGACCGCCGATGAAGAAGCTTTACTTGACCGGGCGCTCACCGAAACTTACGCTTCGCGAAATATCACTCCCGACAGAGAAGATTTCACAAGCGCTCCGCCGCCGCTTTTGGAAGATTTTCAAACCATTCTTCAAAGTATGGAAGGCGGCCGAAGCCTGGCGGAAAGATTATATAAATTCACTAAAGGAAGTTATTCCGGTTTTACTAATAAAGCCACTTCGGTGGACATCACTAACCGGTTTGTCGTTTTTTCAATCCGCGATTTGGAAGATGAACTCAGGCCCATCGCTATGTATGTGGTTTTGAATTACATCTGGAATTTAATCCGCGTCCAAATGAAACAAAGAATTCTGGTGATTGATGAAGCTTGGTGGATGATGAAATATCCGGACAGTGCTTCTTTTCTATTCTCTTTAGTTAAAAGATCAAGAAAATATTATCTGGGCGTCACTACTATCACGCAAGATGTAGACGACTT
>Ga0315545_1001801_pt1 | contig 20193 bp, 20 predicted proteins | sample SalMarSW160210MG_FD_203096 | JGI IMG/M metagenome (GOLD analysis project Ga0315545, IMG submission 203096) | Salt marsh sediment microbial communities from the Plum Island Ecosystem LTER, Massachusetts, United States - Salt Marsh Sediment SW1602-10 ...
TCCTACTTTAGATTTGGTGCTTAGCTACACACCGTTCTTTCTATTGTAGCCGGAACCATCTCCATAGTTATTCTATATACTAAGACAAGCTTATGTACATTTTGACAAAGGTGGAGGGAGGCTGGGGGAAGCGCTAAGATGGCTCTGCAGATTCATATCTTGCTCAATATGGTAGAATATCAGCAAAAATGCATTACGTCTCCTGAAAAGGAGCAGATAGTCATGAGCAAGGAGCCGTTAGAACAGAATCTGCCAAACAGGGTGCGCCATATCGCTTCATCCGAAGCTAGGGATCATATAGTGAACATTATCAAGGCTGGTATCAACGCGGTACCTGGGGTAGGGGGAGTCATAAGCTCTCTTATTGATGACTACATCCCCAAAGTCAAGGAGGAGAGGCTACGCAAATTATTAGAGAACCTTAGCAAAGATGCTCAGACGCTGGGTGAGAAACTCTCACAGGTTCAGGAAAGATACGTCCATACCGAGGAAATATGCTTTCCTGTTTGAGCGCTGCTTCAAGAACGCTATGGAGAACTATCACGAAGAGAAACTCCGAGCCTATCGGGCCATAATGCTTAACTCTCTTCTTCCTGACGCTCCCGATGAAGATAGGAAGATTTTCTATCTAGCGTTGGCTGAAGCGTTGACGCCGCTTCATATTCGTGTGTTGAGAGTTTTGGGGGATCCCGTCTCATTCGATATGGCTACAGGCAATCGAGTTGGAACCGGGGGTGGGCTGACTACAACTCGCATGGTCATCATGAGGAAGCTGTTCCCAGAATACCCTGAAGAGCTGCTGGAGTCAATTTGGAATGACCTGAGACTTAGAGAGCTAATTGGAGTAGGAGATTTGAGGACTAATATAACAGACAAAGGGATTCATCAAATGGAAGGACTCTTGACTACTTTGGGCAACCAATTTATCCGGTTTATCACATTACAAACGCGGTAGTAGTCATTGTGAATGCCTAGACGGTAGCCTCATTGGCCATGCCCACACTGCACATTCTGAACTTTCGTTCAATTAGGCCCCAGCAGAAGCGTTCCAGCAATGCCGTAGGGTATATGTTCGAAGCCCGACTACCTTGGCTCCATGGGGTTAAAGGTTTGTGTTGTCAGCTGCAGCAAACTATAATGTGGCTCAGGGACTAATAAATGAATCAGAGTAGATTATCCCCAAAACTTGTTGCCGCCATAATAGTAGCTATATTCTTCGGTGTTGCCTTATATTTCCGAATTGTTCTCCCCTACGACCAGGTCTTCAGTGGCAATTGGATAAAGACCACCGGGGTTGATGGCTGGTATCACATGCGCCTGGTGGATAATCTGGCCTTCCATTTTCCCCAGCGTATCACCTTTGACCCATACACTTTTTATCCTCACGGTAGTGCCGCGGTCTGGCCTCCATTCTATGATTGGCTCATTGCCGGTATCGTCTGGCTGGTTAGTCTGGGCTCGCCAACCCAACACATTATAGATGTAGTTGGTGCCTACGTCCCAGCCATTCTGGGTGCCTTGACCATCATCCCTGTATATTTCATTGCCAAAGAGCTATTTAACCGCTGGGTTGGTGTTCTGTCGGCTGGTTTAATAGCCATCATCTCTGGTGAATTCCTAGGGAGGTCCACCCTTGGCTACACTGACCACCACGTGGCTGAGGCCCTATTCACCACTGTAGCCATCCTGTTCCTGATTCTAGCGGTCAAAGCTGCCAAGCAAGGGCAGCTGTCTTTCAACCACGTAAGGCGTCGAGACTGGGCAGCCCTGATGAAACCACTTATTTATAGTTTACTAACTGGGCTCTTCCTTGGGATCTACATGCTCACCTGGGTCGGTGGGTTGCTCTTTGTTTTCCTCATCTTTGCCTACTTTATAATTCAGCTAATCGTTGACCATTTAAGAAGCCAGTCAACAGACTACTTAGCTATCATCGGCGTACCACTATTTTTAGTTTCCGCAGTTATTAGTCTACCGATTGTTTCCCGGGTGTCCTGGCCTGGTCCATTTTATCTGCCATCTTTTGTCATTGCTGTGTTGACACCTGTTGCCTTGGTAATGCTTTCCCGGCTCATGTCAGCCCGGCATCTTGCTGTGGCTTATTACCCGCTGGTCTTGCTCGGTCTTGGCTTAGCCGGGCTGGCCGTGTTCTATATTATTAATCCCTCTCTCATTAAATCCATGGTGGCACAATTTGGAATTTTTGCCCCGAGTGGTAGCGCCCTCACCATCCTTGAGGTGCAGCCCCTTCTTTTCCCCGGAGGTAACTTTTCCCTTTATGCTGTCTGGGTCGAGTTCACTACCGGCTTTTTCCTCAGTTTTATCTCCCTGGCTATACTTATCTATCTCATTATCAAGCAAGGTGAAGCTGACAAAACACTGCTTGTTGTTTGGAGTCTAGTGATGCTAATGGCTACTCTGGGACAGCGTCGCTTCGCATATTACTTTGCTGTAAATGTAGCTCTGCTCACCGGCTATCTCTCGTGGCAGGTGCTTCAATTCTTTGACTTCAAAGAAGTAGCCGCCAAGCCCAAGAAAATAGCCGGAAAGATGGCTAAGAAAAAATTCAAAGTGAAAAAGTCCGAGAAGGCGAGTTTTCGCCTCACGGCTAAACAAGTCTTCATGGCTTTCGGGGTAGTAATCGTCTTTTTCTCCGTTTACTTCCCCAATGTTGGTTTAGCCATCAGCAATGCCAAAGCCGCTCCCTTTGCCCCAAGTGATGCCTGGTGTGAGTCCCTTTCCTGGCTAAAAGAAAACACTCCAGACCCCTTCGGCAACCCCGACTTCTATTACCAACTTTATCAGCCACCCCCCCAGGGGGAAGACTATAAATATCCTGAATCAGCTTATGGAGTAATGGCATGGTGGGACTATGGTCACTGGATAACTCGCATTGCCCATCGAATACCTGTCTGTAACCCCTTCCAGCAGGGCGCTTCGCAAGCAGCTCGCTTCTTCACTGCCCAAGATGAAGCTTCAGCCAATAAGATAATGGCTGAGCTGGGAGCAAGATATGTGGTTATTGATAATGATACAGCCACAGGCAATCTCCCTTCCGTAGCCACATGGGCTGGTCTCAGTCCTGAAAATTTTATGGAGGTTTGCTACGGTCTCCAGGGGAACAGTTTAGTTCCTGTCCATGTCTTCTATCCTGATTACTACCGTTCGATAGCCGCCAGGCTCTACAACTTTGATGGTCGAGAGGTCAGCCCGGCAAGTTGCACCGTAATTTCATGTGAGGAGAGAAAAAGCCCAGGGGGCGTACTTTATAAAGAAATCACCAGTCACCGGTCTTTCTCTACCTATGAAGCAGCGGCTGACTACATTTCAAAACAGCAATCAGGCAATTACGAGATAGTCGGCACAAACCCTTTCCTGAGCCCGGTGCCTTTAGAAGGACTCGAACACTACAAACTGGTTCATAGTTCCGAGACTTCCACAATGCAACCTGACGTTGGGATGATGCCGGTAGTAAAGATCTTTGAGTATGAAAGATGAAATGCTTGATTTTGGAGTTGTCCGCTTGGACGAGAACAAAATAGCTGAAGTTCATGCTTATTCCTTCGCCGAACTTTGGTTTGATATAGGAAACCAGATTGAAGTTACCTAGCTCTTCTATTTTCAAAGTTGCCAATGAAGCTGTAAATGTGGTGACCTCCAGGAAAAGGCTAAAGCAGCTCTTAACCATCCCCCTTTATTCCAACGCCTTTTACCTCATGCTCAATAGTGGTGTTATGTCCTTGCTCGGCTTCTTCTTCTGGATGGTGGTTGCCAGATTTTATACCGAGGCTGAGGTGGGCTATAGCTCAGCCATAATCTCAGCTATTAGTCTTCTTGCCGTGGTAAGCCTAGTTGGTTTGAATTCCTCGGTCATTCGCTTCCTGCCTCTTGCTGACAGACCACAAAAAATGATAAACTTCAGCTTCAGCATAAGTGGGCTCATCTCTTTGATAGCAGCCGGCATTTTCATTGCTGGCTTGGAGTTATGGTCGCCAGCTTTGAGCTTCATTAGGCAGAATGCCATCTTTTGCTCAGCTTTTATCATCTTTGCTCTTTTATGGACGCTATCATCTTTGATAGATGCCGCTTTTATCGCCAGTCGCCGAGCTGGCTTCGTCTTAGCTAAAAACACCGTTTTCTCTCTGCTCAAAATCCCTTTGCCAATCTTATTTGTCTTATTCTTTCATACCTTTGGTGTAGTCACTTCCTGGGGTATAGCTGTAGCGGTTGGTGTAGCTCTTTCGCTTTTCCTATTTCTACCTAAGGTCCGGAATCACTATAAACCAGTACCGACACTAAAGCCGGGCCCAATCAAGGGTATGTGGCAATACTCAGGTGGCTACTACCTGTCTAATCTGTTCTCAGCAGCTCCGGCCCTGATTTTACCTATAATGGTGGTCAATCTTATTAGTGCTGAGAGCAATGCCTACTTCTATGTAGCCTGGATGATAGCCGGATTACTCTTTGCCATTCCGGGAGCGGTTGCCTCATCTCTATTTGCTGAAGGCTCTCACTTTGAAGATAAACTCAGGGAAAATGTTATAAAATCTCTCAAATTCACCTTCCTGCTATTAATTCCGGCAGTCATTGTGCTTGTTTTAGTGGGCAAGTGGCTACTGCTTGCCTTCGGACAGAGCTATTCAGCCAACGCCTTAAAACTACTGTGGATTTTAGCCCTCTCTGGCCTGCCCTTAGGGATTAACTATATTTACACCGGTATCCTGCAGGTAACCGGCAGACTGAAGGAGCTGGCAGTAATCTGGGGGGTTATCGCCATAGCTGTGCTTTTGGTTAGCTACTTAGTCATGCCGTCAACTGGTATAATTGGCATTGGCTATGCCTGGCTGGGAACTCAGACTGCATTGGCTCTCTATATCCTTGCCTCTAGGAAACTTCTGGCACTACAATAACTGTCGCTGTCTACCCGAGGTTACTTATAATTAAGCACTGAATTGGGGATATTCTAAGGCAATGCATTTCACAGTTCTGGGTGCCGGTTACATTGGTTTGATATCTGCCTGAGTCTAGCTATTTACATCGCGAGTACACCGCGTTAATATAATACTAAAAGATGAGCTCAAAGGTAAAAATAATCCCAGTAAAAGATATCAAAAAATTAGCCAGGAAAAGTCAGGCAGTCAATAAACTTTATTACGAATGGCGCTTCTTCCGTAGCATCCCTTTAAAAGATTTCACACAACTACCTAAGGTAAGTTTGGCTTTCACTGTTAAACCCTACACAATGCTATCTTACCCAAGACTGTCTAAGCTTTACGAAGCAGCCCGTTATTTACAAAGAAAAAAGAGTAATGGCAGTTTTGTAGAGTGCGGCGTTTGGAATGGTGGTAGCGCAGCAGTACTTGCCACCGCTATCAAAGATGATAAAAATCGACACGTTTGGCTGTTTGATTCTTGGGAGGGCTTGCCTGAAGCAAGTTCATATGATATTTCTTACACTGGAGAATGCGGGGAAAAGGGCATGGCACTTGGCTCTGAAGAAAAGGTTAGAGAACTGCTCTTCCAGAAGCTCAAATTGAGCCAGAAAACGATCCACCTTGTAAAAGGGTGGTTTAAGGATACGCTGCCTATTCACAAGAAGCATATTGGCGCTATTGCCCTTTTGCACCTGGATTGTGATTGGTATGAATCTGTAAAGTTCTGTTTGGATGAATTATATGATAGTGTAACCCCAGGAGGTCTCATTTTCATAGATGACTACGGACATTGGATTGGCTGCAAGAAAGCTACTGATGAATTTATGAAAAAGAGAAATCTCGAAATAGAACTAATCAAAATAGATTATACAGGAGTGTATTTGCAGAAGCCTTGAAATTGAAGGCTGGTTTTCAGTACCCTTTCAATGCCATATCCAGGATTGACACTGGCTTTATTAATGAGCATGTATGACAATAAACAGACACAAGGTTTGAGCTGCCCTATCTGTGGAAGGTCTGGGAAGAATCGGGGCGTAGAACGCGGAAAGGACTATGTCATTTACCGCTGCTCCTGTTGCCAGGGAGACTTTGCCGCCACGGAGCTCTTAATAGCTTACCAGGAGGCATATAAGCCAGGAGGAGATATTATCCAAGACTTGTATCTGCTAGATGCTCTCCAAAGTCCGGAAGAGCATATTACAACACGAGTCGCAACCCTCCATAGATATGCCTTAATGCAACTGACGGGTCGTTTAGTCAGTGGTAAACTTCTCGACGTCGGTTGTGGCATAGGTAGATTCGGAAAGCTGGCTGAAGAGCGAGGGTTTGAAGTTTATGCTATAGACCCCGCTGAGGAGGCAGTCAAGTATGCTAAGGAAAAATTTGGGTTGAGAAATGCAGTGGTAGGTACCCTTGAAGATATCCCATCTAGTTGGCAAAATTTCGACGTTATTGCCTGCTTCGAGGTGTTGGAGCATGTTGAGCGGCCTCGGGAATTAGCAAAGCAAATATATAAACTCCTTAAACCTGGAGGCTATCTCATAATGAGTGTCCCCAACCGGAATCGGCTAAACGTAAAGTTAGCGCGCCGTGAGGAATTCGACTATCCGCCAAGTCATTTAACCAGGTGGTCTAAACAAGTTTTAAGTTTTTTCCTCAATGACCTCGGTTTTATAAATATACAAGTAAGACCATATGTCATAACCCGCTGGCAGCTAGCAGCCATTTTAGTACCAAGTAACCTCAACCGGAAAATAGTGAAGAAGAAAGTAAATGGACTAGCTCATCAGAGTCAAGCCAGGCCTGGGTTCTTTTTATCTAGTCCAATATGGGGAATTATCCAGAAGGCTGGAGATGCGGTTGCCCTGCTATTGCAGGCAATAATAGGCCATCTCTATGGGCACCATTTAATTGCCTTTGCCCAAAAACCTCGTAAGTAACTCTGCTTAGTCTGATTAAGAGTTATCAGCCTTTTATCTCCCTTAATAGTAGAGTAAATTCTCTTTTAAACATTTCACACATTTCTCTGCTGTTGAACTTCTTTGATATTTCCTTTGCTTCCTGCGATAGTTCCTGCTTCATAGGGGAAGATAAACCAAAATAGTAAAGTATGCCTTGTGCAATATCTTGGACGGTAGCTTTCCTTACAAACTCGTTTCCTAGTTTCTCCACAACTTCCTTCGTTCCTGTATTTTCACTAACTATTGTTGGCAGCCCCGCCCATAGGCTTTCAAGAGTAGCTACCGGGAATGTATCTGCCCTCGATGATTGAACATAAAGACTTGCCTGTTTAAAATACGGCACTAAATCTTCAACATATCCTAATACGTGTACGCCTTTAATATTATTCCATTCCAAAGGATGCCCCCTGCCAATCACGTAGAGATCAACATCTGGTATTTCTTTTTTAACCGTCTCAAATGCCTTTACCAAGATATCCATACCCTTAGCCGCTTTCCCATAGCCAACAGAAATTATATTATGCCCCGTGACATCTGGGGAAATGTGACCAAGCCTTCTATACATACTATCCTCAATATATGGATGACTAACCCTAATGGGAATACTCAGAAATGGTTCAGCAGTTTCCTTGGCAAGCTTTGAGACTGCAATGGCACCATTTATGTACTCGGCTTCAATTCTGTGGACTGCGTTGACATACCAAATGAATGTTCCCTTCATTTCGTGGGGTGTTTTCTTTATCATCATGAAAGTCTCATCTGCGATTAGTTCAATTATTATACCTTTTCTTGACACCAATTTTTTTATAAACGCCGGTGCTAATGGTGCTCCTCCTTCACAAAAGTAAACATCATATCCAGGAAGTAACAATCCATTTATAAAACTTTTGAAAATTTTTGGAAATCTCCCATAGTTAAAGTAATGGTGATAATGCCAATATTCGGCATCAATTGAGTTTGCAAATCCCACATGCGATGGATGCGGCAGTAAATATACAAACAAAATACTAGTTTCCATGTCGGGTCACTTACCTACGTACAACGTTGCTATGCTAGAACTTACTTCATCCCAATCCCAAAGTTTTACACCTTCCACTTTTCTGCCAGTAACCGCATTTATTAGCTCAACTAGCTTATCACTTTTTACAGGATAGTCAATCCCAAAGCAATTTTTATTATCAATCCACTCCGCAAGTGCCGATGTATTGGCGACAATGCATGGTGTTTTCGCCGCTAAAGCCTCGGCAACCACAATGGAGAACGCCTCGCGCTGCGATAATAGGACGAATACACCAGCCTCGGCATACATCTTCAGTAACTCCGCCCTTGGCAGGTCTTGATGAAAGCTGACCCTGCCAGCTAAATGGAGGTTATTTACTAGGTCTACTAATCTTCCCTTATAATGCCCTGTGCCAACTATTTCCAGGTGGGAATCCTTATCTAGCAGAGGTAATACCCGAATTATATACTGTACCCCTTTGTATTCCTCCAACCTGCCGATATATAAAATGGTTTTTGGTTCTCTTGGTGTGGCTTCCAGGTTGCTAAATTCTGACAGGTTAACACCGTTAGGGATTATGCTAATTTTGGTCTCGGCTATACGAAAGTCTTTCAGCAAGAGTTCCTTTTCGTAGTTAGAAACAGCAATAATTCTGTCTGCGCCTTCAAATATCCTTTTGCCCAAGGGTTTATATAGTTTGAAAAGAAAGCCTCGAACTTGAGTATGCCCATGCCCGTGATAATGGGGCGTTACCACAAATTTCTTTCTTCTTGCATATCTTGAGAAGTATAAAGGTAAGGCGTGATAATTATGGCCGTGAACTATATCAAACTCACATTTTTTGAGTTCTCTTAGCATTTCACAAGATATGTGATAAGCACCGCCAGGAGCAACGCTCCTAAACCTTCTAACTAAAACTCCGTTTATTTCCTCTTCCCGTGGCAGTTTCCGTGAAGGGTCGCCAGTAAAAACAGTAACAGTATTGTCTTTGGCTAACCTCTTGCTTATATTCCGCACATGCTCCTCAACACCACCGATGTGGGGGTAGTAGGTTGGACAAACCTGTAGGATTTTCATTTATAAGGCACCAACCATCAAATCTGATTTAGACAAGCTGGTTTCAGCCATCACTCTCGTAGAGCTTAAGAACAGGATTACTATAGATTAGGCTGCAGTTTACCGCATTGTCCAGCAACTGTTCAACATTACCGATGAACTGATAATCACCCCAGAACCAGCCGTACCAGGCTCGGTCTTGGTTGCTGATAGCAATATAATAAGGCATCTCCTCTCTGCCCTGGGTATATAATTCATTTCCCTGCCACTCTAGCTGGGAGTAGTCAAGGTGTTTATATTGAAGGAGGTTACTGGTTTGTCCCAGCGGGTAGGCTCCGGTCACATAACCACGGGTGGTGGTGCTATCAAAGAATTTTAACCCAGCGACTCGCCCTTCGGGAAAGTAGTCTAAGGCTCGATTCCCGTAAGTGGATATAACATTGGTGGGAATGGCGATGATTAGCAGAAGGCAAAGGATAAACCAGGGCAGCTTGCTCTTGATGTCCAGGAGCATGGCGCCAAAGTATGCCATAAACGGCAGGGCAAACAGGTAGACACGGTTGAGAAGTTCCTCTCCATAGTGCCCGGAGATTGGCAGCAGGAGTAGAGGAGCTAAAAACATAGCCAGAATAGCCGCAGTATTGGATTTCCTTCTGAATAATAGAACAAATATAGCCCCGGCAAGGCCAAGCAGGACAAAGATTGCTGAGTGCAGTATCCTTACCTCGACTACCGCAATATGCGACTCGCTACCTCGCAGGTGCTGGGTTACCTCTGTTTTAGCAATATTGGCGGGGTTAACAGTAAAGACGCCAGCAGGCTTTTCCGTCACTGGTATTGGTACGTTTGGGGCTGGTTCTTCCATAGCGGTGCTCCACAGCGGCTGAGAGCCGAGACTCTTGTAGATATGCCCCCCACCGGTTACATCCCAAGAGACGATTAGGACTAAGCACAGACCAATAACTGGCAGCAGTCTCTTAGTTCTTTTTGCCACAGAGAAGGCAGCCAGCATAAGCACTACGGCTAGAGAAGTTAATAGATGGGTGGGCACAATGGCAACGGCAAGAAGCCCTGTTGTTGCCAGCAGCGCCAGCTTGGGTGAACCCTTTTCCCATAGAGAGGGACGGGTGACTAAAGCCAGCATCATAAGCAACAAGAAAAAAACAACGCCCTGTGGACCAAAGTAGGCTTGCCCTACCCAGGAACCCAGAGAAAAAAGCCAGAGCCCAGCCCAGCAATAGTTTATTTTCTCCTCACCCAGAATATTCCTTAGCAGCATATAAAGAGGGAGAAGGGAAGCAACGGCGAGAAAGAAGGGAAACACGCTTAGTATCGGCTCAAAGTTTATCGCTCCGGCTATGGTCATAATGGCGAAAAGGACATGAGCCCCAGGCCAGGAAAGGTACCATATCTCATTAGAGGAAAAGTGGCTTCCTTGGGCGATATAATTGGTAAGCCCTAGGTTAGAGTAGGCGTGGTTCATAAATGGGGGTGAGCCCCCAGTTACTAGTGGTATCAGCCAGAGGGCGCTAACGAGTATTAGTAGCTGCAACAGGAGCAGTTTGCTGTGTTTTTCCTTAGAAACCCAAAGTATAGCGGAGGCAATCGTCAGTAAAGCTAGGGCGATGAAGAAAGTGACAGGTAAGCTGTGAATCAGCCCCAAATAGCCAATTTCAAGCCGGGCAGAGAGGATGCTGTGTGCCCACAGGAGAGCAGCTATGATGGTTAATAATATAGAAATTTGCCGATGAACAGATTCGCCGGTGATGAAATATCTGATGGCTTTGTTACTCAGCGCCATAAAGCTAACTCCGAGCAGAAAGAGTGGAGACTTGATAACCAAGGTAGCCAGCGGCAACACATGATAACACCGTCACCGTAACCCATAGCTGACGCAGGGCAACCAGAGGCTGACGTAACAGGAGTTTCAATACCCCCGGTAAAAGCTGGGAAAAAATGCGATACAGAAGTTCATGCTCGGTAGACAATACCGCCTTATCGCTAGAGCGATACGACTTATTGAACATGGCTTTAGCACACCCTTCCCAGTAAGCTCTCTTGGCGATAAATTTGGCGCTAAACCTGTAGCCATAGACTTTGTGCTTTACCTTTACTTCTGGGTCATAGATTATGCTCTTACCTGTTTTTTGTCTTGCTCTTAAAGAGAATTCAGTCTCTTCACCACCCGGCCCCTGCCAGCCACCTTTGCCATGTCCTTTAACTCCAAGGCTAGTTTTAAAAAGGCCACAGGAGTTGAAAGCCTCTCGCCGGAAGGAGATATTGGTCCCATAGCCATTCCTCACCTCTGTGGGTTCTGTCCAGTCCCAGTAGGTGCAAGAGAATATCCAGTAAAATTCCCTGGGAAACCACGCCATTGAATCTCGCTCCCATTGGGGTAAAATCGGTCCAGTAACACCAATCACTGAGCTGTCCTCAGCATAGGTCTTCGCCGTTTCCTCCGCCCAGCCGGATAAAAGAAGAGCATCATCGTCAACGAAGGCTATGACTTCGCCATTTGCCCGCTCGATGCCTAAATTTCTAGCTGAGGACAACCCCCATCCTCCCTCATTGTACAGCACCCTCATACCAGAATATCCTTTCTGGTCTATATAGGCTTCGATACTGTTAGTAAGCTCCTTGGACCTCTCGGTCACCACCAGCACCTCGATATTTTTATAGGCCTGGGCGTGGATGCTATCAAGCAGCTCGGTAATATCTTTAAGCCTATCGAGGGTATAAGAAGTAGTGATTATGGATATCTTAGGAAGATTCGTGTTCGTTGTCATGTTTTTTCCTTCCATTATTGCCAGTTCATTATACCAATCTAGCAACAGTACGCTTCTCTAGTCTGGCTATTCATCCACCTAGAATATCCTTTATTGCCCGCTCTACTGCTTCATCCGAACTAAATTTAGGCCTCCAACCTAACCTATCCATCTTAGTAACATCAAATCTCACCTGAGGCACATCGCCTCGCCAGCCACGGTTGCCACCAGTGTAACTGAACTCTACACCAGATAGTCCCATAGCTTCAACAACGATGGTCGCGATAGCGGTGACATCGGTTGCGGAATCACAGCCGAGGTTAAGCACATTGACCCTTTCATGACAGTTTTTCAGACCGAAGAGCATGCCATCGATGCAGTCATCTATATGGAGATATGGTTTCGACTGAGTGCCATCGCCGAGTATCTCAAGCTCCTTCGGGTTTTGCCTGAGTTTATTGATGAAGTCAAAGATGACACCGTGGCTGCTTCTGGCACCGACAACATTGGCAATTCGGAAAATCCAGGCTTGCATATCAAAGAGATGGCAGAAGGCGGAGATAATCCCTTCGCAGGCTAACTTACTGGCGCCATAAAGAGATATGGGCAGAAGAGGTCCTGAATCCTCAGATACAGACCTAGCGGCTTCGCCGTAAACGGTGCTGCTGGAGGCAAAGATGAGCTTTTTGATCTTGCTGAGCCTCATTGCTTCAAGCAGGTTGCGGGTAGCTATAGTGCCCTGCTCCAAATCGAGATCAGTATTCTCAATACCGGCTCTGACATCAGGATTGGCGGCTAAATGAAAGACCGCGTCATGCCCACTTACGGCTTGCCTTAAGGTCTCAAAATTGAGGAGGTCAGCTTTCATAAAGCGGAAGTTGCTTTTGTCAAAATGGTGCTCGATATACTCCGGTTTACCTGAGCTTAAGTTGTCATAGACGGTTACTTCGCCCAGCTCAATGAGCCGGTCCACCAAATGGCTGCCGATGAAACCGGCGCCACCGGTGACAAAGTATTTATTGCGGCTATCTTCTGACATCGGACTCATCATTTCAGTCAGTAAATCTGCAGAACCTTCTGGTTATCAGTGCCCAGCCAATCTTGATGCCATCCTTTAACGGACTGAGCTTGGGAGGACTGGCACGCCGCCGGTAGTAGATAGGCAGCTCAGCTATAGAATAACCTTTCTTGGCTAGCTGACTGAATAGCTCAGCTTCAAACTCAAAGCCATCGGCTGAAAGCCTAAGATTTGGGATAACCTTGCTCCGTAACGCCCAGTAGCCGGTGCAAACGTCGCTTATCCTTCTCTGGTAGACCACGGTAGCTATCAGGCTGAGAAGGCGATTGCCTACAGCGTTAAGTCGGCTCATAGCCCCTTTCTCTCTTTCCCCTTTCAACCTTGAACCCATGACTACGTCATAGCCGTGCTGCAAAATATTAAGCATGTCGGGGATATAAGTAGCTGGGTAAGTATAATCAGCGTCGAGCATAAAGATAAAATCGGCGTCCACTGTTTTTAGAGTATTTCTCATCGCCCTGCCCTTGCCCTTCCTTGGCTCAACCATAACTTCAACACCTTTATTTTTGGCAATTTGCCTAGTCCTGTCCTCGCTGTTGCCATCAACAACCAGCACTTGGATTGCATACCCAGCCTCCTCAAGGGCCGCCCTAGGTATTTCATCAATGACCCTGCCTATAGTCTCCTCTTCATTGAGGGTGGGGAGGATTACGGTTATTTTAGCCCGAGTCATAGCAATTTTCCCCTCCTGGCATTATTACAGAGGCTTTGATGGCTCGGATAAAGGTAACAGGTGCTTGGTTAGAGCTAAGAGGAGTCGGCCGTGCCAGTCAAAGAAGAAGTTGTCGGAAGAAGCGATGAGGTCACCTATACCATCTTTAGTGGCGATGTCGAAGAGGTGATTGATATAGTCATTGCTTAGTTTTGCATAGAGGCGCCGTGCCCGATAGCCAATAGTCAGCTCCCGGCTTAACTTAGCTCGCCACCGCTTCTGGTAGTCTGAAAAGGCGATGGCTGAGAAATTACCGCTCTGGAACGCTCTGTGCAACACATCGGCGGCTATATCAGCACACAGCAGACTGTAGTAGATACCGCCACCAGTGGCTGGCTTTACCTGTCCAGCCGCCTCACCTACCACAAGTATTCGGTCAGTGTAGGTTTTGGGGAGATGCCCCAATGGGATTGCTCCGTATTGGGGGGGAACATCGCCAGACGTGATCTTGCCCTGAGAAGACAGGGTATCTAGGAAACCTTTGAGACACAAATCGGCTTTATCCCGGGTGAGTAAGCCGGCTAAACCCTTACCATTCTTGGTAGGCGCAAGCCAGGCAAAACTACCTGGAGCCAGATTTTGGTCAAAGTAAACTTCTATCTCATCAGTTCCGTTTAAATGTACTTCCGTCTGAGCGCCAAGAAGAAAGAGCTTTATCTTGCCCAAGCCAAGCTTCTCGGGCAAAGGCGAGCCAAAACCAGTAGCGATAACAGCCGTTTTAGCTTTGAGAATTGCTTCCTGACCCTGGCCATCAACCCTTACCTTAACAGCGTCCAGTTGAGATACAACGTCTGCTACCTTGGCTCCAAAAAGATAGTCAGCGCCAGCTTCTTGGGCTTGTTTTGCCAGGCTCATGTCGAGGGCGGCACGGTCAACAATGACAGCCACAGGGCTATCCTGCCGTAGTCGGAGGCATTTCCCCGAAGGGGAGAAAAATTTAGCTGAGCTGGCTTGCCTCAGGATAAGGCTGCCATCAAGGGCAAAGGTTTTTAAGCATTCCACACTCAGGATACCGGTGCAGCAGACATTGTCTCCGGGGGCAGCCTTTTTGTCCACCACTATTACCTTGTAGCCGAGGTGAGCTAGCCTACAGGCAAGGTAGCTACCAGCAGCTCCAGCGCCAACAATTAGGCTGTCGTACAACATCACCCCCTGATCTCTCCTGATAAAGGAGAGGAAAACTTATCATGAGTGGACATCAATATACAAATGGAGTGGGTCTTTAAAACAGAGACTAGCCTCATCATTCTTGTACAGATAGAACTCAAAATTTTGTTTTTCCCCCGGGGTACGGGACGTGAAACTTATTGTCCCCTCCCATTTCTGCTCATACTCAAGGCTACCGATGGTTAATTGCTTGATTATCTCACCGTTTGTCTTTATCTCCACCCGGTAGCTTATTGTTTGGTGCTCGTGGTTGACAATGCCCATAATTAAGTACATCGGCTGACCAGCAATAGCCTCTTTAGGGTAGTCCTGGGCCTTGCCACCCAGTCCGAGGATATAGAATTCGGTAAATTTCTCGCCTTGCTTCGGCGTGGCGATGACATAACCCAGGCAGCCTATAGCCGCTAGGATGGCTACGATCAAGGAGATAGAAAGGATTTTATTCAATTTAGTCATGCCTAACCAGTGAGGGAGATGAATACCGAACGCGAAACGGAGGCTGTCGGCTTCAGGCAGTTTCCACTGTCGGTAATAGGCGACAGCCGCTGTAACTATGATGAAAAGGCTAACGGAGATGAGGATGGGATAAAGTTTAATGCCCCAGGGGGTATAGTTGAGAATCAGCCCGATAAGAGGCACGATGGCAATGCTTAAGCCAAAGCTCAAGGCTAACCGCTCAATCCTATCTAAATTATCTCGCCTAGGGAACAGAGCTGAGAGCAGGGCATAGCCGGGAAAGAAAAGAACAAAAGGGAGACCGAGAGCTATACGTAAGGGTCCAGTAGTAAAGGCAACAACGGGAAAAAGGAGCAAGGTAATAGCCCCAACGGCAATCAGAATTTCCCGGTTATCAATGTCCATTTTTTATACCATCTCGAACTAACTCAGTGTGAGAGAAATTATAAACAATCTAAGGTAGTTTGGCAATCTTGTCATGTCCGCAACTCTCACACCGCACTGATGCTATTCCTCCTGCCTTGTTCCCCTAAATATATGCCTATTTGCCTGCCAGAGAAGCAAGTAAGATTATATATAATAGATATAAGGACTATTTTCTGCACTTTTTTGATTAAACAAAAAGGCAGCGGCCACTACTATTTAGCAGTCCGCTGCCCATTACTAACCTACTCAGCGCCCAAAGTACCGCCTTTTGCTTAGTATAATTTTAGTTTAATTACATCAATTCACATATGAACATAACATCCTGCGGGTCGCATTATAATGGTTCACTTACGAATTTTCAACCCCCTGAAGAAACAGTATCCTTCAGTATCTTTGACAATACCCTTGAAATTATCATAATATTTTCTTGAGTGTTTAATGAAAGCCAGCTAGAAAGGTACCCGTAGATATGAATAGATTAATAGAGATAGACCTTGGGGATGTTTTGCTGAGCACATTTATGCTATTCGTGCAGACAGCGCAGGCGGTGCTGAAGTATACAGACGCCTATCTGTACCGAAAAACGCGTCTGTCAGTAAGCAAGCTAATAGTTCTAAAAGCCTTAGCTAGCAATAGCGAGGGTATGATGCCTTCCAAGATAGCCGAGTGGACGAGTACTGAGCGGAATAATATTACGGCGTTAGTTAACCGAATGAAGCAAGAAGGACTGGTCACCGCCGAGCGCAACGGCAACGATAAGAGACTAGTGAATATCAAGCTGACGGAGAAGGGACGGGAAGTCCTTGGTCAGGCTATTCCGGTGGCGCAAGAAGTTGTCAAGCAGGTGATGTTATCAATCACCGAGGGTGATGCAGCGCTGCTTAAAGAGAAGCTAGGAATCTTGAGGCAAAATGCTCACGATGGCTTGGAGGACCTAGCCATACGTATTTAATCTCGAACCCACTATAGAAAAGCTCCTACCATTCCTGGCTTGAACAAAAAGCCATTTTGTGCAACAATTATGAACCAAACCTTATAACCAACACAGTCCTTTAACTAGATTCTTCATTAGCCTATTTAATATCAATATCTAAGCGATATTTTTCTGGCTCTTATCTATTATATCTAATTTCTTCCTAGTCAAGTGGATTGCGCCCTTGTCATCGACCAGTTTTTGGAGGCGATTTAATTCAAGAAGGAACGCGGGGCAGTCAGGAGAGTTCTGGCTAAGGAACAGCATGAGTGGACTAGTAGTCAGCCACTTATCATATCTACTGACCTGCTCACTAAGCTGAGCAAGTTGCCTCTTAATCTTAAGAGCCTCAGTACCACTGGCAGCCAATCTCACCTGCTGCGATAGCTCTTTCAGCTGGCCACTTAACTCAGTGAGCTGGCGGGTATACTGCTCCAGCTGCTCGGTAATCGGTTTGTCAGCACCCAGTATCCAATCTAGTGAACTAGGCTCCTTCAAGCCAATCGCATTCTCCACCCTCTTCAGCCTCTCCTCAAGTTTACTGAGCTGCTCAGTAGCCAGCGGAATAGGTGACTTGCTACCGGAGCCAGGTATCTTGTGGACGAATGTTTTATGCCCCCTCAAGCCCTGAGTATTTTTGAACTCCCTGCCGCAAATTTCACATTTAACACTCACTTTATCGCCTCCTGATTTATAATTGCTTCTCATTCAAAAGGGAAGACGGATAAAACCTTAGGCTATCATCAAAGCTTACTGACCTCGTGTACCTCTGTACCATCTCCAAGCTCTCCCATCTCCCTAAATCCTTTATGGTCATAGTATCAACCCCGGCTTTGCGTAGCAGACAAGCGAAGGTTCGCCTGAGGGTATGTGCGTTACACGTTAGGCCGGTATACTTTTCGAGTCTCCGGAGCATCGAAGCGATTCCCCACTCGCTTAACCCCCAAATGTTGCCACTGTCAGGTTGGTACTCCTGGAGCCAAGCTTTCAGGTATTTTTCTGTCAGATTACCAAAGGCCGCATAAGCTTCCTTACGGCCCTTTCCCAATACACGAATGGTCTGGTTAATCCAGTTGATATGTTCGGGTTTAATATTAGCCAGTTCTGAAAGTCGCAGACCGCTTTCAACAAATAGAGCTATTATGGCTTTATCTCGTATGGTAGGCGCTTTTCCTATTAGATAGATTACCTGCTCCTTTTCAAGACTGGGAAGAATAGGCTTACCGAGGATCGGCGCTGGTATTCCATCTACAAGGTTAGGGAGACCATAGTCGGCGTTAAGCCATCGGGAGAAAGCTTTGATGGCCCTGAATGATGCATGCCGGGTCCCGAGTCCGTACTGATTTGGCGGAATGGAATTCAGATACAACTGTATGTCCTGGCGGGTAGCTTGCAGAAAATCGACCGCTTGGATAAATTTGGACAAGCGCTCACGATAATACTTGAGGGTCTTTGGGCTTACTCCCATTGCTTCCCGTGACTGCAGGAAGAGAGCCAGATAATCTAGATCCGGTTTCTGTTTCTTTCGCAAATGGTTTATCTGAGTTAGCAAACTCACAGTATAGATTCCTTGTTTTAATATCCTCTCTCCTCTATTGTAAAATGTGTAATAATTAGATTAACATGCATATAACCTGCATAATTGGAAGTTTGAGCCGTGCCAAGGAAAAAAGAGCTCTCGTTCGAACTGAAGATGCTTATATGGGACAAAGCAGCAACTATCGGTAAGAAGCCGGAGGTTATTCAGCGTGAGCTAGATAAAGAGTTACGGAGACTTCGTAGAGAGCAAGAATTTTACGAAGAAGCGCCTGATGTGAGGACTATCAAACGTATTTTTGAGCGGGATATAAATCTGTTATCTCTTGAGGTAGTCATAGCCAAACTGCCTAATTATGTCTGGCATTTAAGGAATGACTATGAAGCTATAAAGAAGATAGCCGAAACTACTGCTAGAAAGTTTCCACTTCCTGAAGACCAGGTTGCGGCTGCTTTGATAATAGCCTCCAATCTTGAGAAGATCCGTAATGCACCGGCTGCTTTTTTGGGAGATCCTTTTGGGCAAAAAGTATATACTGTGGGAGAAAAGGTGTTGGGGGGCTGGTGGGTATACGAAGACCGAGCTAAGTTAGGAGATGCGGATAGAACGGTAGCTGCGGCACTATTTAAGCGGCTAAAAGAATAGGGAGAATTTCCTGAACTGGCCGATATTGAGGATTGGGAAGACCTTAGAGAATCTTTGGTAACGGAAGAGTTCATTCAGCGAATTATTAGCAGGGCACATAGGGGTAATTTATAGTATAAGATATAGTGGACAGAGCAGCGGTTCAATCTCCAGAATGCAGAGATATTCCCACTTGAAATTAATATTCAGCAGAGTTATTGTTTCAACTAATAGAGCCAAAAAGTTAAGCAGTTTGTTAAGCAAAATTGAGGCTAAAATCAGGTATTTTGTTAAGCAAACTGCCGAGTATACTGACTAACTGAAAGGAGAACCGAAAAAATGGGTCGAATTAGCCTCAAGAATGGTGAGCCGCAGAGGACTCGAACCTCTAACCGGCTGATTAAGAGTCAGCTGCTCTGCCAGTTGAGCTAGCGGCCCGCTTTCTTACCTGTCGTCCCCCATTTTACTGCGTACTGGGGGAAGGTGACAAGTTTAAACCGTACCATTTTAGCCCAGAAGCTGACATTTGTAAATGCGGCGCTCTTGCTTTTTTATCCGGGGGTTAGCTTGGCATAGGCTGCCAGCTGCCTGTCCCCGGCACTGGCTCCAGCGGGCCTATGTCCTTGCCTTCATTCTGATATAAAACCACGCCTTTATCGTCTAGCAGTGACAGGTAGACACGGTGGATACCGCCATCGTAGCCTTTCATCATCGGCTGTAAAGCTATACTCTCTTTTGTACCGCCGGCCACCACCCGGTCAATGTTGAATAGACCGGCATCATCGTCAACCCTTATTTCCAGCTGGGCAACCGGGATAGCAAAATCGCCAAGATTATGGATTTCCAGTGCCACGTCCTCCAGGGTGTAGCTGTCGTCGGGCAGCTCTCTATGCCAGTGGAGGTTGCCGCTGCTTATCTGTATCGGTACTGCTGATACACTGACGCTGTAGGTAAGTTCAGGCGGCTCTGTTATTACCGGCTGGCTGGGTGTGGTGTCCGATGGGGAACAGCCTGAGAGCAGGGCCATCGCCAGCAGTATGACCAGCCCACCATAAAGTAGGGGAAAGCCCTTCCTTGGCGCTGGCTTGGCCCCCCCGAAGTTATTGGTAAAAGTGTTTCGTTTCATTTCCTTCCCTTTTTTGTCCAGTTAAACGGTGTCTAACTTCTATTTTTAGTTTAGGGAAGCGGAATTAATTGCCCATAGAATTAGCGTTTAATTTTCGTTAAAAAAGCCCGAAATTTACCCCTTTGGTGGTATTGACAATAGTATTTTATTATGCTACTATGTTGACAAAAGTATTCTTAAATAGTGACTTATACACACGTAAATAGACTTATAGTCCTAATTCGGTAATAGTGAACGGGCAAAATAGTGCCTAAAGGTCACGCTATAGCTGATAGTTGCAAATACTAATCTGATTTTGGAGTTATGGTCGTGAAAGTGAAAGCTAAAAGCAAAAAGCGGGTGACTGTGAGTATTTCAAGGGAAACTAAAGATTTTTTG
>Ga0315545_1001802_pt1 | contig 20187 bp, 16 predicted proteins | sample SalMarSW160210MG_FD_203096 | JGI IMG/M metagenome (GOLD analysis project Ga0315545, IMG submission 203096) | Salt marsh sediment microbial communities from the Plum Island Ecosystem LTER, Massachusetts, United States - Salt Marsh Sediment SW1602-10 ...
TGTATGTATAGAGGAAGTCTGTCCGGGAAATCTCGGATAAAATAATTGCTGGAGAGTATGACTATGGCAAAAATGGCAAAGAAAATGTTGACCCGAAGAGACTTTTTACGTTCATCGGTGTTGGCGGCGTCGGGGATGTGCCTTGGCGGGAAGGTCTGGTCTGCGCCGGGAAATCAAACCAGTCCCGAGTCCGCCGAGGCGGAAGGGAACGGCACCGGCGGCCCTAACATTGTGCTCATCGTATCCGACGACCAGGGCTATGCGGACTCGAGCTGTTACGAGCATCCGAAAGAGGTCGATACGCCCAATATCGACCGGCTGGCCGCCGAAGGCGTGCGATTGACAAACGGCTATGCGAGCGCTTATATCTGTGCGCCGACCCGGGCGGGACTCTTAACCGGCAGGTATCAGCAGCGGTTCGGCTTCTATTCAGGCCCAGATTCCAGAGTCGGATTGCCCCTGAACGAAGTTACTGTAGCCGACCTGCTCAAAAAGCAGGGCTATGCCACCACGGTCATCGGTAAATGGCACGTGGGCATTGAGCCGGAATATCATCCTTTGAAGCGGGGCTTTGACGAATTCTACGGATTCTTAGGACACGGGGCGCATGACTATTTCAAACTCCGGATAACAAATGAATATAATTCTATTTATCGTAATGACAAACCGATTAACGATACCGGCTACCTGACAGACAACCTTGGTCGCGAAGCTGTGTCATTTATCGAGCGGCACCAAAAACGGCCCTTTTTCCTTTATCTGCCTTTTAACGCCGTGCACTGGCCCCTGCAGGCGCTCGAGAAGTACATAAAGCGTTTCAATACTGGGGATGAGAACAGGGACATCTACCTGGCAATGCTCACGAGTATGGATGAGGCGATTGGAAAAGTGCTGGATGCTCTCAAACGAACCGGCGCCGACGACAATACCCTGCTTATATTTTTCTCAGACAACGGAGGCGCCAGGAAAAATTTTGCCAACAACGGCATTTTGCGAGACTATAAGCACAGCGTTTACGAAGGAGGAATCCACGTGCCGTTTATTGTTCGCTGGCCGGGGAAATTAGCGAAAGGAACAGTTTGCGATGAGCCTGTTATTTCCCTGGACATCCTGCCGACCATCTGCGCTGCTGTCGGCGCCAAACTTCCCGGCGACCGAGTATACGACGGAAAAGATATGCTGCCGGTTCTTCTGGGGCAAACGAAAGAACCGCTGCACAAAACTCTTTTCTGGTACGATGGGTCCGACCAGTGGGCTGTTCGGGAAGGCAAATGGAAACTGCTTTTTAATAAAGGCTCCTTAGAACTGTATGACCTTGAAGGCGATATTAGTGAAAAAAACAACCTTGCAAAGGAAAATCCGGAAATTGTTAAAGTGCTGCAGCGTGCCTATACGGCCTGGAAGAATCAAATGGCCCCCCAGCTCAGTAAAGCCAAGAAAGGGCGGCAAAGTTCCACGACAATTAGCTCGCAGAAAAGGGAAAAATAGAAAGAACCGCTAATGTTCTGAAAAAAAGACCGTTTTGAGGCTAATATTGCCCAATTACCGCTCCTTTACAGTCGCGGCTCTGTTTTGGGAAGTCGCGGCTCTGTTTTGGGAAGTCGCGGCTCTGTTTTGGGAAGTCGCGGCTCCGTTTTGCAGAATCTCAAATCGTTTAATAAATTCTTGACAAGGGGGCGGGTAATACATAAAGTAGCTCTCTCGTTTACCCCGAAGCGGTGATTGGCGGGGGATTAAACCAGTAAAAAATAGCGTTTTTAGAATTGAAAATAAGGAGAAATACAAATGTCAACAAAGGTGGCAATTAACGGGTTCGGCCGAATCGGCAGAGCCGTGGCAAGAATTATTATGGAAAAAAACGGCGATTTGGACCTGGTCGCTATCAATGACCTTACGGACGCCAAGAGCCTTGCGCATCTGTTCAAATACGATACGGTTATGGGTAAATGGGGCGGGACGGTCGAGGCAAAAGACGGCAAATTAGTTATCAACGGCAAATCTATTAAGGTTTTAGCTGTCAGGAATCCCGCGGAACTGCCCTGGAAGGATATGGGCGTGAAGGTTGTTTTGGAATCGACGGGTATCTTTCGCACCGCCGAATCGCCGAAGGGCGGTTACGCCGACCATATCAAGGCAGGCGCCAGCAAGGTCATGCTCAGTGTTCCGGCAAAGGATGATATCGATGCGACTATCGTACTGGGCGTCAATGATGAGATGCTGACCAGCGAGGTCAACTGTGTATCGAATGCAAGCTGTACGACCAACTGCCTTGCACCTCTGGCCAAGACCCTCAACGATGCGTTCGGTATTGAGCAGGGAGTTATGACTACCATTCACGCCTACACCAACGACCAAAATGTGGCTGATATGATACATAGTGACCTGCGTCGTGCGCGTGCGGCGGCGGCGAACATTATCCCCACCACCACCGGCGCAGCGAAGGCCATCGGCAAAGTTATTCCCGAACTTGAAGGCAAGCTCGATGGTTTCGCCATCCGGGTGCCTATTCCGGTCGGCAGTATCGTTGACCTTGTGGTTAACGTCAAAAAAGACGTTACGGTCGATAGCGTAAACGCAGCAATGAAAGCAGCGGCGGAAGGGCCGATGAAGGGTATCCTGGTTTATTGCGATGAGCCGATAGTCAGCAGTGACATCGTTAACGACCCTGCTTCGAGCATCTTCGATTCTCTGTGCACAATAGTCGTCGACAGGACCGTTAAGGTCGTTAGCTGGTATGACAACGAGTGGGGTTACTCGAACCGCAGTGTCGAGATAATGGAAAGAATGGCGAAGATGTAGTATGAATCCGAATATCGAAATTAGAAAGTGCCTAAAGTGAGCTAAAGTGAGCTAAAGTGAGCTAAAGTGACAGCAAAGCTGTCATTCTGAGCGAAGAGAAGAATCTCTTTTTCGTTGGCCAGATCCTTCGGCTTCGCCTCAGGATGACACATAAGTGTCACTTTAGGCACTTTACACTTTAGACACTTTAGTTCACTCAATTTTGTTTCGGATTTAGTGCTTCGGCTTTAGAACTTCAAAAAATTGGGTAAAGGAAATGGCTAAGAAGACTGTTGCTGATATCGATGTGCGGGGCAAGAAGGTCCTGATGCGGTGCGATTTTAATGTGCCGCTGGATGAGGACTGCAATATCACCAGCGATGACCGAATCGTTAAGGCACTGCCTACGATAAAGAAGATATTGGATGGCGGCGGTGCATTGATTCTTATGAGCCACCTCGGCAGGCCTAAGGGACAAAAAGATGAAAAGATGTCTCTGGCGCCCGTAGCAAAAAGGCTCTCGGAACTTTTAGGGCAAGAGGTTGTTTTCGCTGAGGATTGTATCGGTCCCGAGACAAAGGCAAAGGCCCAGTCGCTGGCGAGCGGCGATTGTATGCTGCTTGAGAACCTGCGTTTTCACAAGGAAGAAACGATAAAAGACAAGGCGGCAAAAGAAGATGCGCAACTGCGGCAGGCCAAAGACGATTTTGCAAAGCAGCTTGCCGATTTGGCGGACATTTACGTTGACGATGCTTTCGGCACGGCGCATAGAGACAACGCTTCGATGTACACGGTGCCGACACTTATGGAAGGCAAGCCGCGGGTCATCGGTTTCCTTATCGAAAAAGAATTGAAGTTCCTGGGCGAAACCCTTGATAATCCCGAAAGGCCGTTCGCAGCGATATTGGGCGGAGCGAAGGTTTCAGACAAGATAGGTGTGATTGAGAATCTGATAGACAAGGTCGATCGCATCATTATCGGTGGGGCCATGGCATATACGTTTCTCAAAGGCAAGGGCAAGAACATCGGTAAGAGCCTGTGCGAGAACGACTTCATTGACGAGGGCCAAAAACTGTTGGATCAGGCAACCGAAGTGGGCTGTGAGGTAGTCTTGCCTGTGGATCACCATGTGGTTCGCGAGCTGAAGCCTGGCGCACCACACCGCACAGCGGTGGGCGATATTGACCCGGGTTATCAGGCAGTCGATATTGGGCCGATTGCAGCCCAGATGTTTGCAGAAAGAATCGCCGATGCCAAGACCATCGTTTGGAACGGGCCGATGGGTGTCTTTGAAATACCTCCTTTTGATGAAGGAACGAAAGTCGTTGCTTTGGCTGTTGCCGAGGCTACGGACAAAGGAGCACGCAGTATAATCGGCGGCGGTGACAGTGCGGCGGCAGTGAAAAAACTTGGTTTAGAAGATAGAGTGAGTCATATATCCACCGGCGGGGGTGCCTCACTTGAATTTCTGGAAGGTAAAAAATTCAAGTGCCTTGAAATCCTCGACGAGAAGAACACTGACTGACGCGGAACTGGACAGGGACGAATGCAGACGATATAATCGATGCTATGGCAGCAGTAATACCTATAATCCCGGTGATTTTCAGGACACGAAAACATTGAAAGATAACAAAGGTTTACTGAATAAGAAAAGGTTTGAAAAGGCGGAGCAATGGAAGAAGCAGTGGCTCAGGAATCTGTCCTGGAAAAAGGCGTTGCGACTTGAGGAGAGCCTGCTTTCCTCTGAACTTATCTGGGAATGGCGCAGAAATTTCCCTGAAGATAATCCTGTTTGCCTACAAAAGAGCCTGGCTACAAAGCAGAAAACATGATGGTTTTATTAGACACCGAGAGAATAGTCATGCGGCATAAAGATAAACTCGATACAGGCTACCTTCAAAGCTGGGCCCGAAAGCTGTCCGACCAGGCCGAGGATATGAGTATATGGAATGAGCTGAAGACGTTACTGAAAGACTGAAACCGGATTTTTGTCCAGGTTCCTGGTTAATACACCAGCAACATCAGCTTGCTGCAGTGAAACAAATAATCATTAGCAAATAATCGATAATCAATTGAGATGCGATTACCCAAAGCAGGGACAATTGAGATTGTGCCATCGATACTAAGCGCAGACTTTGCCCGGCTGGCTGACGAGATAGCTGAGGTTGAATCGGCCGGTGTTAATATGTTGCATCTTGATGTGATGGACGGCCATTTTGTTCCGAATATTACGATTGGGCCGCCGGTGATTGCCAAGCTTCGCAAGTGCAGCAGTCTTGTTTTCGATGCCCATTTGATGATAGCTGAGCCGGGCAAATACGCCGAGCGTTTTATCGAGGCCGGCGCCGACCATATAACATTTCACATCGAAGTAGCTGATGAACCGCAAAGACTTATCGACAAATTACACAATTTAGGGTGCAGTGCCGGGATATGCCTGAATCCGGAGACTCCGGTTGAAGCAATAGAGGGTGTTGGGCCGCTTTGCGATATGGTTCTGGTGATGACGGTGCGGCCGGGTTTCGGGGGGCAGGAATTTATGCCGGAGGCGGCGAAAAAAATCAGCAGAGTTAGAGAAATTGTCGGCCCTGACATACGCATCGAAGTTGATGGGGGGATAGACCCTCAAACCACACCAATAGTAGTTTCGTACGGTGCCGATACCCTTGTAGCGGGCAACGCAATATTTGCAAAAACCGACCGTATTGCCGCAATAAACGCTATTCGAGAAGCAGCCGAGTAATTTTTATAGCCATCTCTTCGTTTATTTGGTAAAATTTCTTTTTGGTTGTCAAGTGCCTAAAGTGAGCTAAAGTGAGCTAAAGTGACACTTATGTGTCATCCCTTCGGCAAGCTCAGGGCAAGCACTGAGGCGTAGCCGAAGGATTTGGCCAACGAAAAAGAGATTCTTCGCTTCGCTGTCACTTTAGACACTTAGAAGGGTGCTGGGCCAAGTACAGATTGCTATGGGCAAAGAAGTGAAATCCAAGTGGAACGGTTTCTCGTTGAAGCCTCGTAAAGAGATGCCCGCAGGGCTGTGGGTGCGGTGTCCGGGCTGTGAGCATATGCTCTATAAAAGCGCCGTCGAAAAGAACCTTAACGTTTGTCCGGAATGCAATCATCACTTTCGCATTGAGGCGGCGACTCGAATTAAATATCTGGCCGATGAAGATTCTTTTCAGGAGATTCTCGGCGATTTGACGACAGAGGACCCGCTGGGCTTTAAGTTCAGGGAAACCACTTATAAACAGCGAATCAAAGACGATGCGAAAAAATCCGGTGCAAAAGAGGCCATGTTAATCGGCAAGGCGTTTATCAAAGGCAGAGGCGTTATCTTAGCTGTGATGGAGCCGAATTTCCTGATGGGCTCTATGGGTTTTGTAGTGGGCGAGAAACTGTGTGCGGCGATTGATATGGCGATGGCGGAAAAACTTCCTTTAGCAGCGGTTTGCTGCTCCGGCGGGGCAAGGATGCACGAGGGCGTGGTGTCATTAGGGCAAATGGCCAAGACTTCCGCTGCGTTAGCGAAGTTCGACGAGGCCGGTGGACTTTATATCTGTGTTTTGACCGACCCGACGACCGGCGGGGTCACGGCGAGCTTTGCAATGCTGGGCGATTGTTTAATAGCTGAGCCGGGGGCGCTTATCGGTTTTGCCGGGCCACGCACAATTGCTGAAACAATAAAAGTGGAGCTGCCGGAAGGATTTCAAACGGCTGAGTTTATGTTGGAGCATGGTTTTGTAGATATGATTGTGCACCGCAAGGACCTCCGCAGCGAAATTGCACGCCTTATAGATTACTGTCAAAAATAGCGTCTCACACTTTCGAATCTGCTTTCGTGAGGATTCACATGCTCAAAAATACTCTTTTGCAAAAATATTTATTAACACTGCTGACGTTGATTTTTTTAGTATTCGTCACCGTCAAAATTCTATCAGGTCAATCCTCAAACAGGCAATTTGCCCATAACTCAGATAACAAATTCGGCCCGCTACTTGCAGACTGCCGGTTGGAAAGTAACGCTTTAGCAGGTATCTTTACCAATTTGCGTCGCTGGCCGGCTAATGATACAAATCAATCCACCCCGTCAGCTAACCAAATTTCAGGGCAGATACAAAAACCGACATTCCTGATACCCGCCATAGCAAAACAGAATAAACCTATAGCCCTGATAGTTGTGAACGAAGATGATGAATGGCTGGTAGCGGCGGCGGCCCCGGCAGCCGCAAAGATAAGCCTACAAAATAAAACGCCGATACTTTTGAAATGGGAATCTGAAGACAACCCGCGACAGACAAAATTGCTCGAGCAATTGGCTCGCGTCTCGGGCTTCTGCACTATACTATCATCGGATAGTACTTTCATTCTTGGCCAGACCCAGGACAATCTGACGACATATAATATCCCGATAAAATCCGAACCTGCAGAAATGAGCTTATTTCTTGCAGGCCACTACTGGCAAAAAGCTGATTCCGTCGTGGTTACATCCAGAAATGACCCTGAAGCTGTTATCCTGGGTTCCGCCCTGGCGTCACATTTGTATGCACCACTGATCGTGATAAGCCCAAAAGAGCAGCTAAATGTTCTTTCAGAAAAGCTGAGCTCTCTGGGTGTTGTGGACATCATATATGTAACTTCAAAGGCCAGTTTAGCTGATGCCGGGATTCGTTTTCCGGCGCAGAAAACAGAGATTATTAACGTCGAAGAGGCCCAAAGGCGACTAATTGAAATACTTGGTCCGGCGAATATACAAAACATTATTCTCTTTCGTGTTCCAGATGAGTCCTCCGACGAAGAGTCCGTATCCTGGCTGGCGCCTTACCTTAGCCTCATCCACAGGGCGGCCCTGGTACCATGTCAGTCCTCCGACCCTCTGGCGGCCGAGTCAAAGCTCGAATCCGTGATCCGAAAGTACTCACTCAGGCCACGAACAATAACCATATTAGGTGACTATGAAGCCGTCGGTCTTGTCACAAAAACAACCGGAGATGATCCGAACGCCTACGAAATATCGACGGAACTTTGCCCTGGGCTTTCGCAAGACCAAGTTGCAGAGATGGGAGTCGGGCGGATTCCACTGAGACAGTTGTGGGCCGCGTCAACACTTATAGCCTATGGCGTCGCCCGGAACCATATTCTCGGTCAGGAGCAGCCGAATGTCCTCATGATAGCCAATCCGACCCCCGATTACGGTGCATTACCACTCTGTGAGACCATCAGTAGGGCCACCGCCAATGAATTCAAGAACCTAAGAATCCAAACAAATGAGTTTTATAATGTATCCTGCAATAGCCCGCTTATACGGAATCTTGTCGGTGACTCTCAATTCATAATATTCGAAGGTCATATATCCGACTTTTCACTGTTTGAAGACCGCTCTTATTATGGAGATGAAGAGGACATTTACAGCTATGAATACGGTAACGGTCAATATGAAGAATACACCGATACCTCGGATTTCACAGAAAATCATACAGAAGATGACGATGACTATTCGAATGGTGAGGATAACTCAAACGGTGTCGAAATAAATTCACAGGAACCGGGCGGGCGGGTGGATTCAGATTACGAGACGATCGAAACGGATGTTCATGACCAGCCTGACGAATCTTCGCAGGTTACAGACCCTTGCGAGCTGGAGGGAATGCCCCTGATTTTAATTCAAAGCTGTCACTCGCTGGACGACACGGTTCTGGATATATTAACCTCCGGTGCCGTAGGTATAGTCGGCAGTAAGACAAATATTCACAGTGCCTCCGGAAGCGCATTTATCAAGGCGTTTTGTGACGGGCTGTTATACAGAAGCGACACCGTAGGAGAGGCCATGCGCGATGCCAAAAACTACCTGCTGTGCGTTGGCGCCCTCAAAAAAGCACGCGGGCATACACAATATGCCAAAGCTGAGAGGGTGGCATATAGTTTTCACCTGTGGGGCGACCCGGAGTTGCGGTTTTATACCGGCCTGCAGAACAGTCAGAGGTTAAAGCCGGTCTCGGGAAGATTTGTCGAGCCGGACAAGATTTCCATTAAAATACCGACCCGGCGTTTACCGACCTCAAGAACCGAAAAGTACTTCCTCCGCATGTTCCCCGGCAGCGAAGCTGCAGGCATCCTGAAAAGGCTCAAAGGCAGGGAAATCCGCAGAGTAGCACCGATATACTTTTTCAGAATTCCAATGCCAAAGGGCTTCGAGCCCACCCAATACACCGGCCTGAAAAAGTCCGATGACACCACTATCCGTGCTGTGTTTTTTGTTGACTCTTTCAAACGATTTCTCTACATAGTATATTTTCCTGAAAAAGAGGAAAAAGAGCAGGTTTTAACGCTCCGGTTTATAAAGCGAAAAATTACGGCTGAAACGCCGTTATAAAAAGTCTCTGGAATGTAAATGATTAGCCGTAATCGTGCAGCAATACTGACAGCCGTAATACTTACAGTCGTGTGTGCTATGTGTGCATGGCTGCGGATAAAATATACGTGGAAACCAGTTTGGGCTCACGGCAGCGGGGCCTGGCGTTTGACATACGATACAAGCTTTTCCTCCGCAAAAGGTGGGAAAATCCAAATCGCCATTCCAGACAGCACATCGTACAGTCGCATCTTCCAAGAGACTTTTTCACATCAAGGAATTTGGGTGGATTTGCTGCGGAATAAGAGAACCCGAGGGCGCGAAGCATCAGTTGTATCGATGGCCGGTCATAAACGAGGTCGGTTTTTTGCACAGTTTGATATATATCTGAAACCCGACCAGCAATCGAAGTTACCTGCGGCCGAAGAAAAACTATCAGCTAATGACAGGGCTTACTATTTGCGCACCGAAAAAGATTTTCAAATAACCAGCCCGAGGCTTTCAGATATTATGAAACAGCTTGCCAATCAGCAAAAGACAAAAACCGAGCTTTTAAGCCATATCTTCAATTACTGCGCAGAAAATATCATCAAAGGTGAAAAAGACACATTCTCAGACGCTGCAAACACCCTGGAGCACGGTATTGGAAACACGCTGGGCCGGGCACGGGCAATGGTAACCCTGTGCCGGTTATCCAAAATACCCGCACGGGTGGTAGCCGGATTCATTCTTGAAAATACTCAAGAAGCTCAAGTGCACTATTGGATGGAAGCATTCTCCCCAAAAAAATGGCTGTCTTACGACCCTGAGAACGGTTATTCCGCCCAACTTCCAATTACCTTTCTGCCTGTCAGTCGTGACAGCATCGACATCGTCAGAGGTCCCGACACTCTTATCTGTCAATCCAGGTACTCTATAAGGCGACTGCTGCCTCCTAATTCTTTCGTTTCATCAAAAGAGAGTCGATTATGGAGTATTGTCGATTTGACACGATTGCCACCGAGTATGCAGGAAATAGTATCTTTGATACTTCTTTTGCCCATAGCAGCACTTATAACAACAATATTTCGAAATATCATCGGCATACAGACCTTCGGCACCTTCACACCAAGCCTGATTGCGATGAGCTTCATCCATGCCGACTGGCGTACCGGCACTATAGTTTTGTTTATTGTCCTGAGTGTCGGCATATTGGCGCGATGGCTCCTGAACAAACTGCAACTTCTCATGGTAGCTCGACTCAGCATCATTCTTGCCCTGGCGGTGTTGTGCATGGTTTTAGCGGTATCAGTTTTAGACTACCTGAGTTTGACGCCCAGTGCCAGCGCCGTAGTGTTGCCAATTGTAATATTGACAATGATGATTGAACGATTCAACATTATTGCAGAAGAAGATGGTCTGCCGAATGCCTTAAAAACATTTGCTACCACTATTTTAGTGGCAGCATGTTGCTTTCTGGTGATGAAAGTGGCGTGGGTTGGCAGGCTGGCCTTGATATTTCCCGAGGTACAGCTATTTAACATAGCAATCCTTTTACTGATAGGGCGTTATTCAGGATACCGTCTCAGTGAAATTTGGCGGTTTCGTGACATAACATAAACACCCTTTAATTGAGAGGTCCGGATGGTTCGCTCAGGTAAACTCCATTTTTGGTCTTGGCCTTCAGAACTTAGGCGAAATGGAATTACGGGCATAAACTCTCGTAACATAGACCTCATATTTCCGTTAAATCCCCGTTCCGATTACGCGCTGGTTGACAATAAAGCTCTCACGAAAAAGTTATGCGAATCACGGGATATACCGGCTCCAGAGACCTATGCATTAATCCAGCGCTTCGGAGATATAAAAAGAAGCATAGACCTTCTATTCGGCCTGTCAAGCTTTGTCATTAAACCAACACGTGGGGCAGGGGGGCGAGGTGTTCTGGCCATAGCTAGTCGAAGAGGCAATGAGTTTAACAATGCTAAAGGAGAACCATTTTCTCTGGAACAGATAAGATATCATATCTCGACCATACTATCCGGGCTTTACTCGCTTAGCGGACAGCCTGACCAGGCAATGGTAGAAAAACTCATTGAACCTCATCCTGTGTTTAACGGGCTTACGGTTTCCGGCACGCCGGACATCCGCATATTAATCTACAAAACGAAGCCCATAATGAGCATGCTCCGTCTGCCCACAAAATTGTCGAAGGGACGGGCCAACTTGCATCAGGGAGCTGCGGGTGTTGGCATAGACCTTGAAACAGGAATAACATACGGCGGGGTTTGGCGCGACCGTTCGTTTGACGTTCATCCCGATACGGGAGCTTCTCTGGGCGGAGTTACGATACCGAGGTGGAGAAATATGCTGACAATAGCAACGCAGCTTAGCTGCGCGATTGGTTTGCAATATGTAGGGGTGGATGTTCTTCTGGATGCCGAAGATGGTCCGTTGATACTTGAGGCCAACGCTCGGCCGGGCCTGTCTATTCAAATTGCAAATCGCTGTGGGCTACAGCCAAGACTTAGAGAGACAAATCTCAAACTAGGCCTTTCCTGAGCCAGGCAAATAGAGCGTCTTCTTGAATTGGGCAAAATAAGATTCGCAAAATCCCTCTTTCGCTTCGAGCAAAATACTCGTATAATCTGGGTAAAATAATGTATGTTGGATTGCATATCCTCTGTCATTGCGAGGAGCCCTTCGGCGATGCTCAGGGTAAACTACGCGACGAAGCAATCTAAAACCTAACGGATGAGATTGCCACGGCCTGCTTTGCAGGCCTCGCAATGACATTTTTGGGAATAAGTATGGGGTATTTTCGGGAAAATATTGAAAAGGTAAAAGGTTACGAGCCGGGTTTTCAGCCGAAGGATACAGACGTAATAAAACTGAACACCAATGAAAACCCCTATCCACCCTCGCCTGCGGTAATGAAGGTACTATCCGAAATCAGTGTAGAACGCCTTCGCCGATATCCCGACCCAATTGGAAATGAATTCCGGCAGGCGGCGGCGGAAGTTAATAACGTGCAGCCCGAGAATATTATGTGCTGCAACGGCGGAGATGATTTGCTGACTATTGCTTGTCGTGCGTTTTGTGATGAGAGTCGGCCTGTCGCATATCCTGTTCCGACATATTCACTTTACCCGGTATTAGCCAAATTGCAAAATTGCAATGCGATTGAAGTTCCGTTCGATGATGAATTCAATCTGCCGGCCAGATTGGCGAGCACCGATGCGGCTTTGACTATTGTTTGCAATCCGAACGCGCCGAACGGCAGCTTTATAAGTATCGACGAGATGGCTTCGTTGGCAGATGAACTCTCGGGGATATTATTGATTGATGAGGCATACGTAGATTTTGCCGAGGCCAATTGCACGGGGCTGGTTAAAGAATACGATAATGTGATTATACTTCGGTCGATGAGCAAAGGGTATAGTCTTGCGGGGATACGGTTCGGATATGCCATCGCCCAGCCTGACTTAATAGCGGGCCTGATGAAGGTCAAAGACTCCTACAATGTTGATGCCGTGGCCGTCGCCGTGGCCGCCGCTGCGATAAAAGACCAAAAGTATTTCAGCGAAACAACCGAAAGAGTAAAGAAGGCCCGTGGCTTATTGGTCGCACAACTACGCGATTTAGAATTCGAAGTGCCGGAAAGCTGTGCTAATTTTGTCCTTGCACAGAGCAAAAACTGCAAGGCAATCAAGATTTATGATAAACTAATAGAGCGCAGGATTTATGTCAGATACTTTAACCTGCCCGGGCTTAATGATAAGCTGAGGATAAGTGTCGGCACAGGCGAACAAAACGATAAACTTATTTCGGCTTTGAAAGAAATTTTGTCGGAGTAAGACCAAAGACCCAAGACAAAAGACCCAAGCAAATTAGATACAAATTAAAGAAGAAGCTGGATTCCCGCTTTCTCGGGAATGACATAAAAAAGGACGTTCTTATGGAAGAGAGGACTGCTGAAGCTCACAGGCAGACAAAAGAAACCGATGTTACGGTCGAGCTTAATCTGGACGGCGTCGGTAAGTACGAGATTGACAGCGGCATCGGTTTTTTAGACCATATGCTCACTCACCTGAGCAAGCACAGCAAAATCGACCTGGTGGTAAAAGCCAAAGGCGATCTGGACGTTGACGCTCACCATACGGTCGAAGATATAGCAATATGCCTCGGTGAATGCTTATTAAAAGCCCTTGGTGATAAAAAAGGTATTGCCAGATACGGGCATAGCTCCGTGCCGATGGAGGATGCCTTGGCGAATGTGTCCGTTGATTTGTCGGGCAGGGCAGCCTGCGTTTATAATGTTGAGTACCGAACAGATAAAATCGGCGATTTCGACGTCGAGTGTCTGGAGGAGATGCTGCGGAGCTTCGCAAATAACGGCAAGTTCAATCTGCATATAAACGTGCCCTACGGGACAAACAGCCATCATATAGCTGAGGCGATTTTCAAGGGACTGGGTAAGGCACTTGGTACGGCTGTCAGCATTCTCGGAACGGATGTCCCAAGCACAAAGGGGATGTTGTGATTGAGGAACCTAAGAGTGAATATCGAAGCGGGATAGGCACCGATATCCACAGGCTCATCGAGGGCAGGAAGCTGATGCTCGGTGGAGTTTATTTGTCGTACCCGGCCGGGCTGGCCGGCCATAGCGATGGCGATGTGGGCCTGCACGCTGTCATCGATGCTCTGCTTGGGGCAAGCGGGATGGGCGATATCGGGACATTGTTTCCCGATACGGACCCGCGATGGAAGGACGCGGACAGCAAGGAGCTTTTGTTGATTGTAAAGGAGCGACTCGAAGAAAAAAAATGGGAGGTGGTCAATATCGATTTGATTATACATGCAGAAGCGCCAAGGCTCGAGCAGGTCAAAGGACAAATGAAAAGGTGTATCGCAGGGCTTTTGGGGATTGATTTTACGGCGGTGAACGTCAAGGCAAAAACAAACGAGGGGCTCGGCGATATCGGGGCCGGTGAGGCAATGGCTGCTACGGCGACCGCACTTTTGAGAAAGAAGAGAAGAAGAACGTTGTAATCGATTATCGGAAGGGGATTTCAGAAAATTGAAAGTGTAGAAACTGGTTTGGCGTTGTCGAAGCTGGTATCGAAGCTGGAGGCTGGAAGCCGGATGCCGGATAAAATTCGCCGACATTAGGCGTCCTGAGGAGAATCCGGCTTTGGACCAGGACTTTGTAAAAATACAATACGAGCTTCGAGTTTCCAGGGCGAGCATCGATACGAGCATCGACAACCTTAAACGAAAAAGGTATTTAAAAAATGGGATTGAATCTTTATAACAGTTTGACGAGAAGGAAAGAGGAATTCAAGCCGTTGAAAGAAGGCAGCGTTGGGATATATGTCTGCGGGCCGACCGTATATGGGCACGCACACTTAGGGCATGCGAAAAGTTATGTGAGCTTTGATGTGCTCATCAGGTATCTTCGTTATCTGGATTACGATGTTACCTATGTGCAGAATATAACGGACGTGGGTCATCTAACCGACGATGCGGACGAAGGTGAGGATAAAATTGTTGCCGCAGCAAAAAAAGAAATGATGCATCCAATGGCGCTGGCGGAATACTACACCCGCAGCTACTTCGAGGACATGGACAGGTTGAATTGCGTCCGACCTGATATAAGTCCGCGAGCCAGCGGTCATATACTCGAACAGATAGGGCTGGTAACGACACTTCTGAAAAAAGGTTATGCGTATGTGGTCAACGGCTCGGTGTATTTCGATGTGTCCAAGTTCGAGGACTACGGGAAACTCTCCGGCAGAAATATCGAAGAGATGATAGCCGGTGCCCGGGTGGAGGTTTCGCCGGACAAAAAGAACCCGGTCGATTTCGCGCTGTGGAAGAAAGCTGAGCCGAACCATATTATGCAATGGCCCAGTCCATGGGGTATGGGCTATCCGGGCTGGCATCTGGAATGCTCGGTAATGAGTATGAAATATCTTGGCAAGACAATCGACATCCACGGCGGTGGGCTGGAAAACCAGTTCCCGCATCACGAGTGTGAAATTGCCCAGTCGGAGTCGGCCAACGAGGTGCAGTTCGTTCGATACTGGGTGCACAATAATATGGTTACCGTTGACGGGCACAAGATGGGTAAGAGTCTGAATAATTTTATTACGCTCAAACAAGCTTTTTCAGGTTCTCACGAGAGACTGACCAGAAACTATGACCCGCTGGCGGTAAGGCAGTTGATTTTGAACAGCCATTACCGAAGCCCGCTGGATTTCTCGGATGCGGCCCTGTTCGCGGCGCAGAGCGGCTACGGGAAAATAACCGAGACGGTCAAAGCAGTGCGAAAAAGAATGGACCCAGCGAAGGAAGGCACAATCGACGAGAATATAGCAGAGCAGCTAACACAGATGAGGGAAAAATTCGAAGCGGCAATGAATGATGACTTGAATACCTCTGTTGCGCTTTCAGTTATGTTTGAACTTGTTCGGCTGGCGCAGAAACTGCTTGTGGACAGCCGTACAACCCAGGGAACCCTTAACTTAGTTGATGTTCTATTTGACCGGCTGGGCGGCGATTGTCTGGGTATTGTAAAAGAGGAGTATCAGCAAACCGGCCCGGCTGATGAAGAGCTGATGGACAAGCTGGTCAATGTTTTGATTGAGCAGCGAAACGAAGCTCGCAAAAACAAGGATTTTGCCAAGGGCGATGAGCTTCGCACTAAACTGGATGAAATGGGTATTTTGCTGGAAGATAAGCCGGATATGACCACTTGGAGAATGAAATGAGGATACTCGGTATCGACCCGGGTTTGCAGGTCTGCGGATATGCCTGTTTGGAGGTAGGCGGGGACAAAGAGACGCTAATTGAAGCAGGCATTATTCGTACAGGGACCGGCTCGGCTATTGAGGAAAAATTGAACAGGATAGCTGAAGATACCCAGTCGCTTCTGGAAAATTTCAAGCCCGACGTTGTAGCAGTGGAAGAATTATACTCACACTACGCCCATCCGAGAACAGCGATATTGATGGGACACGCAAGAGGTGTTATACTGCAGAGGTGCGCACAGGCGGCAATTGAGGTCAGAAGCTTTAGCGCGACACGTATAAAAAAATCAATTACCGGCAACGGCAGGGCATCGAAGGAACAAGTGCAAAAAACTATTCAAACGTTTTTGTTCCTGCCGCAGATACCGGAGCCGAACGATGTGGCTGATGCCATTGCGGCGGCGCTGTGCTGTGCAAATACGATAAACAGTATCGTTATCCGATAATCATTTGAATAATGATAGCCAGTATTGAAGGAAAACTCATCAAGCTCGACAGCGACTGCTGCCTGGTGCAGGTCGGGACGGTCGGCTATGAAGTAATGTTAGCCAGCTATTGTGTAAATGCGCTATCGGGTGAGGTCGGCTCGGATATTACTCTTTGCACTATGGAATATTATGAGGGCACACCGGGCGGTGGAAACTTGATACCGAGAATGGTTGGTTTCTTAAATGCCAGCGAGAGAGACTTTTTCACCAAATATATCAGCGTCAAAGGGATGGGCATAAAAAAAGGCCTGCGGTCGCTGAGCATTCCGATAGCTACCATTGCAGCGGCGATAGAGAACGCCGATGATAAGATACTGATGTCACTGCCTTCGATAGGCAGGAGGATGGCTCAGCAAATTATCGCTGAGCTAAAGGGCAAACTTCAAACTTTCGCAGTTGGGGCCGAATCGGCCAGGTCGATGGAAGCCGAATTCAAGCCATTCCAGATCGAGGCGTTGGAGGTTCTTATCGCCTGGGGTGAAAAAAGAAACGAAGCGATGGAGCTGATTGAATTGGCTTCTCGCAAACACCCTGATATAAATTCAGCCGAAGCACTTGTGCCTTTGGTATATAGGTTACAGCAGGGAGTGGAAGTTTAAGATAGACCCAAGACTCAAGACCCAAGACTCAAGACTAAAGACCAAAAACTAACGACTAAATATTATGGCGATAGGTAGAATTATAAGCGGGCAATCTTTGAATGAGCAGGAGGAGAGTTTTAACGTCTCACTTCGGCCAAAGCTCTTAGGCGAGTGTGTAGGCCAATGCAACGTCAGAGAAAAAGTTGCAATTGCGATAGCGGCGGCCAAGCAAAGGTCTGAACCGTTGGAGCATATTCTGTTTTACGGCCCGCCGGGACTCGGCAAAACGACGCTTGCCCATGTCGTGGCGAACGAGATGGGGGCAAGGATACGCTGCTCATCGGGGCCGGCTCTGGCAAAGGCCGGTGACGTTATGGGCCTTTTGAGCAATATAAACACCGGCGATGTGCTTTTCATTGATGAGGTTCATCGGCTCAGCACGCCGGTCGAAGAGTTTATTTACCCGGCTATGGAGGATTTCAAGGTTGATTTTACCGTCGATAGCGGCCTGCACGCAAAGACGATAAATTTTCCGCTGAAGCGTTTTACTTTAATCGGTGCGACGACACGGGCGGGGCTGCTAAGTGCGCCGCTTCGCAGCCGATTCGGGATGCTGTATCATCTGGATTTTTACAACACTGGGGAGCTGACAGAGATTTTAGACAGGTCGGCGGAACTGCTTGGTTTGCAGTGCGAGGACGGGACGCTGGAATTGATTGCGGACCGGTCGCGGGGGACGCCGCGAGTGGCGAATCGACTCCTTAAACGAGTCCGTGACTATGCACAGGTAAAAGGCTCAGGAGTGCTTAGTATCGGGATTGTTGAAAATGCCCTGAAGATGGAGCAGATTGACACGTTGGGCCTGGATGAATTAGACAGGGCGGTTTTGCGTGCGCTGGCTAACGTCTATGACGGCGGGCCGGCCGGTATCGAGGCGATTGCAGCTACGCTCGGCGAAGAAAGGGACACGCTGGAGGACGTGGTCGAGCCGTATCTTTTGCAAATCGGATTCCTGCGCCGGACCAAACGGGGAAGAGAGGTTACCAAACAAGCCTGTGAGCATTTAGACCTAAAGTGCCATAAAAAGAAACGCGACTCAAAACAGCCAGAGCTTTTTGAACAAAGCGATTAGACTATTCAACGTTGAAATAAAGTATTCATCACGTACTCCATAAAGTAGATGAAAACCCTCTAAAATGGTCCTGGTATGTAGGCCTTTTCTCCGACTGCCGGCACCTTGAATCGAGAATAAGAACCGAAACCGCTCTTTTTCCAATCCCATTGCAACCAGCTCAGAGATGGGTCGTCTAAAGAAACAGCAAAACGAAATTGAACCTCCACAGGTTGACCGGCTCTATCGACATCTATAACTTCAACCGACATCCTGCTTAGCTCGACCCGCTCACCTGCCCGAAACGGCAGGTCTTCGGGTCGAAAAAGACTGTTAGATTCATCATAGATATAAACAAAGTTTGGCCTAAAATCTTCCCGAGAAGTCTCGGTTGATAGAATGTTGCCGGCCTGAGCCTTAACCAGCAGCGTTTTTTCTCCGGTGCGGGTAATTTCCAATGGCACAAACCCGGGGGCTAAGATGCGCGTCGTTTGCGGAAAAGGTTTGTTTTCATGGGCCCTAAGAACAGGCAGGCCCAAAAACAGAAACGGATGGGGTGCATTGACCACTACCACGGTTTTATTCTCAATATCAGGCTGCGAGCCGACATCAACAGTCGAATAAAAAGTATCGAAAGCAAAGGACCAGGTCCTTGGCGCCGTGATTCTTCCCGCCATAGCTAAGAGCAAATGTATGAGTATCAATGTTAGACAAAGTATCCACGCGGGGACGCGCCAATATCTGGTTTTCGGGATCCAGCTTTCTTTGAGGAATAATCCGCCGATGAACTGTGCGGTTAACCCGAAAGCTCCTATAGCGGCAAAAAGAAGATTGCGATTCATCGGGCTGGTCGCGCAAATTGGAAGAATGCAAAGCATCATCCCTGTAAACCAGAATAATGCCACACGGCTCTTGCGCAGCAGTGGTAAAAATACAATCAAGAGCAAAAGCAGGAATACGCCGGCCGTGAGTAAATTCCATCTCCTTGCATAGTCAGAGAAAAGGTAGAACATCTCCGCCGGCAAGCAGCCCCACAGGCCGGAAAGAAGAACCGGCGCCCGCTTGACCACCGCCCAGGCATAACGCAAAGGCTCGCTCCCGGGGTCGATAATAAAACCGCTGCCGCGGGCACCATAATCCAGTGCATTGTAGGTGAGCCGCCAGATGACTATCACGATAAAACTCGGAGCCAGGCTCAGGGCCCTTCGCCACAAACTTTCACGGTCTATAATAAGGGCATAAGCGAAAAGGTAGGCAAAAGTGGCGATGCCCGCTTCGGTGGACAACAAAGACAATAATAGAAGAAAAGGAACCGCAACGCCGGCATATACGGACTTTTGCCGCCGCCAGCGATGGTGCATCAGCAGAGTAAGAATCGAGAAAAACAACGACAGCAGTAAATTTCTGTTCGCTATCCACATTGCCGGGAAATAGTTGCTATCATCGACCATATAAAGCAATGCCGCCAGGCCCGCTATCCACACCGGCCCCAGCAGCTTCCGATACAAAACAGCCACCAGAAATATAACCGCTGCAAACCAGATAATACTATGTGCGTGCATCAGCATGGGCGAGTTCGGATACAGCTGGTAATCGAGCCAGTGGGTAAGGGCGGTCAGCGGCCGCCAGTTCGAGCCTCGAAAATCCCCAGCCGACCACCAGGGTAACAAACCAAAATCCGTGAACGGCTCATGGTCACGCTCTGTGGGAACAATAGCGTACATGTCACGAAGTACCCCCGGCAGTGTGCCGGAGTCCGGCGGACTCAGACGAATATCATAGAACCGCTCCGGCAGCTCGGAAGGTTTAAGAAGTTTTGCCCGGTGGAACAGGTCATCCTGTATGAAGCCCGCCTTAAGGGCAGGAAGCATAATCACAACAGTGACACCAGCTAAGACCGCCGGAAAATACCGGTGTTCCAGAGCTGTTTTTATAAGGTGTAGGATTCTAACGCCCAACATCGAAATATTCGACCGACCTTTTCAAAATATATTTTGCCGTTCGTGTCAACTGTGAAGAATTTAGGTGCAGCGCAAGCTCACAGGAATTTAACAATGCTACTCCCATTCAATTGTGGCCGGCGGCTTGC
>Ga0315545_1001803_pt1 | contig 20187 bp, 17 predicted proteins | sample SalMarSW160210MG_FD_203096 | JGI IMG/M metagenome (GOLD analysis project Ga0315545, IMG submission 203096) | Salt marsh sediment microbial communities from the Plum Island Ecosystem LTER, Massachusetts, United States - Salt Marsh Sediment SW1602-10 ...
AGGATCATCTATTGTTTGTTCGGAAACCTCAATTCTAATTGTCGTCGACCCGCAATTTTAATTGTCGTTGAACCTTAAATATAATTGTCGTTCATCAGGCCTCACTTTAGCTCGCTAGGTATTTTTTTGTCGGACTTTTCTATACAATACCAGACGAAACGCCACGCACTTTATACATTTAAAGGTTATGTTTGTGGTCGATCAACGATGGGTAATCCTATAATGATAGGTATTATCTCTACAATTAAACTAATTTTATGAGATTACGGCTTTTTCGCTTCAACAATAATTCCATCCCGCGAATCTAATAACCTCACATCAGGTATATTTCCATGTTTATAATTTTTTCTTTCTATTTCCACAAAGCCTTTGTTATGAAGTAATTTATGAAGCTTTTCATAGTTATACATATAACGATGGTTGCTAAACTTACTTTTATAGCCAACTATATCAGAAGTAACATATTTTTGTATTTTGTTTATATTTCCATTTTCATATTCAGCAATTGCTTCCTTAATAGCAACAACTTCATCATCTAATGAAGGAACACAAATTCTAATTAAGCCACAAGATTTTAAAACTCGATAGCATTCTTTTAATAAAAATTCACAATCTTTTTTAAATAAATGCTCGATAAGGTGAGATGAGAATATATAAGATATAGATTCATTTTCAAAAGGGAGCCCATTACAAAGATCAAAATGAATTGATTTGAAAGACTTTAATTTTACATAATATTCATCAAAACTATAATTATCTACCATATTGAAATTTTTAAAGAATCTTGCTGTGAAAAATTTAGGGACTTTTTTTACTAAAAAGTGTGTTGCTCCTCCATCAACACTTAACCAATTGTGTGGGTTATCAAGCCCACCTCCCATATTAATTCCAGTAAAGGAAGGATCAATTTTATATTTCTTATGTTTTTTTAACCTCAATAGAAATGGATTTAACATGTCCCAAATTACTAATTTATAAAAATCTTTCAATTTCATATAGTTAACTCCAATTCAATAGTATTGCGGCTAACATGTATCAAGGAGGCAAAATGACATGGAAAAATTATCACTTAGAATCACCTAAGTCGGTTACTATTAGCTCGGCAATTAGACGTACAGGATGTTGAAATAAAATATCGAGCATTCATCAATATGAGTTAACTCTTGTTTCTGGATCAGCGCCTGACCGAACCCTCTGTTGATAAAGGACTGACAATCGCCATAAATATTGCCAGCATGGCAATCAGGCCGAACCATTCATGGAAAAGCAAATGGGCCAGAATTATCGAGATGACAAACTGGATTCCCTGCTGTCCAAAGCGCTCCAAAAAGCTCCAGAAAAAAGCACTTAATGTTTTGCTTTTTAATCCGTCTGACATATTTCAGGAAGATGTTTCTTCCAATCGCGTTTGTACGATTCAGTGAACTCCGGCAAAGCCGGGGGTTTACCCATGATTAATTATGTTAGGTCTCATCTCAGTTTTGCTGATCTTTTAATATACCTGAGACTGGACTTTATTTTTTGGGGCATCGCCTTTTTTGGCTACTTCTCTAAATTTGTCACTCGTTATAAGCAGCTTAACAATCATCTTTCGATATGATTTCGTTCAACAATTGTTTTTCTAACTGTAAAAGCTCTTTATTTCTTGGTTTAATCTTCCTGGCTGGAGTTCCAAAATAAATTGACCATTTTTCGCAGTTCTTTGTCACAAGAGAATGTGCTCCAACAGCAACACCATTTTCAATTATAACACCTGGCAGAATTGTTGAGTTTACGCCAACGATTGTGTGTCGTTTCAGCACAACAGCTTCCTTATGGTATTTTGGTTTAAGATGAACTGGGACCATCGGGTTAGTCATTGACATTCCAGAGAAGTCATCCGATTCCGAAAAGACAGTTACCCTAGTAGATAATGTACAGAAATCTTCTATGACTATACCCGCACCTCCATAAAGGGCCGAAAAGCAACTAATATGAATAAAACTTCCGAGATTAATACCAGTCCCTCCTGAAAGTACACAAAAGTCGTCAATCCTAACATTATCTCCTATTTCGATAACACCTGGATTATAAATGCTTGTTTTTCTGCTAATTAAGACATTATCTCCAATTTTCTTTAATCCTAAAGAAAGTAGCTCATCTTTTGTGAGAAACGATGTGGACATTATTTCTCCTTTATGCAGCAAGTTCGGATTTTTGATGGTTCACCTGTTTTAGCCTGATCGCAATAATAATATCACAAATCTTTTGGACATCTTTTAAGGCAAGATCATAATAAATCGGCAGTGTCAAAATCCTATCCGCAGCTTTTCTTGCCACTGTTAGGGGATCTTTAACAGCGACACTTTTATAACAGGCATAATCACAAATCAGCGGATAGAAATATCGCCTTGAGAAGATGTTATATTCCTTTAATTTTTCGTAAAATTGATCTCTGCTCATACCGAACTCTTTTTCATCTACCTCAACAGGCATATACGCATAATTGTAGCCAACGTCTTTTGGCAGTTTGGGTCTTAAATAAATACCGGAAACATTTTCAAGCTTTTCGCGATAAATACCGGTAATTTGTCTACGCTTTTCTATAATGTCATTAACATGACCTAATACCATACTGCCCATCAGTGCCTGCATTTCGTTCATTTTGGCATTGGTACCTGGCATGACTACCTCAACTTCGTTTTCGAAACCGAAATTCTTCAGATAATTAAAAATGCTTTTTATTCCTGAATCCTGGAAAGTCAGCATTCCCCCTTCGATTGAATGATAAAGTTTGGTGGCATGGAAACTAAACATGCTCATATCACCATAAAGTGCAATGGGTTTGTAACCGACACGCACACCAAATGCATGGGCCGCATCATAAATCAGTTTCAGGTTGTGTCTGCGCGCAATATCAGCAAGAATATTAACCTTGCAGGGATGGCCGAACACATGTACAGCTAAAATAGCGGTCGTCCAAGGCGTTATAGCCGCTTCGACTTTTTCCGGATCAAGCGTATAGAAATCAGGTTCGATATCAACAAACACCGGTCTGATCTTATTCCAAAACAAGGAGTGTGTCGTAGCTACAAAGGTAAATGGTGTCGTGATAACCTCGCCCGAAATGCCCATTCCCTGGAGACCGATCTGTAGAGCCAGAGTTCCGTTTGTAAAAAGACAAACATTGTCTGTCTCAAAATAATTGGACAATTCTTGTCCAAACCTTTGCACAACAGGACCATTGTTAGTAAGCCATTGATTGTCCCATATCTCCTTAAGACCTTCACAAAACTCAGAAAGAGGAGGCAAAAATGGCTTTATGACGTAAATGGGTTTTTCAAAAGGTTTCAGGTTCGGTTCTGTTTCTTGCTCTGGGACATTCACTTGCATTGCTTTCGCTGTTTGGCTCATTTCATCACTTCCTTATAAATATGTGAGTAACTGAATCGGCGTTTAAAAGATAGTCAGGTTTTGGAATCTTAAGATCATCGGAAAAAGCTTGAGACAGCTCAAAATCTTAGTGTTGGCCGGTGTGTACGATTTTGTAATAAACGTTTGGGTAATTACGCCTGTCCAGCTCTCGGAAATAGGGGAAATTTTATAAAGTTAGGCCGGCCACCTGCTATTAGGAGTAATTTCATTAAATTCTATTAAGGATTAAAAATTTTATTTAGCCATAGACTTCGTTTTTCATATTTAGAAAAATATATTAGTTGTAAATCTATATATTTTTGCTTATTTATTTCGTTAAAGAGATTAACTCTATATGGTGCCAGATATGATTGAAGTATAAATGCTTTTATCATAAATTTAATTATTTTAATTTTTCCAGATCTTTTATTATACTCTCTGCAATTACATTGTTGTTTCGTTCAAAATTCCTCTTAAAGGCTCTTTTCACCATTTGTTTTCTTAATTTATCATTTTTTAAATAAAAATTTACTTTTTGATAAAGTTCTTCTCTGCTTCGGAAAAAATCAAACTCATATCCAGGTTTAAACAGTTTAACAATTTCACTTGAATACTCGCTCAACATAAAAGTTTTTGTTGCCGGTATTTCAAATGATCGTCTTGTATATACATCTTTATTTATTTTAGAGAAAAAAGCCAAACTTATTTTACTTCTTTGTAATTCCTTAACATACAAGTTGTCATAAAGGGTTGGATAACGGTGCTTTTTTGGTACTAGTGATTTTTCCCATTTTCCGCCGAAAACTTTTACATTTATATCGTTTTTAATTAAGTAATTAATCATTTTATCTCTGCCATCATTTTCGAAATGACCAATAAATACAACATCATTAGTCTTTTGAATCTTATGCTCAATATCATGAAGGCCTTTAACATAAAAAGGAGGTAAAATTTTTACATTATTAGCACCGTATTTCTTTGCATGAACGATGTTAGAAGGTCTATAAACATAAACAATATCACATAATGATAATATATTAAAATATCTTCTATATTTTAAGGCGTTATATTTTTGTTGGAATGGGTTATCGTTATGATAGCAAATCAATTTTGAATGCGAAGACTCTTTAATATTCTCTAAAGTTGATTTCTTAATAATTATTGGCCTTTGGAAAAAAATAAAATCATAGTCATTTGATAACACTTTGTTGGTTATCTGCCTATTTATATTATTTATTAACGGACCACTTCTTAGCTTATATTGTATTTTATCAGTGTTATTTTTAAAGTTATTATTTATTTGAAGAGAATCAACCTTATGCCCACAGTTTATAAAACCATCATGTAACGCTTTTTCATATATTCTCCATTTCCAGTCACCGATTATTACACCTTTCATGTTAATTCTCTTCTATAAATTTTATCTGTTCTATAAATTACTGCGATTAGTAACAATGTTAATATTTCTATCACTATTAATGTGTTATGCATTAAACTGTATTGAAGAAAATAAATAAATAAAGCTAAAGTTACAAATTTTAAATCTCTATTATCGATTGAGAAAATAACCCTGAAAATGTTTAAAACAAAAATTGAAAACAACAATAATCCAAAAATCCCATATAAAATAAAATACCGAGCTATTTGGTTATGAAAAGTTTCTTGTACTGAATAACCAGAAAGAATGTCGACACGGCTTTTTAACATTGCAGTATGTGCTATTTGCTTATATTCAGATCTTTCAATTCCAAATAATGGATCTTTTTTTAATGTCCCAACTATACAATAATAATTTGATGATAATTTCGACCCTGTATTACGATCCCAAAAAATTCCGGATCTATAATGAGTTTTTTGTAAATATGGTATAAGAACAATTGTAAATATTGCAAAAAAAGTCCCTGCTAAAAATATACTAGTTAAAAAATATTTAGGCCTAATAAATCCGTAAATTATAAAATAGCTTATTATTATAGAGGGGAATATACCCCATATAAAGCTTCTTGTATATGTAAATATTCCAATTATGTACAAGGCAAAAAGGTAAATAATATGTTTTTTATTTTTAGTTATTTTAAAAAAATATAAACACAATATCATAATATATCCAATAAAGATTGCAAGCCAATTGGATAATGTTGCTGGCCCTGTAATTCTTCCACTTTCAATCCATCCTACAGGTGCATTTGTTGAAACAATATTGATAAAAGGTATATATGAATTAAAATTCTGATAGTACAATGCTGGATAAAATATTTGAATAAGACCCAATGCAACTGGTATTAGAGACAATTTATATGTAAAGTACAATATCTCGTGCCCTTTGTAATAAGATTTCACAAAATTAAATCTTATGATCGTATAAAATAAAAGAAGGTAAAGAATCGCAATACAAAATATTGGCAAGGATTCATATAAACCGTATTTGATTGCATCTACCGAATAAAGGTAGAAAAGAAATACTATCCATGATAGAAATAATTTTCTTTCTTGGTCTAAAAGTGTTGCACTATATTTACATTTTTCCCAGATATAAGGAATTAATAGCAGTAGAAACAGATTTTTTATATAAAAAGCAGTAGAAATTAACGAAGACTCAGGAAAAACTAATAGAATAATTAAATAAGCTTGAAAAATTCTATTCATAATTGTTCATCAATTTTTTTTTGAATACGTATTTAGGTTTTCGATCAAGCTGTGAAAGGTCAACAGCTTTTCTGCTAATTTCAATTTGATGGGTCATTGTCTGATCCTTTCGGTTAGCGTTTGTTGTTTATAATACTTATAACTGAGAAACCTACCGGCTATTACTATATGAAGTTTTTTATTGATATATCTGAGATAGTGTGTCTGGAAAATTCTAAATATTTGCCTTAAACAGAAATGTCTTTAGTATAATTTTATCTAACTAAATTTATTTAATAGCTAAATATTGATTTGCCTAGTTCTTCTATTAAAACAATAAAACTGGAGTTCCCCCCAAAAAGTGGACACAAAGTTAAACGAAATTGTTCATTTGTTCAAACTGATTTGGGGAAAAACCTCCAAGAGCAGAATGAATACGGTTACGATTATAAATTATTTCAATGTATTTAAAAATGTTTCTTCGGGCTTCATTACGAGTTCGAAAATGCTTATCATAGATAAGTTCCGTTTTTAATGTGGCGAAGAAACTTTCCGTTATGGCATTGTCATAGCAGTTGCCAGTTGAACTCATACTCTGCCGATAACGGTTGGTATCTAATAGCTCTTTGAAAGAACGGCTACAATATTGACTGCCACGGTCTGAATGAACAATTAGACCTGGTAATGGCCGACGGTGCAACTTGGCTTGCTTGAAGGCGTTGACAACCAGACCATCATTAATACGATGGCCCATGGACCAGCCCACAATGCGACGCGAGCATACATCAAGGAAAACCGCAAGATATAACCAGCCCTCTTGTGTGCGTATGTACGTAATATCTGACGTCCACAATCGGTTTGGCTTTGAAGCAGTAAAATCCCTTTGAATCAGGTTAGCTGCTACGGCCCGCTTGTGCTTTGAATGCGTTGTGACCTTAAATTTGCGTTTTCTCTTGGACCGGATCCCATTGACCCGCATCAACCGTTCAATACGTTTATGATTGCACTTAAAGCCACGCTGACGTAATGCTTGAGTCATCCTCGTGCTGCCGTAGATCCGATCTAGTTCACGATGAATCTGACGGATTTGCACCATCAGTTGCTCATTTTCTTGGTCACGGAGACTCGGACTCCGATTGCACCATCGGTAAAAGCCGCTGCGAGACACCGATAACGTCCGGCACATCTCCTCAACTCCATACATGGAGCGGTGCTCGGCTATGAACGCGTATATCGATCCGGGTCCTTGGAGAAGATGGCCACTGCTTTTTTTAAGATATCACGTTCACGCTTGACCCGTTCGAGCTTTTTTCTAAGTTCGTGAAGCTCTTTGTCCGGCGGTTTTAAGCTGCCTTTCCCGGGAAACGCATGCTCGGGGTCATCGGTAAATTGGTGTACCCAATTGTAAATAACCCCTTTGCCGGTGCCCAGCTTGCGCTCTACGGACGCAACGCTGTGGCCTTCTTCTAAAACAAGACGAACGGCTTCAAGTTTGAATTCTTTATCGTATGTTCGTCTTCGTCGTAAGCCATTCATGGTCACACCTCCTAGCTATCTTATAGCATTTAGCTTTTCGGTGTGTCCACTAAATGGGGTAAGACCAAACAAATCATCATTTTTGATTCTATTATATAAACTATCATTTAAAAACAAATTGTTATTTAAATAATCGTATTTGAGTTTATTCTTATTCAGTGGCTTTAAAGATATTTCAGATTGATTAAATCCATTTATTTTATAACCAAATAACCTCATTTCTCTACTATATGTAAAAAGTACCTTTTCAAGTAATTCATTGGTATAATGACCTAAATAATCATTTATTTTCGAATTCCTAACTTTCTTCTGTAAACATTTTTTGTTTAAACTCATATTATAGTAACTATTAAGCCTATTTATATCTTTATTTAAGGTTTCTTGTCTATTTATCCAATCAACTATACATATATTGTCATCGTTAAACATTTGAAGATACAATAATTTACGAGAAGGCCATTTATCTTCTCTATTTATTATGCTTTTAACCAAATAATCAAATCCCTTATTAGCGTTATCAAAATCATAATGATTTGTATTTATTGGTCCAATGCTGGTTTTTCCTAGTGCATGATAATAATAAGACACTAAAAGTGTTATTGGGTTTCTAATTGTTGTAAAAACAAAAAAGTCTTTCAATTTATTCGGATTGATAGCGACTAAACCTATCGGAACGTATTTATCACTTTTATTTTTTCTTACAACACAATGAGATGGAGATAAAAAGTTAAAATCTTTTTTTAAATTAGCCAAAGTAGACCCACCAGTTTTAGGTATATGAATAAAAGCCGGGGGTTTTCTTTCTTTGTTTTTATATCTCCTTATTAATTGTTTTTTTTTCATGTTGAATCGTGGAGTAAAATTAAAATAGCCTATAATTATATGTCTGATAGGAAGTCTTTTTCTTAGTTTATCTCCTTGAAAAACCCAATATTTTAACCATTTCTCCATTTTTTATCCTATTTATTATCTTTCTATTTATCAATAAGGTTATCATTTAAGAAATTTAGGTAAGAATACTTAAGCTAGTAAACTTATTTTCAATCTTTCTTTTTACTGCCTATGAAAAGAAGACTCGTTTAAAAACTGTGAGGTTTTTTGTAGTAACTTATATAAAATAATCCGTAAGTTAAATAAATTAAAAATTAATTCCTCTTAAAATTACCTAAAGGTTTTTTTCGTAATTCAGCTCATTTAAATAATACCCACACTCATTATCGAATTCTTTTTTAAATTCATCATCAAAATATTTTTTCCATCTTCCTATAATACCCTTATTAAAGGTGTTTGCTTTAGGGTTGAATAAATTTTCAGAAATATGCACAATTTTGTCGGTCGTAAGATCAATTTCTAAATACTTTAAAAGCTTTTTGATCGCCATACGTTGAATTTCGTAATTTCCTCCTCCCTTATCACCAATCAATTCTTCAAATTTAACTTTGCATACATTATCTGACTTCCACCAGCCAATTGATCTTTCTAATCTTTCCTTTAAAGGTGCAACTTTATAGTTTCTTTGGTATTTCTTAAGTGGCATATAACCTGATTTAAATAAAAACCCAGAATATAATGCTTTAAAATAATTATCATTATATTCATTCCCATGTAAAATTTTTCTTAATCCATTATTTATTGAATTACATCTACTTATTCTATAATATTCTGGATGTGCTGGATAACTAAGGACCCAATCATAATAAGATAAAAGCACATCTCGAGGATCTCTTATTATGTATATTAGCTTTACTTTTGCCTTTATTAAAAAAGTTTCTAATTCTTTAGAGTATGGTAAATGTGCTTTATGATATCCTTCTGAAATGCTATTAAATAAAATTTTTCTCAACCATACAGGCTTAACTTTTTTATCAGGAATATCTAAATCAATCGATAAACCATTACCACTTCTATCAATTCTTAATTCTTTTTGAATAATATAAAAGGGATTGAGATTGGAAGATCTTATTTGTCCCCAAGCGATATTCGGTTTTAATTCAGAATATCCAACTAAACTTAAAAAATGTGATAATAAATGTGTTCCAGATTTTGGTAATGAATTAGCTATGATTTTCATTGTATTAACTGAGATTTTTGAATAATTTTATTAATCAAAATTTAATTGTATTAGAAAAAATAAGTGTTCATTGTATTTTCTAATACTTTCTAGTTCTCTTAATGATTCTGATTTATATTTTTTATTTGTTTTAATTTAAGTTAAAAGCTTTCGCATCACTCAGTTTTATTTTATTAATTCCATAAATCATGTTGCTTTCAGCAGCTACTTTTGATGTTTAGAAATCGCTTTCATCTAAACCAAATTTCAGCGTAAAATACTCTATTTTAAATCTTCATAGATGCCTTTAGCCAAATTTCCATTAATATCATGTTCTCAGTTTTACAGTGCTCAAAATACCAGTTTCTCTGTACAACCATATCGCCATCAAGAGGTTCCTTACAACCATGCTAATAGTTGTTGCAATAGCTGCACCCACAGCACCAAAAATTGGAATCAGGCTTAGATTCAAAATTACACTGACTGTAACAGCAATGCCTACTCCTTTGGCAGTAAATCGCTCCAGTCCCGTCATGTTTAGAACAAGACCAACCGACCCTGTTGCAGCATTCACAAACTGCCCAAGGCATAAGATAACCAATATGTGATAAGCCGCAGCGAAATCGGCTCCAAAAATTGAGGGTAATAGCCAGTGCCCAAAGGCCACTATCCCCAGTCCTACAGGAGCAGCAAAAGTCATAACCGCCAATACACTTTTTGTAATTACCTTTTGTAACCGAACCTTTTCAGCCTGTGCAAAAAGCTGAGCTACAGTGGGGCCAATAGCCATATTCGCGGCCATAAGCCCAAAAGTTATTATGCTCGCCCCACGCTGTGCTATACGGAATAAGCCTACGGATTCAGCATCTTGTAAGAAGCCGAGCAAAACCACCGAAGTTTCATTATTCAAAACTTGCATAGCGCCAGCAAATACAAACGGCAAAGCACTTTGAGCCCAATGCGCTGTTTCAAACAATGGAGGCTGAGTCTTAGCTTCTTTCGGCAATACATGGCGAAGGACAAACGAAAAGAGACAAAACAAAAAGGCTGTGGCTCCAACTTGGACAGTTAAGGCAACTGTGCTAGAAAGGTAGCCCTCCGTCATCCAGGCAACCAGTGATAAAACGATAAGAACCAATGCTATACGCAGGACCTGTCCCAGTTGCCCAATTAGAATGTGCTGCAGTCCCCTGAACGTTGCTCCTTGGAGTTGTATAAGCGCCAGAAAGGGTACAAGAGCTAATGCGATATATAAAGGCCAGAGACTTTGTAATCCTTTGCTGCTGCAAATCCAGCTTCCTATGCATCCTATAAGCACAATAATCAAACAGGAACATACCAAGCTGGCTTGTCTGGATCGAATAAGCAATCCGCGCATAAAATTAAAATCGCCTTTCGCATTGTAAGAGGCTACTTCGCGTAAAAGAAGTTGTTGCCCTCCCATCATGGCTGGAATAGTCAATAATTGTGCGATGGAAAGAAAAAAAGCATAGATACCAAATTCTTTCACGCCTAATACCCTTGCAAGCACAACGGAGAGGAGAAGTTGCAGCACCATTAATAATAGTTTTAATACCAATGAACCTGAAGCGCTCCGGATCAGGTGTCCACGTAAGGATTGGGATTTATTTTTCAATTCCATAGATTCTTTTATCAAATGTGATTCTAACACCACGCTTTTCTTATAATAATTTATTGTAATAGGAAGGGGCTTGATCATCATGTGCTGTTTAAGTTATTATTTTGCACTTTAATCATTTTTTAAAATATATAGAATTAACACGACGTTTGTTGTCCTAGTGTCCTATAGAACATGAATTGTCCTTAACTGCTTAATCGCAAGTTTATTTATTGATATATTATGCCGTTAAATAGTATAGTGCAATCGTGCCGCCATGCCTTTTCCTTATCAAATCTAAAATATAACAAGAGGCAACCAGTTGCCGACGAGAAATGCGTCAAAAAGCATTTTTAATCCCAAAATTACTTTAAAGACATACTTAGAGATTTAAATTATTATTTTCCTGTGTAATCATTCTCGTTAAGAGAAAGCAATAAACAGCAATCACAACAATGTTTCCTAAAACTAACTCCAGATATGAATTCATTGGATTCATTTAATCGACTTATACCTGACAGCGGGCAATTCAAACCAGTCCACCGACGGTAAGGGGAATCGTTTAACGGTTATGGTATTAAGCCCTGTCATTCCTACTGGAAAACCTGTATTATACCTGCCATCGCTAACCCTGACATAAATTTGCCAACTATCAGGGTATTTATGCCAGTCCGTTGGTCGTATTGAATCAGTCGTAATTTCTAACTCGGTGTTTTCCACTACGTTGCCTCGCCAATAAGCAGTTTTATCAAAAAATCCATCTTCACTGCGACTCAGAGTTGGCGCACCCACACCCAGCATCCAGAACGTATGGTCTGAATCTTGACAAAATACGCCAAATTCACCTCGGAAGTGAATTCCATCGATTTCTGCTTCACGATTGAACTTGCTAAAAATCCAATATGTTCCCCATTCGGACTCAATTTTTAAAACTATAGCTTCTGCTCCGGCATTATTTGGCGGTATAATTCGATTAGCTTGCCTTAGAGCACCTGATCCGTCAGGTCTGCAAGGTTCATGAATTGCAACGAATGTGCTCTTCAAATCTGTTCCTTTTCGAATAGCATCCACGTAGCGTACTCGTCGACCTGGTTGACACAATGATTCCTGTCCTGGGCCATTTGAAGCTTCAACTTCATCAACTTGGGTTAGCATCCACAGCCGGTAAGCCGAGTCTTTTTGCCGCCACAGTGCTTGCCAACATGCTGGAGGATTTTTGGCCTTACGCACATCGCGCAAACCGAATAGATCCTCCTCATTTGTGCTTGTTCCAACTAATGGTAGAGGCACTTCAGAAGGCAGGAAAATATCCGTGAAAGTCAACGTGCTCTTTCTTGTATCACTTGCAGCCAGCTCACTAAAAATTCTAAAAGCATGGTTTTTACCGCCGTTCACTCGGTAAATATCTACAACGAAGGTTTCGGATCCGGGACCTTTGACAAGTGCGACAAGGCGTTGATATTCGCTGCATTGATCGTAAACTTTTGATGATGCTTCTATCACGGACAATCGTGGTGTGACCGCCATAAAATGGAATTTCGGTTCGCGTTCGGGATCGCTCTTGTTCTGAGGCTGTCCATCTACAACAACCAGATTGTGGCTAAATGTATCCTGACACCATTTGTTCATAGGTGTATCGCTAATGTAACCGTGGTCTCCAAGAATTGTATGGCCACCTGCCATATAGAAAATCGATAGGCTGTCCTTTTGTCGATGCCTACCTTCTGGTGAAAAGTGCATTGTCAACATTGATGAACCTTTTCCTCTTCCATGGCGAAGAATGGCTGTCATCCAAGCCGGAAAAAAGATTTCGGGAAGCGCTGTTTGATGATGTTTTTGACGAATCTCCTCTATAGACTTTAAATCAAAATGCAGCATGGCATATTCGGAAAAATCTCCTTTAGGATAGACTGTTGCGAATAATTGGCTGTAAATTTCCGGAAGATGTTTTAGCCCAATTTCTAGGTATTTCCTGTTGGGCTTTGTCTTGACATTTGTATCAGAGATTGGTGGTATAAACCCGTCTGGACGAAGACAGTCGATATAAGCATGCATCAAAAGCCTGAACCGCTTTGATTGCCGATAAAGATCGACAAAGCCGTTGCGGTTTGAGTATCCTTCAGGCCACCGAAAACAGTGAAGTGCTTCGGCGATTCCGACCATGTTTCCTAAATAACTGGCGGAAGAGAAAGTATAGGCAGGACTTTCGTGGCTGAACCCATCGTAGGCCAGGGACTTGGCTTCGAGTGCCTCGAAGCCAGCCAGCGCGGTGTCGGCCCATGCGGTGATGCCCAGGCATTTGGCCACTCGTGCCATGGAATGGTAAACACGGCTTGATTTGTTGTTAACGTTGGTTGCTTTGCCGGCGCCGCCGAGAAACGGTTCGCCGCCCATGAGCCATTCCATGAAAAGGTCACGCTCCACCTTGATCCGATCATCGGGCGACCATAAAGTGCGACCGTCCGGATCAAGTGCGTCGTGGACCAGGTCGTAAGCCAGACATAGACTTTTGAGTTGGCATGCATCGTCACAACTTGGGCGGAGCCGCCCAGCACCCCAATAATCTCTAAGCATGCTTGCTTTTTCAAATGTGTCTTTATTGTATGCGACGGTGCACAAATGCCGTTTCCATTCCAGGCGCAGAGAACGATCGTGCCAAGCCGCATAAATGGGGTCGCAATCCGAAACGGCATCCCAATAGTCGTGGTATAGCCACCTGCGATAACAATATGCAAGCCGCACAAGAATGTCTATTGCCTTCGCGGCATAACGCGCATCGTCGGTGAATCGGTATACAATCGCCAAACTTCGAGAAGCACGAATCATGAAATTGACCTTGCTATAGCGTATCATCCCCGTGAAGGTCACATGAGTGGGTCGACGTCTCCATTTCCAAGCATAACGACCGGTTCGGTCCTCGTGATGACTGCGCTCCTCTTTGTTTAGGTAGAACGTTAATTCCTGACCACTCCGCGGACAAACGAGTCTGGCAGTTTCGGGAAAGGCGGCATCCGGGTATTTATAACCGCAGTAACGGCAACGAATCACGTCCGGTTCTTTGTAATACCAACTTATCACGCGGCTGCCCATGGCTTTCTGAGATTTTTCCCCAACGCAGTGCGGACAAGTCATGCCGTAACAAAACCAGGGGGTCAGTTCCGGAATCATTTTTTCCACATAACAATCTGGCTGGGAAACAACGTGATCGGCAATAGCCTTATGTTTCTTGAACCATTTCCGCGCCGATGCTGAGGACTCGATATTATGCCGAGCCTGGGCGAGTTCGGCTTCGGTTAGCATTACAGGATGCTTTACCGGAACACGCTCTGCCAGCATTCGGTCTTTACGTGCCTCTATTTGCTTGCGAAACTCGATCTCCGCTGTTGACGGCCCACGCTCTTGCCAAGGTAAAAAGCCTGTACCTCGAACCACAGCTTCGATGTATTCAGACCTCTTGTAGCCATCCTGAGCCAGGCAGGAAGCCGACACGAAAAAAAGGAATACCGTAATCACAGCTTTAAACACTCGCATAATATAATCTTGTTCTCAGATATATCAGTTTCGCCAGCTTACAACTCCAGGGATAAAAGCGTAAGTTAATTTGACTCTGTTTTATTCATTTAGATGTTGGATTCACTCTCACGCGAGATAAATTTTCTAGAGGTAAAGGAGCTACTGCAACAGCCGCTAGAACAGTGAAAAGTAAAGCACCCGCATGGATAGTAAGGCTGGAATCACTGAAGCTGTGAATCAGGATCGCTGTGATTCCAGAAATGGCACCCATAGTGCTTCCCCTGACAAAACGGCTTGGATTCTTTAGCTTCTTAAATCCCTTTCTATAAAATGCAAAAATGAACAACAGCATAACAATAGATATAGGAAGTCCCAACTCAGAAGTGAAGTGCAAGTAATCATTATGAGCATAGTAATATAAGCTATCATAGGCAAGGGGTTGATACTGGCTTAAAACGATTGGATATGTACCTGGCCCAGTGCCGAATAAAGTGTGATCTTTTATTATCTCTACAGTCCGGGCACACCTTAACATATCGTTCTTATTGGTTTGGATTTCATCTTTTCGCTCCAAAGCAAGGGTTTTCTTTGATACCGGGGTGCTGGATAAGGCAATGAGTGCTAAAACCAAAAACCCGCAAATTAGTGTCACGAATATATATTTTTTTTCATGACGGCTACCAATCAGCAGAGCAAAAGTCATGAAACCAAGTCCAATGCCCAATCCAAGCCACCCGCCTCCTGAAAGAAATACTATAATAACCAATAACAAAAAACAGCATATGCAAATCATGAAAACAAGTTTGCCATTTCTGTAACCAGTCAGCAAAAACCCAAGCAGGAGAAAGATGGCTATTTCCATATAGCCTGACGAATGTTTGATATGGGCAATAGTAAATGTCAAATGTCCAAAGGATTTATTATCAACATAACCCCACCGTGAAAAGGGGTTTGTTGCAAACCACATAATGAGCCCGAGAATGGCAAGAAAAGCTGCCACTCCGGCAGTGATGTAGACAAGTTGTCTGAACTGGCTTCGAGTGCGCACTGTATGAATAATTAGATAAAAAATTATTACGTAGTTGATTAGTAAAATGGTGGACCATATGCTGGTGTATTTATACAGCGAGAATACGGTAGACAGGATCGAAAGGGCAATCAAAATAAAAATGGGTATGTCTAAAGGCGTCTTGATCCATTTCCAGTCACTGGAAAGGCGTTTCTCAATTAAAAAGGCTGTTAAAGTAATTAAAGTCATCAGGTGGATGCTGGTGATAGGCCAGCTCTGAACGGAGACTGTAGCGAAAGGGGTGAATATGAGCAAGGCATACAACGACCAGCGCGAAACTAAGGAAACAATATGTGGTACGGGACGTTCTTGCACAGCGTGCATAACCCTCTGTTGATGACTCACGATAGATGCTTGTCGAAGATCCCGTTTAATCGGGGATGCTGGGCAGATCAATTGAACATATAAGGGATTGCGTAAAACAAGGGGTTCAGATCTTCATTCTTGACATATTTAATTTTTAGGAAACAATGAGTGAGTGGGGTCAAACCTTGATTATTGATTAATATTATTTTTGAATAGTGAAAAGCACGTAATCCGGGGCGTTGATGCAGAACTTGCACAACTTATAAGTTCGTTTAAATGGTCTATTTTGGTCTGTGTTGGTCTATGTTGGTTGAATAGTTAAATGGATGAATAGTTGAATGGTTATGTTGGCCCCAGTTAAATTCGCTCCGCTCCTCATTAACATGAATTTAACGGGATAAATTAATATCGTCCCGATGAAATACGCTTCAACCCAGTTGAATATCACCTTCAGTGAGTCCGCAGAGCGGAATTCAACGGGCTAAACTGTCACTACGTGAATTTCATCCCAGTACGATCTTCCGGACCTACGGGACAAGCGGAATAAATTAAGTTTGTTTTGATTGTTTGGATCGTTTATCTTCCTTGAATGATTGAATGGGAAATATGATAGGAAATTGACTCATTGATCACTTCTTATTTATCACGATGTTATTCAAAAGGCAAAATACGGACCCGTGATTTATGCATATCAATGGAAATTAAAGACCCACTTTGAATTTCAGCCATGAACTCGTTTATTGCTTTTACAACTATAGAACCAATGACATTTGGCATAACATTTTGAGTTCTTACCTGAATAACACTTGGACCGTCATCTTTGGAAACGGCGAGTAAAGCTCCAAAATCTAAATCATGCGTAAAGACAACATAGCCTTGTTCCTTGGCCCAAGTCATTATCTCTTTATCTGATGCACTATGAGAACCGACATTAGACCAGTGAATAGCCTGAAATCCTTGGTTTTCTAAAAAATCAACCCACGCAGGTGGCAAGTTCATATCAAGGAGAATTTTCATCAGCTCGCTAAGGGAATGTCTCTTTCTTCTGCTCGCCAAGCAGCATACGACAACGCCTCCATAATATCTTCCCGTTCAAGATAAGGATATGCTGCCAAAATATCATCAATAGTCTCCCCGGTGGCAATAAGACCGACTATCGTACCGACAGTCACCCGCTTCCCTCGAATACATGGTTTTCCCCCCATGATTTGCGGGTCAAAAGTAATACGCTTTAACTGTTTCATTTTTTTCTACCTCAACTGAATTTATGTCAATGATACCCTATAAAGATATATAATGTCAAATTTGTAATTCTTGGAGACGATTCTTGTGATTTTGTGCAAATAAAAAAGGGGACGGGGTTGAAATTGCGCGTTTCGTTTTTGTTTTTTGAACCGCCCGGTTAAATTCGCTGCACGGAGCATGCATGATTATAAGCATTTTTTTAATTGCTTCTATTGACTAAAATATCAACAATTCTTTCAGCTGATCTTCCATCCCACAATTCAGGAATTCTACCTTTCTTTTTCCCATCATTTTTTAAACTTTTAAATCTTTAGCTGATTTTATCTGCATTTTCCGACTTCTGATCTCCGACTTCAGACATCTGATCTGTGTCCTCTGCGAGCTCTGTGAGAAATATAAGTGAGCTCTGTGTCCTCCGTCTATTCTGTGAGATACTAATCTGGTTGGATAAAACAACAGGCCCCAGTACCATCTGCCGGCCTGTCCCGGTTGAACACCCGGAGGGTGCCCCAGAGAAATGCGCTCCGCTGTCGTAAACGAATTGCACGGGGTAAACCCGGTTCAACAGGGCAAGCGGAGCAGGCAGGGCAAGCGACGATTAGCAGTGGACCTCAGCGAAGCTCATTAGATTATAAGTTTCTATTAATGAAGTCCTTTGATTTATTCATTTTTCTCTTATCAGAAATGAAAAAAAGCATGGGTTCAGGATACAAGCTGGAAGGTGCAAAGTGTTTTTTAGTAAGAAGTATAAAGAGATCCTCTGCGCGGTTTAAGGACCTCGGTTTACAGGGTAACTATCTCATTAATGATATTTGTAAGTATATCTAATTCTTGGGGACGTTCGTGCACAGCGTGCATAACCTCCTGTTGATGACCCACGATAGATATTTGATATGGGTAAAAGCGTTGAGGAGTTAAGCGTTCCCCGGTGAAATGGGCCCCGGTTAAACAAAAAAAATAGGTTTAACTGGATAAACATTGCCCTTCACTGCCGTGAATTTCACTGGGCAGGCAAGGTTCAGGGTTGAAAGAAGCAGGGTGAAAGCACAGTAATGAAATCTCTATAAATTTTCCCACTCTTCTAAAGAAATTTCCTTTTTTATTCCATTTTCAATTTCTTTTAAAAGCATCCTGACTTGGGGAATAGAATATTCTTTGTTGTTTGGTAGGGTTAATGTTTATGACTTATAACCCTATCGTTGCATAAACAACACATCAGATTATACGTTAAACGGCTTAGACTAAGGCTTTAAGTTGATTGAAGTAACCATCATAAGATCTAACCGTAGATGGCATCCAATGAAAAGATATTTTTTGCTGTGTTGTTTACCTTTCAGGAAAGCCGATGACACCGCATTTCCCGCGTTATCAAAGCCTTGCGGTAGACGACTACAGCTGTGGCTTTGATGCCTTGGACCTGCGGTATCTTCAACTTTTGCAACGTTATGGATAAAGCATATAGAAATGACGTCCACCGGGTTCAGGTGGCTCAAAGCCGAATTTCTTTAATTTTTTGATAAACTCTCTTCTTTTGCATGGCCTCCATTTACCCATGAGCAGCAGCCTCTGAGTGAAGAACAGGCATTTTTTTGTTCAGATTAATCTTGCCCATCACTGGCAATTTATCCCCATGCCTAATTTTCACAATCAGCCATCCCTCAAGAGAGGATTTCAGTTCTTGCTGGCATTGATAAAGTGTTTCTCCAAAGGCCACAACACCAGGGCATTGTGGTATTTTACCAGAGAAAGTATCATCTTCAAGCTTATCATAAACGGCCTTGCTCATGGCCTTGTTAATGTATTCGATAAGCATTTCTTTGCCTCCGACTCGTGTAAAATTCAGGTGATAGATTATCCCTTTCCTTGCATAAACAATACATCAGATTATACGTTTCAAAATATGGACAGCTCGGCTAAATTGCTTTAAATTTGAAGTTATCTTTTCATATTTCTGAAAATACGTCAATAAATCATTTTGTATGATAAAGGATGTTCGTGCACAACGTGCATAACCTCCTGTTTATGAATCGCATTCTTGCATAGTCTTGTGAAAGGGGGTACGGGGTTGAATTTGCGCGTTTCTCTTATGGTTTTTGTGATTTTAAGGATGTCCATTGGTTTATTGGTTTCGATGGGTAAAACCGTTGAAGGGTTCTGGGTTCAAAGGTTCCCCGGTTAAATTCGCTCCGCCTTTGTTAAATACGCCTTGCTGTGATTAGCATCAATTTAACCTGGCAGGCTCCTTTTCTACGAAAAATTTAACGGGGCAGGCAGAGTTCAGGGTTCATAGGTTAAAAGTCAAAGGTTAAAAGTTAAAGGTTTGAGGCATATCGCCTTCGGCGGTATCAGGTTTGAGAATCGCTTCCCTCGTCCCTCGTCCTTCGTCCCTCTTCCCTCTACTCTCTTCCCTCTTTCCTGTTTCCTCATCCCTCTTTCCCTTGTTCTTCTTAAACCGACGAAGGGACAGCTCCGCCTTTTGACTTACAAAAGCGTTTTCTCTAAAACTATTTGTTATTATTAGTTATTTAATTAATTTTTTGTGTGCCACAATATCATTATTGATTTAGGATCACGTGGGGAACTCACCATTCCCCCATAACCGTGGCCAAATATTCCGACAGCTTGTGTTTTGTATTGTGAATGTTTAGCTTCCTCCGGATGTTTTTCCGGTGGGCTTTGACGGTTTCCAAAGAAATGTACATCAACTTCGCAATCTTTTTGCTGGTCATTTTATTTTTCACCATAGCGGCTATTTTCATTTCCGTTTCCGTAAGCACGCTGATGGTTTTAAGATGCAACTCGCTTTTTGTCGTGATACTGTTTAAATATTCA
>Ga0315545_1001807_pt1 | contig 20163 bp, 15 predicted proteins | sample SalMarSW160210MG_FD_203096 | JGI IMG/M metagenome (GOLD analysis project Ga0315545, IMG submission 203096) | Salt marsh sediment microbial communities from the Plum Island Ecosystem LTER, Massachusetts, United States - Salt Marsh Sediment SW1602-10 ...
TTCTTTGAAATAGAGGAACTGCCGCTTGATAAACCTGATGTCTGGCAGCAAGTTGACTGTTTATTGGCGGCAGAGGAGACGAATGAGGTTAGATTGGTTCTTCTGGGTCTGGCTGAGGGGCGTCTTCTCCTGCTTAGGTTGCGCGACTTTACTGCCGCTGACCAGATGATGCCTTACTTTCATTCTGAGCTATACAAAAGGCTGGACGTTGATATTGTTGACGATGTTATACTGAGTAAGCTGGCGGGGCTGGGTAGTGGTGGTGGGGAACTAATCCTGAGTTATAGTTATGACGGAGAGGATGCGGTAAACAAGGTATTAGAGCAGGAATACCAGCTAGCCTTTCTTTTAAGCCCGATTAAGGTGGCAGTGGTCAAAGCCATTGCCGATGCCGGCGATAGGATGTCTAAGAAAGCGACCTACTTTTACCCCAAGGCGCCAGCGGGATTGGTCTTCCATCGGCTGGTGTAGGCTCCTTACAGCTTTACCAGTTTCACCGTGTAGATATCGGGGAGAGATAGCAATTGTTGCTGCCGTTCCTCAGGCAGAGGCTCATCTAGGGCTAATATCATCAGCGCTTGACCTCTGGGCTTGAGGCGAGACACGTGCATGGCGCTAATATTTATATCGGCATCGCCGGTTATCTTGCCTACGGTTCCGATAAGCCCGGGGCGGTCTAGGTGGTCGCTGAAAATGAAATAGCCGCCGGTGGGCACAATATCAATCCAGTAACTGTTGACCCGAACTATGTGCGATTCGCCATGTATTACCGTCCCGGCGACGGTGGTTACCCCGGCGCTGGTAGTAACCTCTACAGTAACAAGACTGGCATAGTTTTCGCAGGTAGCTTCTTTTTGTTCCACGACGCTGAGACCACGCCGGGTGGCGAGTATATTGGCATTGACCAGATTAACCCGCTCCTCACTTATCCCCTCGAGTAGTCCCCCGATAACGGCTGCCTTGAGAGTATTGGTATCATAATTGGAAATCTCGCCTTCATATTTAACCTTGATGGCATTCGTTTGTCCCTCAGCTAGCTGGCTGGCCAGCCTGCCCAGTGTGGAAGCAACATTCATAAAGGGTGCCAGAGCCGAGAGGGTTTCAGCCGGGATAAAGGGAGCATTAACCGAATATCTGGGTGGTTGTCCCCTGAATATATCAATAACCTGCTCGGCTACATCCTTAGCTGCCATGACTTGAGCCTCAGCGGTGGAAGCTCCCAGATGAGGGGTAACAACGATGTTTTCATCCTCAAAAAGGATGCTGCTGGTAGTCGGTTCTGTGGAGAAGACATCAATGGCGGCACCAGCCACCCTTTTCTCTTTTACCGCCTTAGCCAGCGCCTTCTCATCGATTAGCCCACCACGGGCAGTATTAATGATGCGGACTGTTGGTTTGACCGAAGCCAGCTCTTTAGCCCCAATCAGTCCCTTGGTTTGAGATGTTAATGGAATATGGAGGGTGATGAAGTCTGCTTCCTTGAGTAACTGTTTTAAGGGAACAAGCTCCACCTGCAGGTTACGGGCATGGTCAACAGAGATGAAGGGGTCGTTGGCGATGAGTTTCATTTGTAGACCTCGGGCACGCTTGGCTACCTCTGAACCCACATTGCCCAGGCCTATGATACCTAAGGTCTTGTCTCTTACCTCGGTACCCATAAAATCAGCCCGGCGCCATTTCCCCGATTTGAGCACGGCATTGGCCTGCGGGATATGGCGGGCTAGGGAGAGCATAAGGGCGATAGTGTGCTCGGCGGCTGAGATAGTGTTGCCGGTGGGGGCATTAACCACCACTATGCCTCGCTGGGTTGCTTCATCGACATCAATGTTGTCTACGCCGACACCGGCTCGGGCGATGACCTGCAGTTTCTTTCCGGCTCGGATAACCTCGGCTGAGACCTTGGTCTGGCTGCGTACTATCAGCGCTTCATAGTCGCCGATGGTGGATATTAGCTCCTCTGGCTTAAGCCCGGTCTTAACATCCACCTCGGCATGACCGCGCAGAATATCTATGCCCTCCTCAGAAATGGGGTCAGCAATTAAGACCTTCATCTTTAACTGCTCCTGAATCCAGCCTGTGGTAATACCTTTTTCAGGGCTGATATTACTATTTTAATGTCGTCTTCGGTTACCCAGCCCAGGTGACCGATGCGGAATATCTTGCCATCCAGTTTCTGCTGTCCGCCGGCAAGCACAACCTGGTGTTCCTCCCTCATAATCTTGAGCATCTTCTTGGTATCCAGCCCATCTGAAGCAGCTACGGCGGTAACCGTGTTGGAGGCATGGCTTTCCTCGGCGAAAAGGGATAAGCCCAGTGATTTTATTCCATCTCGGGCAGCTTGGGCAACTCTGGCATGTCGGGCGAAGACATTAGCCAAGCCTTCCTTCAGTATCATATCCAGTGCCACCGAGAAGGCAAATATTACAGGGATAACCGGTGTCCACGGTGTCTGTGGCGGTGTTTTTTCCAGGTAGTTCTTGGCCTGGGTAAAGTCCCAGTAAAAGCGGGGCATGGTAGCATTCGCATGTGCCTGCCACGCCTCCTGGCTCATGCTGACCATAGCCAGGCCGGGGGGAACCATCCACCCCTTCTGAGAGCCGGTAATAGCTATATCTACGTTCCAGTCATCCACGGGCAGATTGATTGAACCCAGACTGCTGATGGCATCAACCAGCAGCAGTTTATCAAATTCCTTCACCGCTGAGCTTATTGCCTCCAGGTCATTGGTAACGCCGGTGGAGGTCTCATTGTGGGTAGTAAGCACCGCTTTTATTTTCGGCTCTGCCTTGAGAGCCTGGCGGACGGCATCTGCATCAGCCGCCGTACCCCATTCAAAGCGGAGGGGGACTACCTCGGCACCGAATTTCTCGGCGATAGTGGCAAAGCGTTCGCCAAAGACGCCGATAGACACCGATAGCACTTTGTCTCCTGGAGACAGGGTATTAACGATGGCTGCCTCTAAACCCCCGGTGCCTGAGCCAGTGAGCAGAAAGAGGTCATTCTTGGTCTGGAATAACTGTTTTAGTTTAGTCGTTACCCCGTTCAGTATCTGCCCAAATTCGGGACCACGATGATTTATCATCTGCTTGGTCATTGACTGAAGAACATCAGTCGGGCAGGGGGTGGGTCCTGGAACGCGTAGATGCTCCATTTTTCTCCTTTATTATAGTGTATCAGTATTTATTACTTTGGCAAAGCGGCACTAGGTAGACTTAATATAACGTCGCTTGCCTACTCTTATGATAGTATCTTTAGGGAAAGTAACATTCACATCAGTAACTCTTTTGCCATCTATATATACAGCACCCTGTTTAATGAGACGCCTAGCCTCGCTCCGACTTTTTGCAAGACGATTTTTCACAAGATAATCTTGAAGACTGCCAACTGACTTGGTACCAAGGCTTATCTCCTCCGGCACTTCCCGTTTTTGCACCGTTCGTTCAAAGTGCTCCTCGGCTCCAGTGGCTGCTTTTTGGTCGTAGAGCTGGGTTATAATCTCCCTGGCAAGGCGCTTTTTAAGCTCCATAGGGTTAATAGTTGCATCCTTAAGTCCCTTTCCGAATTTCTCCAGTTCCTGGTCAGGGACATCGGTCAGCAGTTCAAAGTAGTTCATAATAAGGATATCCGGGATAGACATCACCTTGCCGTACATTTCCTCGGGTGGGTCGGTAACACCAATATAGTTGCCCAGGCTTTTGCTCATCTTTTGACTGCCATCGGTTCCAACCAGCATAGGAACCATAAAGCATTGCTGTGGGGATTGCCCCACCATGGACTGGAGCTCCCTTCCCACCAGGAAGTTGAACTTCTGGTCAGTGCCGCCAAATTCGACGTCAGCCTCAATAGCCACTGAATCGTAAGCCTGTAGCAGCGGGTAAAGTAGCTCGGTCAGGGCGATGGGACGCTCGGCTTTATAGCGAGCGCTGAAGTCGTCCCGAGCCAGAAACTGGGCCACAGTGAACTTACTGGTGAGCTGGATAATATCGGTCAGGGTGAATTTTCCAAACCACTCACTCTGCCACCTTATCTCTGTCTTTTCCTTATCAACCACTGTAAAGAACTGCTGCATATAGGTCTCGGCGTTAGCCTTGACCTGTTCAATGGAGAGCATTGGTCGGGTGGCTGACATTCCACTGGGGTCGCCAATCTGGGCTGTCCAGTCAGCTACGATGAGAACAATCTGATGCCCCAGCTCTTGGAACTGGCGCAGCTTGCGTAGTGCTACCATATGCCCCAAGTGAATGTCGGGGAAACTGGGGTCGAAACCCTCCTTTAGCCGTAGTTTTTTGCCTGAGCGCAGTAGCTCCAACATCTCATCTTCTACTATAATTTCGGCTACCCCACGCTTTAGCAAATAACCGATATCTTGGTTGGACATAGTCTAGTTTCCACCTCGTGTTTTTAATATGGCTCTTCCCTGTTTTACATCCTCGGCTATCTGTTTCTTCAATTCTTCCGGGGTATCAAATTTTATCTCGCCACGGAGACGCTCAATGATATCAATGTTTAGCTCCTGCCCGTACAGGTCGCCGTGGTAGTCGAGGAGGTAAACCTCGACCACACGCTGGTTTTCACCGAAGGTAGGGCGCTGGCCGATGTTGGTCATTGAGAAATAGGCTTGGTCATCAATATGAACCTGGCTAATATAAACGCCCTCGGCGGGAAGGGCTTGCTCCGCGTTTGTATCCAGATTGGCGGTGGGGAAGCCTAACTCTATGCCCCGCCCCGCCCCGGGGATTACGCGCCCATGAAGGCTGAAGGGACGCCCAACCAGCTTCTGTACCCGTTTCATATCTCCTTCAGCTAACGCCTTCCTGATAGCGGTGCTGCTTGCCACCTCACCATCTACTATCATCGGGGGCACCACGGTTACACTGAAGCCCATTTCCTGCCCCAGTCGGCGTAGGGTATCAGTATTGCCTTCCCTGCTTTGACCCAGGGCAAAGTCTGGTCCAATTACCAGTCCTCGCATTCTGAGGTATTTCTCTAGTAGACCCAGGAATTGCCGAGGGCTGAGCTGGGCTAACTCACGGGTAAAGGACAGGACGATAATAGCCTCAACGCCTTCATTCTTTAGCAGGGTTGTTCTCTGGGTAAGGTCGGTCAGGAATGGTAGCCTGGTTTGGGGGAATAGCACCTCTTGGGGATGCTGGCGAAAGGTTACCACTCCACTGAGCAGACCCTGCTTTTGGGCAAGCTCGGTTAATTGGGAAATCAGGTATCTATGACCGAGGTGAACCCCGTCAAAGACACCGATGGTTAGCAGCATATCCCTTTCGGCTGATTGCTTGCCCAGCTCTTCCTCTACCTGCATGGCTACTTATACTAGCATAACCCTATCTGGGCGTCAATAATTTTACTAAGGGGTACTGAGTTGTTAAACTAGCCTTGGACTGAAGTGAGTGTAGCTGGCTTTTTTATTTTGTTGGCAATTGCCATTTTACTCAGGCTTATTGGCAATAAGCTGGTACCGGTGGTGATGCCCAGCGGGCGGCTTAGAACTATAGGCTTGGGCTGGGCAGGTGGCTTTTTGGGTAGCCTGCTGGATAGTGTTTTATGGCAGTTTGGACCTGAGGTAGCTGGGATAAACCTGGTGGCGGCTACCATCGGTTGTGCTCTTTTTATTCTCTTTTTCGGTCTATTCCCATTCATTAGATCATTGCTGGGGAGGATATAATTGGTTTTTATTGGCCAATTGATTTTGTGATATACTTAGCTCAAGCCAGCGTAGCTCAGGGGTAGAGCAGCGGTTTCGTAAACCGCCGGTCGTCAGTTCGAATCTGACCGCTGGCTGTATCTATTTGAGGGTCAGTTGCCGACATTTTGCCGACATCATTGTCTTCCTGTAGCTCTGGCAGCAGAATTTCATCCAGCCGCTTCATTGCTGCCTTTTGCAAGCCACCTATTGCGTGGCTGTAAACATCCAAGGTGAAGGCCACACTTGAGTGCCCCAGCATCTCACTGACTATCTTGGGGTGGATACCAGCCAGGAGCATGAGGCTAGCGAAAGTATGCCTCAGGTCATGGAAGCGGGTGTCCTCAAGCCCCGTCTTTCGGGCGATCCTGGCGAAGTTATGAGTGAGGGTACCGGGGTCTAAAGGAGTGCCATCGGCATTGGTGAATACTAAGTCATCTTCGCCCAAAGATTTCCCAAGAAGTAGACACTCTGTCTCCTTCTCAGCTTTGTATTTCCGGAGGAATAGGGCCAAGGAAGGTGACAGGTCAAGTCGCCTTCGGCTATGTTCACTCTTGGGTTCCTTAAACTGGCAAATACCCCGGCGCTTATACAGTACCTGAGAAACAGAAAGTGCTGCCAGGTCGAGGTCCAAGTCACGCCAGCGCAACCCGAGTAACTCGGCTTGGCGCAGGCCTGTATTGATTGCAGTATAAATGATTGGGTAGTAACGCGTACCCGTGGCGACATTTAGCAACTTTGAAACCTCTTGAGGTGTGAGTGTTTTAATCTTTGGTTTTCTAGCTCGTGGAGGGTCCACTAACTCAGCCGGATTACGAATCAGGATCCCCTGCCTAACTGCATAATTGAGCGCTTGGAATAGAACCCGATGAATATGGAGGATAGTTCGTGCAGATAATGCTCCCTTTCCGTCGGTACGACCTTCTGAGAAAAGGTAGGCATAGAGCTGCTGGATATGTTGAGGTTGCAGCTGAGCTAGTAATATCTGCCCCAGTTTTGGAGCAATATGGCATTTCAGAATGGACTGGTATCCATCGTAAGTTCGAGGGGAGCAATTAGTCTTGACATAGCCATTGAGCCAATGATATAGGTAATCTTCTAAACTTAGGCGTTGAGGCTTAACGTAAACGCCTCTTTCTAATGAATGCAGCAATTCCACTAATTTAGCTTCAGCATCTGCCTTATGCCCCTTTACACTTTCAAAATGCCTCAGACGTTTGCCTGTTGCCGGGTCTCTGCCCACGTCTATGCAGATTTCCCAGCTACCTTTAGTCCTCTGACGAATAGACCCTCTCATTTCTCCCTCCTAAGGCGAAAGATAGACATTATTCTATTTTCTACGCTCCGCCATGTACTCATTAATCATAAGTTCAAATCTTTGACTACCAAGTCGATTATCAATAAAGTGAAGAAACCATTTCCATCCCGCAAGTATAGAGATATGGATAGACGTGTCACTGAAACATACGTGAAAGATTCCAATTCCAGAACATTTGTTCTGGCGGGGCAGTGGGGCTGAGATGGTTATCCTAGAACCCCCTAGGTTCTAGGATAGTATGGCCCTTTTTACTAGTGTTTTTGTTATCTCGACTTTGTATGCATTCATGCTGAGTGGTATTGCCCCTATAACCGCTGCCTCTGATGCCGCTTCTGCCGTTGCGGAATCAATTGCCTTTCCCTTGATTGCCTCTTCCGCCCTCATTGCCCGGATTGGCGTCGGGGCAACCGCGCCCAGGGCTATCTTAGCGTCCCGGCAAACCCCGCCGTCGATGGTGATGAGCGAGGCGACGCTGACGATGGGGAAATCGACGGCCTCCCGAAGTCTGAACTTGAGGAATGTTTGCTTGGCTTCATCTGGAGGCTGAGGAATTTGAATTTCTGTTACCATCTCATCCGCTTCAAGGATATTCCTTAAGGAACCGAAAAAGTCCCCAATTGGGATTGTCCTAACACCTCTCGGTCCGGTAATCTTTACCTGCGCCCCTAAAGCTACGAGCACTACGCCCATATCCGATGAGTTCACGGAAACACAGCCACAATTGAAACAGCGATTTGCCTCTCTTTCAATCTCACTCAAACCCAGACCAAGAGCGTCCTCAACATCTATACTTCTCTCAGCTACCGGGAGCTTGGGCATCTCCACCCTGCTTGTCTTTTTGAGATAATCACTGTTGAACTTCAAGAAAGGCTTATCCGTTTTCTCGTTCTTATCTTCAGCTTTTGCTCCCACTCCCTTTAGATAGACATCCATGGCGGCTGCTGCCTTTTTCCCGGCAGCGATTGCCTCTATGACTGTAGCTGGGCCATGCGTTACTGCTCCGCCGGCAAAGACACCTGGCACATTGGTTGCCTGAGTTTCCGGGGCAGCCGCTATCAAACCATGCTCAACCTTCAATGACCATCCGGGCTCAATGAAATTAAGGTCCGTGGCATATCCTACAGCCATCATTATCTGGTCAGCCTCCACCGTCTCTTTGACAGTATTATCAAAGGTAGGAGCAAAACGACCCTGGTCGTCAAAGACTGCGGTGCACCGGACCAATTCCACTCCCTTGACCTTACCATCGGACTTGAGTACCCGGTGAGGTCCCCAGGAAGGCATTAATTTAACTCCCTGCTCAATAGCCTGCTCAATCTCCCAGGGAAGCGCTGGCATCTCCTCCCGGGATTCCAGACAGGCCATAATCGCTTCCTCGGCTCCGAGGCGCAAGGCACTGACAGCCACATCAACAGCCGCATTACCTCCGCCAATTACCAAAACCTTCTTCCCGGGAGCTTCTTTAACGCCGAGGTTGATATTGGTCAGAAATTCCAGACCGAATCTAGTCGATTCCTCGCCCTCCAGCCCTATGGATACCGGATTCCAGGCTCCGCTGGCGATGAAAACGCTGTCGAAGTCCCGCTTAAGGCCGTCCAGCGTTATGTCCTTGCCAATATCGACTTTACACTTAAACTCAACCCCCGTATTTTCAATCGCTTTGACTAACCGCCTGACGATATCCTTGGGCAGTCTATATGCCGGAATCACATAAGTGAGCATGCCACCGGGTTCTTCCCTTCGCTCAAAGACGGTAACACGGTGCCCCGCCATTCTGAGATAATAGGCTACGGCGAGACCAGCCGGTCCTGAGCCGATAATGGCTACACTCTTGCCGGTATCGGTTTCAGGTGGTTTGATGATTTCGTCTGCATTCTCAAGGATATAATCGCCCACAAATCGCTCGATGTCCCTTATTGACACAGGTTCATCGAAATCGCCTCGATTGCACTCCTGCTCGCAGAAATGGGGGCACACTCGCCCCGTTATTGACGGCATCGGATTGGTATCGAGCAATATTCTAGCTGCTTCGGGCAGGTCGCCCTCCCTGATTTTGCTCAGGTATGAGGGTATATCCACGCCACCCGGGCAAGCTGAGGAGCAAGGCGAACTCGCCTCTCTCAAACCTCCGAATATTGAGTGATACTGGTTCTCTCTGGTTAGAGCATAGCAGCCTTTGCCGCCTTTCAGATAACAGAGAATTCTCCCCCCGATTTGATGGGGATAACGGTAGTACCAGCAGCGCACGTCCTGACACAGGTTTCCGCCTATAGTCCCCATCCTGCGAATCTGCGGTGTAGCCACGGATTGGGCAGCCTCGGCAAGGAGCTTATATTTCCCCTTAATTATCTGAGATTGGGCTATGTTCTCCAGCTTGGCTAGAGCACCTATCTTAAGTCCTCCCCCATCCTCACTGATGTAATCCAGATTTGGGATAGTCTTGATGTTGATGATAGTCTCTGGGTAATCTGGGAGAATTCTATCTTTAAGCGTACCAAGCAGGTCAGTTCCACCCGCAATCAACCTAGACCTGCCCTTCTGATTTTTCAGTAATTTGACAGCTTCATTAACAGTTTTGGCATTAATGTGGTTAAAGGATTTCATCGCTCTTCATCTCCTCTATATCTTACCCAGGGCCTTTAGAATCTTGTCAGGAGTTGCTGGATAGTCCATTATTCGCTTGCCGATGGCATTAGAGATGGCCATAAGTACCGCGCTGGGGCCGGGGGCGGGGGCTACTTCGCCAACACCTATCGCCTTGAAACGGTGACTGGGAATAGGTGTCTCCAGAATCACATTTTGGAATTCCGGAAGGTCAACAAATGTGCGCCATTTGAAGTCCATCATATTACCATTTAGTATATGTCCCGTATTCCTGTCCAAAACTGTTTCCTCAAATAAAGCGGTATCTATCCCCGCCGACCCCAAAGAGCCATGAAGCTGACCTTCAAGAACCAGCGGGTCTATGATTTGACCACAGTCAGTAGCGGCAACCACACGTAGCAATTCTGCTTTTCCTGTCTCAATGTCGACTTCAACTTCGGCGTATATCATCATAAAGTTGCACAGAGAAAAGTCAGTTTCAAAGCGTCCTTGACCGGTTAATGTACGTGCTATGCCCATAGCCTTCCGCCACGGGATCGCTTTTTTCTCGTTACCCCTCACGTATATCTGTCCGTCTTTGGTCTCCAGGTCTTCAGGCTTGGCGCCGAGCACCGGGGCAGCAAGGTCAAGGAGTTTTCGCTTGGCGTCTTCAGCGGCTTCTATGGCAGCGGAGCCTACGGTATAGGTCCCCCGTGAACCAACCAGTCCGAATTCAAATGGATTCACCAATGTATCCGGAGCCGTTATCTCGACCCTTTCCAGGGGCAGATTCAATACTTCAGCGACCATCTTGCACAAGCTACTTCTCTCCCCCATTCCAGACTCGGATACACAAGCATGGAGCACGGCTCTGGCATCGGGGCTTAACTTCACATATGCCTCAGACTCATCCTCGCCTACATCGGCATTACCATGTACCCCCACGCCGACTCCTATCCTTTTGCTGCCGTTGACCGCTGTCGGCTTGCCCCACCCCTTCCACTTATCCTTCCAGCCAAAGACCTCGGCACCTTTCTGCATTGCCTTGGAGAAGTCTATGCCCCGGTAGTCCCACCAGATGCCGTCCCGCCAGTAATAACCGTCTCCAGGTTTGACATAGTTCTTCTTAAAGAACTCAAGCGGGTCAAGGCCAGCCTTCTCCATGGCTATCGCCATAAGCGGTAAGAGGGAACTCTTGAGCTCCTGGCCGCCAAAACCTCTAACTACCCCCGAAGGGCTGCGATTGGTACATACCAGCTTGGGTTGAAGGTTCCAGTTCTTACACCTCAGTGCCAGTTGTGCCTCACCGCAGCCAACGGCAACCTGAACCTGCGCCATCTCCGAAGCGGCACCGGTATCGACAAACCATTCACCAGCGAGGGCCGTTACCGTTCCATCCTTCTTAATTCCCACCCTAGCGTGAATGCGAGAGCCTAATCGTAATGAGTAGGCATTGAAATGCTCTTCCTTACTAAAATATACTTTGACCGGCTGGCCTGTCGCTTTAGCCAGCGCCGCGGCATGAACCATGGGTATCATATTGGCATTTTTGGTCCCATAACTGCCGCCGCATTGGGTACTGATAACTCGTACATCAATGAGCCCCAACAGAGGTTGTCCAAAATTACGGTTCATAGCTGCCGATTGTGATGTTGTGTAGATGGTCAAATGCTCGGGGTCTTCCCAGGTAGCTATCACTCCCGGGGGTTCCGGGGGGAGGGGGTTAGGGATATTTTCGTAAGCACACGTTCCTTCGGTGACAAAGTCGGCCTCTTCAAAGCCTTTATCTACATCGCCCATAACAATTTCTTGCAGGGCTTTTTCCCCGATAGAACGGAAACCACGGGGGAAAACATTGCCGGGAATTTTCTCGTGTAGTTGGGGCGCATCAGGCTTGGTGGCTTCCTCCGCATCATAGACGGCCGGCAGTTGTTCGTATTCTACATCTATTAGTTCCAGCGCCTCCTCGGCGCTCTCCTCGGTCTCTGCCGCCACCAGAGCCACAGCATCCCCAACGAAACGCATTGTGCTGTCCAAGACAGGACGGTGATAGGGCACCCCACCCATCCATCCGGGGACATTCTTGTAGGTGAGTACGGCCTTGACGCCAGGGTATGCCTCTGCCTTACTGGTGTTGATATTCTTGATACGTGCATGGGGATAGGGACTCCGTAAAACCTTCCCGCATAGCATTCCCGGCAGCTTAATATCATCAATATACTGCGCTCTTCCGGTGACGATTGCCCGTGCGTCTTTCCGCGGTGTTGCCTTTCCTATATGCCTATATTCTTCAGCCATTCATATCACCTTCCTTTTCCAGCTACCGCCAGGATTGCTTTGATAACCAAATAATGACTTACACACCGACAATAGTGTCCTGCCAGCTCTTGCTTTATTTCCTCTTCCGTTGGTGAAGGGTTTTTATCCAGCAGTGCTTTTGCGCTCATGATTATTCCTGGTGTGCAGAATCCACATTGAAAGGCTGTATTGTCGATAAAAGCCTGCTGGATTGGGTGTAATTCCCCGGTTTTGGGGTCTTCCAGACCCTCAACTGTCGTTATATTCTTACCATCGCACTCCACAGTCAACGTCATGCACGATAGGACTGCTTCTCCGTCCATAAGAACCGTGCAAGCTCCACAGGAACCGTGGTCGCAGGCTATCTTCGTTCCGGTGTACCCCAGCGTTTCCCTGAGTGTACAAGCCAGTGTGTGATCAGGGTTGACGTCTTTCCCCACCATGAGCTCGTACAGCTTCCCATTCACAGTGAGACTGATATTCTTCTCAGCGGTTTTGCTAGTGGTTGCTGCCCCTTGGCTTGCTCCCTCCCTTTTTCCCACTTTATCTCTGTTTCTCTTCATTGTTATCTCCCACCTTAGAATTTAAACCCTTGCTCCGGAAGCGTCCTTCTCCTCCAGAATTCACATTTTAATATAGCTGGGGCTGGAAAGCAAAGTTTTCCTTGGCTAAGGGTGAAGTTTAGCGCCGCTAACCAAAGGTCGCCCGTTCGAATCTAACCCACAAGTTTGAAAATAAATTAGCAAGTAACAAAAAGCCATAAAGTGTCCACCACTTTTGTGATTCCCATCTTTTGCTTGACAGGGTAACCACCTGAGTCTACACTATCATATTGCGGTAGCTTATTACTCTAAGGAGTGTTTACTATGATCTGCCCCACCTGTCATGCTGTCATGATAGTAGTCGAACAAGATAAGATTGAGCTAGACCATTGTGCTAACTGCTCCGGAGTCTGGTTCGACTCTGGGGAATTGGAGCTAATGCTGGAAAGAATGGGACTTGATAGTAGCGCTTTATCCCTCGCCAAAATAACAGATTTGCCAGAAGCTAAGAGTACAGAGAAAAAGCGGCGTTGTCCTATCTGCGGCCGGAAAATGAGAAAGACGAACATAGGGCAGGAACCGAAAGTGCTCATTGATGTCTGCCCTCAAGGAGACGGACTATGGTTTGATGGTGGTGAGATACGCCAGGTTATAGAGCAGTGCGCGGAAAAGTCAGGCACTGAACCTAGTTCCGAGAACCGCATTCTCACCTTTCTGGGAGACACCTTTAAAGCTGAACGCCAGCCAGACTCACAATAAGCCCTGGTTTCAATAATAGTATAAGGAGGTTGCGATGGTTGCAGTCTATATTATCATCGGTATTGTGGCGATACTTCTCATCTTTTTCATTGCTACCTACAATGGCTTGATAAGGCTACGTAATCAGTTACGTAACGCCTGGGCTCAGATTGATGTTCAACTTAAGCGGCGGTATGACCTCATTCCAAATTTAATAGAGACGGTTAAGGGCTATATGAAATACGAGCGGGCAACGCTGGAAGCAGTAACCAAGGCTCGAAATCTGGCGCAGAGCCTTGCCAGTGGTGATGTCGGCGCTCGTTCCAAGGCGGAAGGTGAGCTCAGCGGTGCCCTGGCCAGACTGCTGGCGGTGGCGGAAAACTACCCTGACCTGAAGGCAAATCAGAACTTCCTGGCGCTCCAGGAAGAGTTGACTTCAACTGAGAACAAGATAAGCTTTTCCCGCCAGTACTACAATGATTCGGTCTTGAAGCTAAATAATAAGGCACAGATGTTTCCCTCAAACGTAGTAGCGTCTATGACCGGCTTCAAACTGGGCGAGTTCTTTGAGGTTACCATAGCTGAGGAGAGAGAAGCACCAAAAGTTGATCTTACCTAGGAAAAAGCGGTCAAGATATGTGGGAACAGATCAGAGCCAATCAGACGAGGTCAGTGGTCCTGACCGCAGGCATGGGAATACTGCTGCTTTTGTTAGGCTATTTTCTGGGCCTGTATTTTTTCGAGAGTGGCATTGGCGGACTCATTATCGCCCTGATTGTCTGGGGACTAATGAGTCTGGTCGCTTACTTTCAGGGCGATAATATTTTACTGGCGGTGTCACGGGCTAGAAAGATAAGTCGTGACGACCATCCTCAACTATACAACGTAGTGGAGGAAATGAAAATCGCTTCGGGACTGGAGAAGATGCCGGACATCTATATTATCGACGACCCGGCGTTAAACGCCTTTGCCACCGGGCGTAACCCTGATAAGGCAGCTGTTACCATCACCTCGGGGCTACTGGCCAAGCTCAACCGTGATGAACTTCAGGGGGTAATCGGCCACGAGATATCCCATATAAAGAACCGCGATGTACTGCTGATGGCAATGTGCGCCGTCATGCTGGGTACTATTGTCATTCTGGCCTGGTATGCCACGCGAGTACTATTCTTTAGCGGCATGGCTGGCGGCAGAAGAAGTTCGGGGTCAGGTGGTGGCCAGGGGCAAATAATAATCCTAGCCGTAGGCATTTTACTTATGATACTGGCACCAATTGCGGCTCAGCTTATCTACTTCGCCATTTCCAGGAAGCGGGAATACCTGGCTGACGCATCTTCTGCCCTGTACACCCGATACCCCGAGGGACTGGCTTCGGCATTGGAAAAGATTTCCGCCTCAACTGCACAGCTTAAATCAGCCAATCAGGCTACAGCTCCTATGTACACGGTGAACCCTTTCCGCAAGGAGGGAAAACCAGCCAGTAACCTCACCAGCACCCATCCGCCTATCTCAGAGAGGATACGTATACTTCGTGCCATGTCTGGGGCTTCTCTGTCTGACTACGACCAGGCTTACCAGCAGGCAAAGGGGGGGACTGGTATTGCCCCTGCCTCAGCGCTGGCTCTAGATGGGTTAGCTGGTGGTGCTGCCTTGCGGGCGCCATCACCTGAGGCAAAGCCCGTGGAAGAATTTCCGCAGAAAGTCGAACGCGCCCGGGAAACCTCAGACCTGATGTGGCGACTCAATGACTATAAGACTGTTAACTGCACCTGCGGCACCAAATTGAGAGTACCACCCAGGTTCAAAGAGTCAACGGTCAGGTGCCCTCACTGCGGTAGAACCAACTCGGTTTAAAAACGCATGAACATCAAGCTAACTTTCCTAGGGGCAGCCCAGAACGTCACCGGATCACAGTACCTCGTTCAATTTAATAACGTTAGCTTCCTGGTGGACTGCGGTCTCTATCAAGAAAGAGAACTAAAGGGGCGAAACTGGAGCCCCTTCTCTATCCCGCCCAAGTCGTTAGATGCGGTTCTTTTGACCCACGCCCATTTAGACCATAGTGGTCTATTACCCAAGTTAGTTCGGGAAGACTTTAGTCACGCCATCTACTGTACGGCTGCCACCTCCGAAATCACCCGGATAATGTTGCTTGACTCGGGGAAAATACACGAGGAAGATACGGATTTTAAAAGACGCCGACATGAAAGGGAAGGTAGAAAAGTCCCCTATCCCGAGATTCCATTATACACCAAGGATGACGCTGAAGCTGTGTATCCCCTGTTCTCACCCATTAAATATGGTGAGGCTGTCAAAATAGGCGATGGTGTTGAAGCTACCTTCTATGATGCTGGACATGTCTTGGGCTCATCTATGGTCAAGCTCAGGATAGGGCAAAACGGGGAGGAAAGGACAATCTTATTTTCTGGAGACATTGGTCGGTGGAATAAACCGATGCTTCACGACCCGACTCTCTTCGATGAGGCTGACTATGTCATAGTGGAGTCCACTTATGGCGATAGATTGCTTGAGCCCCCGGAAGAGGCGGCTAACCAGCTTGCTGAGGTTATAAATACCAACGTGAAAAAGGGGGGAAATATAGTTATACCCAGCTTTGCTTTGGAGAGGGCTCAGGAGATTTTGTATTCTCTAAACGAATCCCTGCTAGAGGAGCGCATACCAAACCTTACGGTTTTTGTTGATAGCCCCATGGCGGTGAGCGTTACCGGAGTATTTGAGCAGCATCCCGAGCTATTTGACGAGGAAATGAAGGGACTTTTGCGCCAGCGAAAGTCGCCCTTTGACTTTCCTGGGTTGAATCTGGTAGGTACAGTCGATGAGTCAAAAGCAATAAACCACACCGCTGGCAGCAACATTATAATCGCTGGCTCCGGCATGTGCACCGGGGGCAGGATAAAATATCACCTGGTGAACAATATCTCAAGGGAGGAAAGTACCATTCTCTTTGTTGGGTATCAGGCCGTTGGGACTCTTGGCAGACACATCGTTAATGGTGCCAAGGAAGTCAGGATATTAGGGCAGCACTATCCTGTTCGGGCAAGAATAGCGCAGATACATGGCTTTTCGGCACATGCTGACAGAGACGAACTTGTTAGATGGTTGTCTAGCTTACGTAAGCCACCAAGGCGTGTTTTTGTAACTCACGGTGAGCTCGATGCCTCACAGCACCTGGCTAGTTTAATAAGAAGCAGCCGCGGCTGGGAAACGGTAATCCCATCATACAAGGACCAGGTTTTCTTGGATTAGAAGCTTTTTCACAAGGCAGATTAAACAATCCATCTCATTGTTGGGTAATGTTGCTTTCCGTCCCCAATTATATTAGAATTTGGTCGGCAACTGGAACGCATCTAATACTTGGAGGTAACAGGAGGAGGCAATGGCTCGACAGTTTACCGTGGTTATTGAGCGCGATGATGAAGGCTACCTCGTGGGCAGTGTGCCATCTTTAAAGGGATGCCACACACAGGCTAGAACAATGGATGAACTGCTGGAACGCATAAAAGAGGCGATCCGGTTGTGTCTTGAAGTTCAAGGCGAAGAAGCTACTGAGCCACTGGAGCTAGTGGGTATTCAGAGCGTAGCCGTATGAGTCGTCTCCCCAGATTAGCGGGGCAAGAGGTGGTACGTGCCTTGTCCAGAGCTGGCTTTGAAGTGGTGCGCTAGCGAGGAAGTCACCTATTCCTGAAGCATCCAGACGGTAGGGCAACCGTGATCCCAACCCATAGCGGCGAGGTTCTGGGGCCAGGTATTATGTCCAAGATATTGCGGGATACCAAGCTTAGTCGGGAGGAGCTCCGTAAGTTGCTGGGGTAGAAAAGATGACTCGGCGTTTTGCCGACATTTTGCCGACAAACTGTTTAGTACCCAATGACACAAGACAGTACTATCAGATACAAACTCTGGGTTGGCGTCGGACCAGGCGGGGCGTTATGCTATGCAGTGGTACAGGGTGGCACATCGGGCTCAGAATTCGTAAACCGCCGGTCGTCAGTTCGAATCTGACCGCTGGCTGTATCTTTTTGAGGATACGCGCTTATGAAGAGCAATTATAGGTCGTTAGTCAATTTATTTAGCCCCATCTTAACCAGCGTCTGCCGATGGGGTTTACCAGTCTTGATATCCCAGCCCATGGCGTCAAAATAGCCCTTCTTTAGAGACTCGTAGTCAATCTTGGTGTTAGCCGCTGGCCCAACTGATTGCGGCCGCCTGACTCTTTCCGGCAGCTTAAAATCTTCGGGCTTTAATCCCTCACGGGCGTTGAAAGCCTGTCTCAAGGTCAGAATCCTCCGCCCTACCTCCAGCCCCTCTTTCCAGCCGAAGTTCCATCCCGTCACCGGCGCGATTACCTCAGCAACGGGAACGGCGAAGGCAACCGTGAACAGGGCACAGAGCCCGCTGGAACTGAGCAACTGGAAATAGGCGGCACCGGTGGCATACATTGGTCCCTTACGCTCATAATCACCGTAGACAGCCAGTTTTGGTGACTCCAGCAAAGGGTCTGAGCCTAGAGGAAGACCCTGCTCGAGCAAATTGGTGCCCTCGGTATTCATATGACAACCCGGTTGGGCATCGGACATAAGACCGGTGCCCAAAGCCGGAGAGTTCCTCGGGTCATGGTAAGGCAGGCGGTGACCGTGGACATGCATGGCGTATTTTTCTGAGCCGCTACCTATGCGTTGGGCAGCCTTCTCTACTCCGTCGGCCAGAATAGCCCCGAATCCTTCTCGCTTGGCCATTCTCTCGGTTAAAGCAACAATCGCTGCAGCATTGCCCCAGTCAAGTTTAATGCCATCGGTGTCTTTCTGGCTAATCAAGCCATTCTTATAGCATTCCATGGCAAAAGCAATGACATTACCCGCCGCTATCGTGTCTAAACCGTAGAGATTACATATTTCGTTGGCTTTGATTACTGCCTCCACATTATCATTGAGGCAAAGGGTACCGAAGGCAGCCAGTGTTTCGTACTCCGGCCGACGCACCTCGCCTCTGGTGGCAAACGGTCCCTCTTTTACCTGGATAATAGCCCCACACCTTATCGGGCAGGCGTGACACCCGTAGCTCCTGAGCTTATATTTATCCATGTTGGAGGTATCAAGGTTGGTGCAGGTGGGCATAGAATCGATGCCGGTAGAGTTCCAGTTTTTGGTGGGGCAATCGCCAATACTCACCAGGAAGCTGGTGCCGCCTCCGGTCCCGTCAGCGGTCAGTCCCTGCTGGAACTTGCTCGCTTTTAGCTTCTTAAGGTAGTCTGCCCTTGCCAGCTTAAATTTCTCCGGCTGGGCTACAGGTATTTTCCTCTTACTGCCTCGCACGGCTATCGCCTTCAATCGCTTGGAACCCATCACCGCCCCCACCCCTGAGCGGGCAGCAAGTCTCTCTTCTTCATTGACTATGCCCGATATCAAAGAACGGGCTTCGCCTGCCGGACCAATGCAGGCAACCCTTATCTGCCCCAGCTCCTGTTGCAGTATGTCATCAGTCTCACTGGTATCTTTGCCCCACAGGTGGGCAGCATCTCTCAGTTCAACCTTACCGCCAGACAGCAGCAGGTAAACGGGTTTGGGCGATATGCCCGAAATAAAAACGCCGTCATAGCCGGCCCATTTTAACTCAGAACCCCAGAAGCCGCCCGAATTTGAATCCGCCCACGCCCCGGTTAGCGGAGACTTGGTGACCACAGTAAACCGGCCGCTCCCCGGTGTTGTCGTGCCAGTTAGTGGCCCGGTAACGAAACCGAGCACATTTTCCGCTCCCAGCGGGTCTGCCTTGGGCTTCATACGTTCGTAGAGGACTCTGACCCCCAGCCCGGTTCCCCCAATAAAATCACGGTAAATATTCTCCGGGGGCGTTTCTTCCTTGACTTTCCTTGTCGTCAGGTCAACAAATAATAGCTTTCCCGTGTAACCAGCCGGCATTGTGCTCACCTCCCTTAATATAAATCAAGGCTTGCCTAATTATGCCAGAATCGCCAAGCCGTGTAAATCGTCAGTAGAAATGGTTTCAATAAAGTCGTGGTTGACCCCATTTAATGCCAATGGTAGTATAATCCCACGTAGATTACGGAGGTAATAAAGATGGAAAAGAAGTGGGAAGAGTTGACGCCGGATGAAAAGCAGGAGGCGCTTTTTCAGAAGTGTCTTTCGACAGAGGGCATAGAGTTTGCCAGCCCCCAGGCCGAGAAAGCGTACAAAGAGAGAGCAACCAGACTGAAAGATGCTATTCAGCTAAAGAAAGTGCCCGATAGGGTGCCGGTGCTACCCGTTATCAACTTTTTTCCCGCTTACTATGCCGGTCTAACCCCTCAAGAAGTGATGTATGACTACGACAAGCTGGTCAAAGCATTTAAAAAATTCACCCTGGACTTTGAGCCAGACGTAAATCCGGGCGCTGGTATCCCTGGTTCAGGAAGGGTCTTTGATATTCTTGACTACAAGCTATATTCCTGGCCCGGCCACGGGGTCTCGCCTCAGCACCCGTACCAGTGCCGTGAAGGCGAATACATGACGGCCGATGAATATGATGCTCTGATTCAGGACCCGTCCTATTTCTTTACCACCACCTACTTCCCGCGCATATTCGGCAAGCTGGAAGCTTTCAAGATGCTGCCCAATTTTGCCAATGTCCAGGAGATTGTCTTCGTCGGCAGAGGTGTTATCCCCTTCGGACTGCCTCCTGTCCAGGAAGCCTACAAGGCCCTCTTCGAAGCCGGTGCTGAAGGCCTTAAATGGGCGGGGGTTCTTGGCACCTTCAACGAGGAAATGACAAAACTGGGATTTCCCAGCTTATTCGGCGGCTTTAGCAAAGTACCTTTTGATGTAATTGGCGATACCCTCAGGGGAACCAGGGGGATAATGTTGGATATATACCGCCAGCCCGATAAGGTTCTTGAAGCCCTGGACGCCATAACACCGATGATGATTAATATGGGAGTTTCGGCGGTAAAAACGAGCGGAAATCCTGGGGTAATG
>Ga0315545_1001809_pt1 | contig 20144 bp, 18 predicted proteins | sample SalMarSW160210MG_FD_203096 | JGI IMG/M metagenome (GOLD analysis project Ga0315545, IMG submission 203096) | Salt marsh sediment microbial communities from the Plum Island Ecosystem LTER, Massachusetts, United States - Salt Marsh Sediment SW1602-10 ...
GGTACCCTCTTCACTTTTAGGAATGGAAATTACATTTTTCAAGAAGACTATGCCCGTTTACCTTCCGGGGACGCTTTCTCAAACAACAAGTCTTCAATTGATTATTTTTCTAATATATGAAAACTGGGGGGAGGGTTGGTTTTTGAAAGAAATTGAAGTGAAAATTCTGGAGATAAATGTAGAAGAAATCGAAAAGAAACTAAAAGAAATTGGGGCGGAGGAGGTTTTTGAGGGTGAATTAGTTAGCATATATTTTGATTTCGAGGACAGGAGTTTAGAAAAAGAAAGCAAAGTTTTGAGACTTCGGCAAAAGAGTGACACGGTTATTTTAACCTATAAAGAACTTATAAGTCAGGATGAAGCAAAAATTATGGATGAATACGAGCTCGCAGTTAATGAATTGGAACCTATGAAGAGAATCTTTGAAGGAATAGGTCTTTTTCCTCTATATGAATTTAATAAACATAGAACGACTTATAAATTAAACCAAACAAGTTTTGAAATTGATAAATATCCCGGGATTCCGGCATTTCTGGAGATAGAAGCTCCTGATTTAAGCAAGCTTAATGAAATTATTTCTGAGTTTGGATTTTCTAAAGAGGAAGTGAAATCTTATTCCATTAAAGACGTTCTTGAGTATTACGGAAAAATTAGGTTTTAGATCTCAGGTCTTAGGTTTCAGTAAAAACAACAAGCAAAAAAACTCTGTGTTCTCTGTACCGTATTGGTTTTTGGGATGAGGGGTTAACGGACCAACGACCTAACTACCCAACGAACCGACTAATTCACATATTCGGGTAATATCTGCTTTTTACTTTACCCGTTTGGGAGTTGTAATCATAATCGTTTGCATCTTTGATTTTTACCGATAAATCGGACAATCTTTCTGGATACTTTTCATTTTCCACCTCGTACATTTTTATAGCCTGACGAAGTGAAGCCAGTTCGGTAAGCACTCTCGTTTTACTTGGTACTTTAGCGATCCCTTTTGTATATTCCTTTGTTATTGTTTTTGTTTCTATAACTGAATCTTTGGTTTTTTTACATCCCAGAGTCACTAAAACAAATATAATGGATAAAAATATTAAAAAACTTTTCATTTTTCTTTAAAAATGGTGAGAGGTGGAATTGAACCACCGACACCGGGATTTTCAGTCCCGTGCTCTACCGACTGAGCTATCTCACCATAAAAATTATTATATGAAAAAGTTTAATAATGTCAATAGTCAGGATGTTGGGAAGGTAGGAGGTTGGGGGGTAAAACAAAAAATAAATCCTGTTAATCCTGTTTAATCTGCGTCCAATTATTTGGGCGTTGTGTGTTCTCTGTAGTACTGTCAGTCAAGTCTTTGTTTTTTTTGCAAAAGATTGAAAAAATCAGCCATTGAGATTGCTTCGCATAGGTTGAGTAAGAAGTAAAACTCGCAAAGACATTATTGTTCGGGACTGGGAAGTCCCTCCTACTTTTTTTATAAACACAATTAAAAGGGTGGATGTGGGATTTTGAAAATCCTGAAAATCTGCGTGCTATTCATTTTTTTGTTGCTGCTCCTTTGGGTTTGCAAATAAAGGGACTTGACTTAGAAATGAATAATGTTATAATTAAAATTATGAAAACCAGGGGTAATGTTAATGCTTTAGCAGCTTGTTTTAAGGAGGAAAAGCACAACTTGCTTCAAATTTCCGGGGATGATTTTGATATAAAAGAAGTTATAACTTCTATAAAGGAAGACTTTGACTCGAAAGATATAGAGATTTTTTTCCCCGATGATGCAGTAGAGGCCCTTGAGAGTTTACTTATGAAGACTTTATTTGGAGGTAAGTTGATAATTTTTTATGACGTGGATGCACTTTCCGCATCTTTATTTAAAGAAATTAAAGCCTCTGTGGAGAATCCCGGTAGATTGAGCCCTAATTTTGTAATTCTTATTTTTCGAGATCAGAAGAAAATCTTTAAGATTGAAGGCAGTTTAGTAGGAAAATTTAAGCCTATTTATGATTCAGATATACCTGCCTGGATTAAGAATTTTGCTGGGAGAATGGGGTATGGAATAAGTAGAGAGGCAGTAAATCTACTTTGTTTTCGTTGTGGTGTGAACAGGGGAGAAATAAAGAAGCATATTGAGAGGATTATTTTATTAAAGGACGATCACGATAAAAATATTGAGGAAGAAGATTTGAAAAATATAGGGTTCTACAGAGATGATACAATATTTAAAATCTCTAATTCAATATTGGATGGTAAATACAATGACGCTCTTCGGTATCTAGTGGAATATTCGGATAATGTCCCTGTTTTTCATTTCGTGAACAGAGATATTCGCTGTCTTTTAACCCTTCGTGCATCTATTGATGAAGGGGAAAATTTAAGCGAATCAAACTTACATAGAAGATTAAACATGCATCCGTACATTTTTAACAAGAAATATCTTCCGGCTGCCAGGAGGTTGTCTTATAATGTCCTTCGGAACAATTTCGAGAAGATTATAGATGCAGAGTATAGGATTAAAAATGGCTGGGAAGAGTTTAGTATGAATTTTAACTTTGTGAGTCAACTTCAATAGGAGGAAAACGATGAGTGAAGAGGTTGCTCAAATTAAAGCTGCTATAGATGATTTAAAAGAGAAACTCAGTAAAATAGAGGGGAAGAAAGGTTCTATTAGAGATTCAGTATTTGAGAAAGTAAAAGAGGACTACGAGAATAGGCTTGAAACATTGAACAATCAGCTCGCAGGTAAGAAGGAAACGCTTAAAGAAACTTTAAAAGAAATGGCTACCAAGAAGGAGCCTTTAAAGAGTAAATTAGATGATTTGCAGGAACAACTTGAGGAGATTGAATTAAGGCATTCTATAGGGGAGTATTCGGACGGACAGTATGATTCGATGAGTGGAGAAATAAAAGAAAAAATGGGAACGATTGAGGGCGACCTGCAGGCTCTAAAGAAAGAGGAAGAAGAAACCAAGGAACTTTTAGGAGAGCCTCTTGATGTAATAGAGGAACAAACTATAGAAGAAAAGGTCGTGGAAGAAGTAGATGAAGGTAAAGGTAAAGAGAAGGAGAAAGAAGAAGAGGTAGTAGAGGAGGAACCTTTGCCTGAAGTTTCTAAAGAGAATATGATTGCGGAGGAGTTGTTTACAGGTAAGGAACAAACTGTCGAAGAGAATGAAAGTGTTTTGGCTGATGTATCTGCTTCTGAGGAAGGGAAAGGTTCTTTCCTTGAAGGACAAGAGGAAAAAGCTAAGAGTGACGAAGAATTATTTGATCTTTCCGAAGGAAAAGTCGGAGAGCCTAAAGGGCAAAAGGTTTCGGAGAAAAAACCTTCCGGTGGGTCGACCGAAGAGGAGGATTGGCTCTCTTCCCTTGAGCAGGAGTTGAATGAAGAAGCTGAGGAGAAAGAGAAAAAAGAAGGAAAAGCAGAAAAAGTAGAGAAAGTAGAGAAGGTAGAAAAGGACGGTGGAGAAGAATTGGTTTCGTTATGTCCCAAATGTAATTATAAAAACAAGCCTGATGCCTGGTATTGCGAAAATTGTGGTTCAGAGTTGTCATCTCCTGAGTGAAAGGAAATAAGTTAAGCAATTTTTAAACTTCCGGTACCGAATTTGTAATTTTTCAACAAAAAAAGTCTTAACCCTTGACAAAAACGAGAAGTTAACTATATATATGCTACAAATTCTATGTATATCTCTGAAATCCAAGATAAAGATTATACGGGATTAGCAAATACAGCTCGGCGATTAGGGGTTTCTTTTACCGGTTTAGATAGGGAAGCACTGATTTTCTCTATTCTGGGGGGAAAAGCCAGTAAAGAGGGACGTGATTTAATTCGAGGTGTTATTGAAATCCTGACTGAGGGATTTGGTTTTCTGAGAGCCAAAGAGAACGATTATACTCAGAATCCCGATGATATTTATGTTGCTCCTGCAATTATAAAGAGATTTGGAATAAGAACTGGTGATACAATAATAGGAGCTGTAAAACCCCCTCAAAATTCCGAAAAATATCATTCAATTGAAACCATTGAAAGTATAAACTATGTTCATCCGAATGAAGCTAAAGATAGGGATAATTTTAATTATCTCACTCCTCTTCATCCTAATGAGAAAATGAATCTTGAGACAGAAGATGAAGATATTTCTACAAGAATTATTGATCTTATTGCGCCCATTGGTAAAGGGCAAAGAGGTTTAATTGTTTCTCCTCCAAAAGCGGGGAAAACAGTTTTGATAAAAAAGATAGCGCATTCTATTTCCGAGAATCATCCTGAAGTCCATTTGATGGTACTTCTTATAGATGAACGTCCCGAAGAAGTAACTGATATGGAAAGATCTGTAAATGGTGAAGTTCTTTCTTCGACTTTTGATATGTCTCCTCAGAGGCATCTTCAGGTTGCAAAAATGGCTCTTGAGAAGGCAAAAAGATATGTGGAAATGGGGAAGGATATAGTTATCTTGCTTGATTCTATTACCAGATATGCCCGTGCAAGTAATATGGTTGTACCTCATAGTGGTAAGACGCTTTCAGGAGGGGTTGATTCAAATGCTCTAAGAACTCCAAAGAGGTTTTTTGGAGCAGCCCGTAATATTGAACAAGGAGGAAGTCTGACTATACTTGCAACTGCGCTGATTGAGACCGGTTCTCGGATGGATTCAGTCATATTTGAGGAGTTTAAGGGTACCGGAAATCAAGAAATTGTTTTAGACCGAAATTTATCAAATCAGAGGATTTTTCCGTCGCTTGACATTCTCGCTTCCGGTACAAGGAAAGAAGAGATTCTTCAGCCGTCTGATACTTTAAACAGAATTTGGGTTCTAAGAAAAATAATAAGTGATATGGAAGACAACTCAGAAGCTATCGAATTTTTGATATCAAGAATGAAACGCGCGGAGAATAATTCTGAGTTTTTGAGACTCATGACAGTATAAGGGGGAGGAATGAAAAAGGAAATACATCCTGAATATAAAGAAGTCAAAATCGAATGTACCTGTGGTAATATTATCAGAACCAGGTCCACAAAAGAGAATTTACACGTGGAAGTTTGTTCTAATTGTCATCCGGTGTATCAGCAGCTTAGAAAAGAAGGCGAAATTCCGGATCTCAAAAATCTTAAGTAAACAACTTTTTCCCACAGCTAAATATAATAATATATAGCTCTGCAGAACTAGCAGAAGTCAACTTATTTGTTGTTTTTCAATTAGTTTCGCTTTACTTGAAAATGAAATATCAAAAATTAAAAATCAAAATGACATATTAAAATGCAAAATTACTTCTACCCTGATCGCGAAACCTAAGAGAGCATTCGTGTTATTAGTGCAATTCGTTGCTCCTCTTAGGTGTTGTGGGAGGGTCCTGGTGTCTTCGTGCCTTTGTGGTAATTTTTGAATTTAAAGTAAAAGTAATCTTATTTTTACAAAAATAAGCAAAATGCAAAAATCTAAAAGTTTAAGTTGTTGACAATAAATCACTTATCTTCTGGAATAATACTTGCATATATATTTGATGGATCTTTTGAATGTACATTTTTCTTGTCTTTGTTCTTTTAAAAGCGAAAATTGAAGTGCAAAATTAGAGATTGTGTGTTTTTTATGGATTCCCTTTCTTTTTGGTAATGCAGGGGAGGAGTCATTTTAATATAATTTTAGAAAACATTTATAAGTACCCCCCCCTATCCTCCCCTGCTGTATTTTTTTAAAAGTAACCGTAGTTCTTAATACCTCCTTGTTTCCGGCCTCTTCTTCTGCTTTTGGCAGGAGAAGAGGTTTTATTTTTGGGAACTATGTATTTATAGTGTTTTAAATCATAAATTTGTAAAGAAATCTATTTTTCTCAACTTTTTTGAGAAATTAAATATCAAAAATTAAAAATCAAAATGACTGAATTAGGTTTTAGGTCTCGGGTTTTAGGTTTTAGTAAAAAAATAAAAAGTCTTTTCACTTTATTCGTGTTATTTGTGTTATTCATTGTTTCTCTTATTTGGAGTGGTGAAGGGATTCTGTATTCTGACTTCTGGCTTCTGAATTCTTTGTTACAATTTTCCATTTTGATATTTGATTTTTGAATTTTAGCGGCTTTACCGCGCTGTATCTCTGTGGCAAAGTTTAAGGGTTGACATATTTGATTAAGAATGTATAAATAGCGTACGTCAAAAAACATACAAGGAACCTAAAAAGGGGGAAATATGAAAAAATTTTTGTTTTTTGCATCATTAGTTATTCTTATTATTGTAAGTTTTCATGGTTGTAAATCCGCTGAAGAAACAGGCGGAAATATCCACTTGCAGCAAGGAAGATATGATAGAGCTATTGAACAGTTTAAAGAAGCAGAAGCGAAATATCCGGGTAGTATCGGACCTGTTTCTTCTCTTGCGGTAGCTTATTTTATGAAAAAAGAATATAAAGAAGCGGCGGGATATCTTGATAAAGCTATGAAGATAGACAAAGAAGGAGCGGAGGAAAAGATCAAGGGGTATGAAGATTTATTAAACACCAAATACCTAAAATGGCAAATATTTTATAATGGTTCTGTAGAATATTTCAAAGATGATTCGAAAAAGGCGGTTGAATTAGCGAAGAAAGCCCTGGATATAACATATCCGGAAAAAATATCTCTGAGTTATAGTTTGTTAGCAATGATGATGTTGAAGGAGGATAAAGTAGAAGAAGCCAAAAATTTCTACAAGAAAGCAATCGAAGCTGATAAAAACAATGTTGAACCTTATATGAATTTAGGTCGTATCTATCTGACGGAGCGGGGGTTAGATGAGGCTCTTAAATGTTTTAATGAAGTTATAAAAATAGATTCAACAAAAATTGAAGTTTATGAATTGATCGGACAGGTTTATTTGCTTGATAAGAAGTATGCAGAGGCTATTAAATCGCTGGAGACGGCATTGGCGATTACAGGTCAAAATCCGACAAGCCTTTATAACTTGATGGTCGCGTATTATCAGAGTAAGAATTATGATGCGGCAATAAAAAAAGGAAAGGAAATATTGGAGCTTGAGAATGTAAAGCCTTCAGTGCTGACTAGTGTTTACAATCTGATGGCTCAAATATATGAATCCAAGGAAGATTATAAAAATGCTGTAGCTGTTATAAAGGAAGCGATAGATAAGGGTGTAAATAATTGTGATTCGTATTCCGTAATAGCCCATGCGTATTACAAATTGGGAAAGGTTAAAGAATCTAGTAGTTGGTCAAAGAAGTGGGAGGAATGCGATAAAAATAAGTAGTAAGTAAATTAACTTTAGAGACCGAAAAAAGTTACAGGTTAAGGGGGAGGTGAAAACTTACCCCTTAATTTTTTACCTGATATTAAAATTTGTTTCTTAAATATTTTTCTATCCGTTTATTGGATTCTTTTATTACCTCGAAAGTTTCCCTGCAGGCTGCCAAATCTCTTCCGGCAGGATCGGTAATTGTATATTGTTTATCCCGAGTATTAAAGTTTCGAAGGAAGGCGATTTTGTTTTTGTTTTCAGGTGAAAGAAAAGTTATGTAAATTTCGTGCATTTTTTCCATAACAAGGACAATATCAGCCCATTCTATAATAGGTTTGGTCAGAAGGCTTGAAGTATGATCTCCCCTTAGCTTGTTTTCTTTTAGCACCTCTTCTGCTAATTCATATATTTGTGATCCGGTCATTGCTGATATTCCTGCCGAGCGAACATTTACTTTTTTGCTGTCTTTGGTTAAGTGTCTGAGGTGTATTTCCGCCATTGGGCTTCTGCATAAGTTGGCTGAGCAGACAAATAGTACGTTAAATTCGAGATTCTTTCCGAGTTTTACTTTCTGTCCGGTTGCTTTTTCTATTTCCGGTATAGAGATTGCGCCTTTTCGGTAAAGCAAGAGAGAATTATCTGATATATCAAGAACCGTAGATGGTTTTCCGGACCCGGATTCGCCGGCTATTATTCTGTCGACCGGAAGATCAACATCTTTTAAGTTTTTTGGTGTAGCTGCGCCTGAAATATTTGCGCTTGTCGCGATTAGAGGCATTTTGTTTTCTCCGATAAAAATTCTTAATTTCTTATGATTTGGAATTCTTATGCCGACTTTACCTTCTGCTGAGAGAACTCCTTTGGGTAGATTTTTATTGCCTTTGAAAATCAGGGTGATTCCTCCGGGTAGAAATTTCTTTAGTTTTTCATAGATGGGCGGAATTTCCGTTGCATAATTTTTGATGTCTTTCGCCTCGGAAAGAAGCAGTGGAAAAGGTTTATCGGAGGGACGTTTTTTTATCTCTCTTAATTTCTCTACGCATTCGGGAGATAGAAAACATCCTATACCCGGAACCGTATCGGTAGGGAGAAGGAATATTTCTGTTTTCTTTTCTTTTTTATTCGTCATATTTGAAATGGTGCCGGTACGAAGGTAAGTAAAAATATTATAAGAGAGATTATACCTATAATTTTATGTTTTTTGGATAGTGGTGATATCCCATCAAGCGGCGGAGGATGTTTAAATCCGATTATCCAGAAAAGAATCGCCCATATGACCCATCCTATCCATAACGGTATTAATAAAACAGCAATGCCAAAAGTCACGTAGCCGATTATTCTGTTTTTTTCTCCGATTAACGCGTATAAAATATGACCTCCGTCGAGCTGTCCGACCGGTAGAAGATTTATTGCCGTTATAAAATAACCTATCCAACCGGCAAATGCTATAGGATTTAGTAATACATCTTTTCCTTCAGGCAGATCAGCAAAATATAATTTTGTCAATAGTTTAATCAGAAGCGAATCTCCAAGTACGATACCTTCGTTTCCTGAAACAGTTGCGACTTCTGATAATGAAAGTCCGATTAGTATTGCGATTGTCGAAAAGATGAAACCCACTATTGGGCCTGCCGCTCCTATTTCAATCAGAGCGTTTTTATCTCTAATGGGGGATCTCATTTTAATTACAGCTCCGAAGGTGCCGAGCATATGCGGTGCGGGTATGAAGTAAGGTAAGGTGGCATCTACGTTATTTTTTATAGCCATCAGGTAATGCCCGAGTTCATGACTGCCGAGTATTATCATAATCGACAAGGAGAAGGGTAACCCTTTAAAAAGATTAGTTATTGGGGCTACCGGATTAATTCCCTGTTGTAATGCTCCTGCCATCAGTGTGGTTAAAAAGGTTATTATTAGAAGTAAAACGTTTATCCATTTTTTTGATTCTCTCTTTTCCGGTTTTGGTCTGAATGCCAGAGAAACTCCATTTTCTTTATTTTTAAAACTTACGTTGAGGTTCAAGGAATCAGTTTTTTCTTTGATATAGTCTAGTGCGTCCTTTTCCGGGATTTTGAAAGTTCCTTCCCAAACAAGACTAAAATGCTCCATTTTGGAGCATTTTATATCCATTACTTCCTTTAAGAAGTTTTCTATCTGGAATGGCAGACTTTCCATTACATTCTTTCCGGAGCCTGGACACCCAGCAATTTTAAGCCTTTCCTGATTACGTTTCTTACCGCGTTTGAAAGGAAAAGTCTGGGTTCGATTAAATTTTTATCTCCGTCTAAAACTCTCACATTCTGATAGAAATTATGATAAAGCTTTGAAATGTTAAGAAGATAATGAGTAACAAGATGTGATTCTCTTATTCTTGCCGCGTCTTCAAGGGCTTCCGTAAATTCAGGTATCTTTTTTATCAAATTCCATTCTTCTTTTTGGTTAAGTTTCGAAATTTTTTCTTTGGAATCTATACGGTAACCTTGTTCTTCTGCCATTTCAAGTAAAGATGATATCCTGGCATGTCCATACTGTACATAATAAACCGGATTTCTGTCGGATTCCTCTTTCGCGAGTTCCATATCAAAATCCATGGGAACAGAGGATTTTCGAAGAAGATAGAAAAATCTTGCGGCGTCGGCTCCTACGTCATCTACTAATTCATCTATAGTTATAAATGTTCCCTGCCTTTTCGACATCTTCATGACTTCGTTCCCTCTTTTGAGTGTTACCCACTGAACAATCTTTACTTCTAAGTTTTCCGCAGGATATCCCAGAAGACTAAGGCTTTTTTTGAGTTCCGGCACATGGTCCTGGTGGTCGGGTCCAAGCAAATCGATTAATAGGTCATACCCCCGGTCAAACTTAAAGCGATGATAGGCAATGTCCGGAACTATGTAAGTCCAGCTTCCATCAGATCTTCTGAACACTCTTTCTCTATTTCCGGGGGTAAACCACAGCGCCCCTTCTTTTTCTGTAAAAGGATTAGGTTTTACTTTTTTCAAATCGGAGATTACTTTGTTAACTCCTCCGTCTTCGATTATTTTCGACTCGCTAACCCACTCGTCAAAATCAATTCGCAGCCTTTTAAGAGTTTTACTGATTAGTTTTAGGATATATTCGCCGGCAAATTCTCCGTAATTTTTAATACCTTTATCCATTACTTCCTTCGCGATTTTCTCGATGTATTCGCCCTGATAGATGTTTGGCGGATATTCGACTTTATTTCCCTTTAATTCTTCAATTTTTAATCTTACTGATTCACCAAGGCAATTTATCTGGTTCCCACTGTCGTTAATGTAATATTCCCGGTCAACCTTGAATCCCTGGGATTCAAGGATTCTTGCCAGAGAATCTCCGTAAGCGGCACCTCGCGCGTGAGCGACAGTTAAAGGACCGGTAGGGTTGGCTGAAACGAATTCTATCAGAACCTTTTTCCCTTCTCCTGAATTTCCATCGCCGTAAGAAGGCGAGACTGCATCGATTAATTCCTCTAACCAGGTCTGTTTATTTATTTGGAAATTTACAAATCCTTTGATTTGGGAAGCGGATTCAATTATTTCCGAATCTATTTTATCTAAAATTTCTTTTGCGATTTCATTCGGATTTTTCTTTAATTTTTCCGCCAGGAGGAAAGGCGCGTTTATGCTGTAATCGCCCATCTTCTCATCGGGTGGGTGCTGGATGTCGAAGGCGACTTCTTCGTTATACAGTTCCTTTATTGTTTTTTTGACTACTTCTCTAAGTTTAGTCCTCATCTTCATATTCCTTTCTTTTTACATCTCCCCATAGTCGTTCAAGATTGAAGTATGCCCGCTGCTCCGGTTGGAAGACGTGTATTATAAAGTCAATATAATCCATTAATATCCACTTGGCTATTTCATAACCTTCTACGCTGTGGACATATCTTTTCTTCTTTTTGAGTTCTTCGGAGATCGCGTCCACAACAGCTCTTGATTGAATATCAGAGTAAGAAGTGCAGATTATAAATGCTTCAGTTAAATCCGTCACTTCTCCCACATCTAATTTAACAAGATTACGACATTTTTTTTCTTTTATCTTCTCAATTACTATGTCAATCAGGTTGTTCTCTACTTTCAATTAACCTCCTATCTAATATTATTATTTTAGGTAAAACTTTATCGTAGTCTTTTCCAAGTAAAACCAGTACATGTACGCAAAGACTGGAATCTATTACTGCGGAAGTTAATTTGACTTCCAATGCTGAAGCTACAATTTTTGCCCATTTTTTTTCGGGTGAGAGGCGATCTATTACTGAGGTTCTTGTTTGTTCTTCTGCCGCATTATCATAATTGATAACATCGAAACCTTGATTTCTGAGATAATCGGTTGTTATTCGTGCAAGATTTTGAATTCCGCATGCGTTAAGCACCTCAATTTTTATATTTTTATACTGTACGGGATTGGTAATTTTGTAGCTAAATGAGAAAATATATACTCCTACGGATAATATTAGACTTACGGAGAGTAAAGGAAATTTTTGTTTCCCGCGAACTCTTTTTTTACTTGCCACTCTTTATCGTTGTTCCGGAAGGTATTTTTTTATCCATGATATAAACAAAAGGTTCCAAAATGCAATTCGTTCCGATAACCGTGTTGCCTCTTAGTACAGTATTGGAGTGAATGATTGTATCCTGTCCCACTTCTACCTGTGGTTCTATAAATACTGTGTTCGGCATTATTATGGTAACGCCTTTTTCCTGAAGAGATTCGATCTTTGCTTCCCTTAAAATGTTAGTTGTTTCCGACAGGTCCTTTCTTGTATTAATCCCTTTTAATTCCAAGGAATTTTCTACTCTGAAACCTCCGACTTTACCTCCGGTTTTTCTGATTATAGCAATTACGTCGGTAAGGTAATATTCTCCCTGAGCATTGTTCGGGGTTACCTTTTTTAAGGTATTCCGTAGATGTTTTATGGAAAATACGTAAACACCGCCGTTTACTTCTTTGATTTTCTTTTGCAACGGGCTTGCATCTCTTTCTTCGACTATTTCAGTTATTTCGTCTTTTTTTCTTATTATTCGACCGTAGCCTGTTGGCTCATCTGGACAGAATGTCATTATAGTAACATGTAAGGCGTTCTTTTTGTGATGATCTATTAATTTATCCAGGGATTCTTTGCTTAGGAGAGGGGTATCTCCTGAAAGAACAACTACGTTTCCATCTGTATCTTTAATTTCATTAAGACCAATTGAAACTGCATCTCCTGTTCCTGTTGGTTCTTTCTGCAGAGCATATTTTACTCCGGGAAATTTACCTTTTAATTCCTGTCCTTTTTTCCCATAAACAAGTATCATGGATTTTGGTGAAAAACTACTCGCCACATCAATTACCCACTTTATCATAGGTTTTCCCATCAGGTTGTGGAGAACCTTAACCTTTTTGGATTTCATTCTTTTGCCGATACCGCCTGCTAGAATTATGATATGGAAGAGCATTACTTTTTTGCTTTTAATTTCAAGGTCGGTATTGCTAGTTTTACAGCTTCTTCTATTTTGTTTGCGAAATGAAATTTAAGTCCTTTCTTATACTCCTCGGGAATATCTGCAAGGTCTTTCTCGTTATCCTGAGGTAGTATTATATTGTTTATACCTGCCGTTTTGGCAGCCAGGACTTTTTCTTTTACGCCTCCTATGGGGAGAATTTTGCCTCTGAGGGTTATCTCTCCGGTCATCGCGTAGTCCGGTGATATAGGTTTTTCAGAGAATATAGAGATGAGCGCTACTGACAGGGTAATGCCGGCTGAAGGTCCGTCTTTTGGTATTGCTCCTTCAGGAATATGTATGTGAATATCTTTATTGGTGAATCTGTCTGGTTCGATATTGAATTTTGAAGCGTTGGATTTAATATAAGAAAGAGCTGCTTTTGCTGATTCCTGTAGGACCTCTCCGAGTTGACCTGTTAATATAAGGGTCTCTTTCCCTTGCATTAATGTTGCTTCCACAAAGTGGATTATTCCCCCTGCTGGAGTCCAGGCAAGACCGGTTGCAACTCCTATGGAAGCTTTATCTTCCTTTTCTTTTCCACGGAATCTAATGGGTCCGAGATAATCCTCTAATATTTTTTCATTTATTTTGAATTTTTTACCTTCTTCTTTGGCGACTTTTTTGGCTATTTTCCTGCAAACTTTTCCTATTTCTCTTTCCATGTTTCTGACGCCGGCTTCTCTTGTGTAATTATTGATTATTTTATTAATAGCTCCATCGGTGAATTCTATTTGTTTTTTATTTAAACCGTTTTCCTTAATCCTTCTTGGAACGAGGTATTTATTCGCTATTTTAAACTTATCCGGAGCGGTATAGCCCGGCATTCGGATTACTTCCATTCTGTCTAAAAGTGGAGGTGGTATGGTGTCCGTTATATTCGCCGTTGTTATAAACATAATAGAAGAAAGATCGAAAGCAACTTCTAAGAAATTGTCTCTGAAAGTGTTATTTTGTTCAGGGTCAAGAACTTCAAGGAGAGCTGAGGCGGGGTCTCCTCTAAAATCATTACCAATTTTATCCACTTCATCTAACATAAAAACCGGATTTTTGGTTTTCAATCTCTTTACATGCTGTATTATACGACCGGGAAGAGCTCCTATGTATGTTCTTCTGTGCCCTCTGATTTCAGCTTCATCGTGGACGCCTCCAAGAGATAGTCGGGTGAATTTCCTGCCGAGTGCTCTGGCAATCGATTGTCCTAATGATGTCTTTCCGACTCCCGGGGGACCAACGAGACATATTATAGGCCCTTTTGCGTCTTTCTTAAGTTTTCTTACCGAGAGAAATTCTATGATTCTTTCTTTTACATCCTGTAAATCATGGTGGTCTTCATTTAAAATTCTTTCTGCTTTGTTGATATCCATATTATCTTTAGTTTTCTTTTTCCAGGGTAGATCGCACAGCCAGTCAAGGTAATTCCTTATAACGTTGAATTCGGGAGAATGGGGAGGAATCATTTCCAGTCGTTCAAGTTCGTTTGTGGCGGTTTCTTCTGCTTCTTTGCTCATTTTCGCCTTTCTTATGCGATCTTTATATTCTTTAATCTGAATGGCGACCGCATCCTCTTCTCCCAGCTCTTTCTTTATTTCTTTTAACTGTTCCCGAAGTATTGCTTTTCTTTGAATATCGGTCAGTTCTTTTTGTACTTTACCTGATATTTCACCCTGTACTTTTGCCCGGGCAAGATCATCTGACAATAAATTTATTAATTTTTCGTAACGTTGTTTTACGTCTCTCATCTGGAGAAGTTCCTGCCTTGCGGCAAGATCAATCTTCAAATTTCCGCTTATGAAATCGGCAAGATTCGAAGTGTTGTCTATATTGAGAGCAACGGTTGTTATTTCGTCGGGAAGATAAGGAGAGTAATCTACAAATTCTTTAAAGATGTTAAGGAGTTTGTTTTTGACTGGTTCTATTTCTTCTTCGCTCACCGGGGCGTCTTCTACTTTTTCGATTTTCGCCGAGATATAAGGTTCTTCCCGAATTATACCCTGAATTTTTATTCTCTTTAATCCCTGGGCAAGAACCCTGATACTGCCGTCGGGTACTTTTATCATTCTTATGATGGAGCCCATTGTTCCATACTCTTCAATGTCTGTAGCCTTTGGGTTTTCCGGAACTTTACTTAGGAATACCCCCATAAGTTTGTCTTTGTTAAGGGCATCTTCTATTAGTTTTATATGGTGTTCTTTTTCTACCGCAATAGGTAGAACCATTGCAGGAAACAAAACTATTTTTCTAAGGGGCAGTATCGGTAATACTGGAGGTACTTCAAGTTCGAGTTCTTCTATAGACGCATTTTCAGTTTCTTGCATTTTCTCTCCTTATTCAATATCTATTATTCTCTCTTTTTCTTTGGCTTTTGGTAAAGTTATGCGAATAAAGCCATCCTCTTTATTGACTACAGCTTTTTCGGGATCTGTAGCATAAGGAAGGCTAATCCTTCTTTCGAAAGTCCCGAAAGTAATTTCCATGGAATAAAAGCTTCGCTGTCCTTCTGAGAAAGGATCCGCTCTTTTTCCTGAGATAGTGAGTATATTCCTTTCAAGAGTTATTTTTATGTTCTCGGGCTTCACACCTGCGGCTTCTATAAGGATTACCAGGGAATTGCCTTTTCCGAACATATTTATGAGAGGTTTCCATCCCCCTTTGTAGGTTATACCTCTTGTGGAATTCATAAAATCGCTGAGAAGTAATTCCATATCTCTCTCGAATCTTTTTATTTCATCAAAAATATCACTCATTCTTCCCCCTTAAAGTAATTTTTTCTCCAACCTGAGAGTTTAAGAAAGAGGCGGCATTCCCTCTATTTAAGCATACTTCCAGGGTTTTAAACCCGTTATTTACAAGTGCAACAGGTTTATCTTCGCTACCTTCTGAATATTTTTTTGCTAAATTTCGGATTTTCACACCTTTTATTTCAATTTCAATATCACCTGGTGGAATTTGATTCTCCTTAATGTTGGAAATCAGATTACCGAAATTATCTATATAGATTATTTCCCCAATTGTTTTATTGTTTTCGAGCGAAGGGTCGTGTTCGTTTATTTTAACGGGATTTGTTATCCGGTCTCCCAGGGTTTTTACTTTTTCGCCGGAGGCAAGTCTGGCTGCGACTTCAGCAAAGATATCTCTTCCATCAAACGTACTTGATTTTTTACCGATTTCTTTCTTTATTTCAAAAACTTCAGAGATAACAGCAGAAAGAACTCCGTTATCCGGTCCCACAAAGAAATGTCCGTTTTTAAAAGAGAAGATAGCTCTCCTCTCGCTGCCCACTGTTGGGTCAATCACTACAAGATGGACACTACCGACGGGGAAATATCCGTAAGATTCATTTAAAATAAAAGAAGCACGCAGTATATCTCCGAGTGGCAGCTGGTTAGTGATGTCAATGCAGCTTATCGCGGGATTTATTTTTAGTATTACCCCCTTTACCATTGCTACGTATGGGTCTTTTATACCAAAATCAGTAATGAATGTAACTATTGGCATACCTAAAATATATAACAGAAAAAACAATACGCAAGGGTGTAACACCAGGAGAGATAAAAACTACACCGATTTAAAAACACGAGAGAAAGAGACGTTAGTTACACTATGTAAAAACATTATTACTTTATTAGTATAATATTTTTTACGCAATAAAGAACACCGGAGGGTCATTTTTAAGATTATTTAGCCATATATGAGCCTCTAAAAGTTAAAGACCTGTACGGCAATATCTTATTTTTCTTGAAAAATTATTTTTTAAGGACGCATATAACTGGAAAATATCTAATTGTTCTGAAACGGCGCTTTATTCGTAGGAAATTTGCTTTTTTAGAAACAAAATATGTAGCTAAAATTTTACAATATTAATAAAAAACAACACCCCTATTATATTAATATATTGCCTTACAATACCTTAACTTTATGGAACAAATTTTGTACTTGTAAAGATGAGGTGACAAACTATGTATATAATTTTTGTATTAATGTTAACAGGTGTAAGAGCGAGCGGTACGGCGACTTTGAGCTTTGTTTTCCCGAGTTCCGCGGAAAAAGAAATGATTCAAGAGATAGAAAAAATCAGTGAGCCAGCAGTAAGAGTTGATGGGGTTAGAGAAGATGATGGTATGCTGGCAATTAATTTGGTTTCCCGTGAAGAGATAAGCTTCAGCTTTAACGTTCTTTATGATGATGGTACGATTGACAGCTATGATGGCGGTTTTATTGACGGTACCCGAAAAATAGAAGTCCCAGTTGTTCTTAGTGGTTCAAGGAAAAAGATAAGGTGGGTAAACATTTTATGGGAGGGAGATGGTTTGGTGGTTTGTAACGCATCGCATGAAAGTTTACCCGATTTGTCCCTTAGCTCGGTGGGACAATTTAAAAAAAATTAGACCCACCTTATCTTAACTCCTTTTTTTGTACAGTCTTTTCCCAAGAGAGATATAAATATTTAAATTATTAATGCATTTTGAGTTTCTTTATGTTTAATTGTTGCTAATTTTTTTGTTTTATCGAAAGTATTTTAAGCAGTTTTTTTTGATTCTTGATTCATTGAAAAAATCTTATTGTGGGGGTTATTGTACTATTGACAAAACAAATATTTCCTTTATATTTATGGTTAAATATAAAGGGCTATAGTTTTAAAGAGGGGTTGCGATGAATAATGATTTAAAAAGAATAAAAGAAAGAATGGAGAGGGATCCAAATTCTCTACTTTTTGCTCAATATGCGGATCTCTTAAGGAGGGAAGGGAAAACAGAAGAGGCAATAGAGATTGCGGAAGAGGGAGTAAAAAAACATCCGGAATACGCTACCGGTTTTTTAGTGCTGGGCAGATGTTATAACAAAAAAGGAGAAATTCAGAAAGCAGTAGACAACTTAGAAAAAGCTACAGACCTTGATAAGCAGAGTATCATCGCATTGCAGGAACTCGGTAATCTCTATATTAAATCCGGAGATAAAGAAAATGCTAAGAAGACTCTCAGGAAGCAGCTTGAACTCGACCCTCTAGACAGGGAAGCCAAGAAATTGTTAAGAGAAATAGAAGAAGATAAGGCGGAAGATAATGTCGGAAGCCTTTCTTCTTTTTTTGAAGAAGAACTCAATAACGAGGAAGAGGAGGTTTCTGAGGAAGAAACCTCAGGGGAGGAATCACCCGATGAGGAGTTCCTCGACGAGGAGTCCCTCGAGGAAGAGGAATTAAAAGAAGTGGAAGTCGAGAAGGAGTTTGATTCGGAAGAAGATAATTTTTTGAGTGTTGATGAAACCGAGGATGCGGAGCCAGAAGAATCTTCGGAGGAAATAGAAATCGAAAGTATATCAAGTGATGAATTTGAAGAGGAAAATATGGATTTAGGGGGAGAGGTGGAAGAGGATGTTGCCGAAGACGAAGAAGAGGCTTTTTTCGGCATTGGGGAAGTAGATGAAGAAGAGAAGGAAGGTGCAGAAATAGAAGAAGAGGAATGGGGTGAAGAAGAGGAAGAAGATATTGACAGTGAGGGTTGGGAAGAGGATACGGAAAAGATAGAAGACGAAGGAGAGGAAGAGGTGGAAGAAGAAGTGAAGGAAGAAATAGAAGAAGAGGAAGAGGCGGAAGAAGAAGTGAAGGAAGAAATAGAAGAAGAGGAAGAGGCGGAAGAGGTGGAAGAAGAAATAGAAGAAGGGGAAGGATTAGGATTAGAGGATGAAGTATTTGTAGAGGAAGAAGAAGTGAAGGAAGAAGTAGAAGAGGAGGAAGAAACGGCAGAATCTGAGGATGAGGATTGGGAAGTTGAGGAGGAAAAAGTAAAAAAAGAAGTAGACATTGGCGACTTTTTCGGGAAAGAAGCAGCCATAGAGGAGGAAATAGAAGAACCTAAAGAAGATTTCCCTGAGGCTATGCCAGAAACCGAGTTAGAAACAGTAAAAGCAAAAAAAGTTTTTGGGTTTGATGAAGAAGAGGAAGAAGAAGCGGAAGGGGTAGAAGAAGATATATTTGCAGAAGAAGAAATGGCTTTAGACCAGGAGGAAACCCCCGAATTTTCCGATGAGCCAGGAGAAGAAGAAGTGGAGGAAGAAATAGAAGAACAGATAGAAGAAGAAGTGGAGGAAGAAATAGAAGAACAGATAGAAGAAGAGGTGAAGGAAAAAATAGAAGTAGCTAAAGTGGTAGGAATAGAGGGGGCTGGTGAAGAAAGCGAAGAAACCCTTAAAGAACTTGGAGAGATTTATGAAAGTCATGGGTTTAAAGATAAAGCTTTAAAGGTTTATGAAAAACTTTATCAAAAAAATAAAAGCGATGAGATTAAAGAAAGAATAGATAGAATTAAAGCATCAGAGAAAGAGGTTCTTTTGGATTTGGAAAACGATGAAATTCAGGGGGAAGGAAGTCTTTTTTCGGAATTAGATAGGAAAGCTCCTATAGAAATGGACGAAGAAAAGGAGCTTATAGAAGGTGGAAAGGAGGGTGAAGAGGGTGGTGAAGAGGAAGTTGATGATAGTTTCCGCGAATGGATTGACGGCTTAGGTGGGGCATCAAGTGGATGATAGGATAGCAAAATTACAAGAGCAATTTAAAGAAAAAAACATTGACTGTTTTCTTGTAGCGTCTAGAGAAAACATTTTTTATTTAACGGGATTTACCGGTGATTCGAGTGTTCTTTTTATAGCTCCAAGAAAAGCTTTATTGATTACCGATTACAGGTTCCAGGGTGAGTTGGTTGATAACGTTAAGAACGCAGACGTTTGCATTACCGACAAGGGTTACATAAAAAAGCTTACTTCTCACCGCATAGCAAAAAGAAAGAGCAGGATTGGATTTGAAGCCGAAGATATAAGCTATGGCTTTTACTGGGAGTTAAGGAAAAAATTAGATTGGTTAAAATTTAAGAGTTTTGATTCTTTTGTGGAGGATTTAAGAATTACGAAAACAAAAGAAGAAGTTGGTAAAATTAAAAAAGCTTGTGAGATATTGGATAAGGCTTTCGAAGATACTATTACTTATATAAAAGAAGGAGTTAGTGAAACGGATATCGCAACCGAGCTTGAGTATAGAATGAAAAAAGCCGGGGGTGAGAAGCCCGCATTTGAGACGATTGTTGCTTCCGGATATCGTTCTTCGATACCTCATGGAGTGGCATCAAACAAAAAAATTAAGAAAGGTGAATTTGTTACAATTGATTTTGGTACAACTTACCAGGGTTATAAGTCCGATATTACAAGAACAGCTTTTCTGGGGACGCCTACAAAAAGAGACGAAAAGATATATGAAACAGTATATGACGCGCAAAAACTTGCATTCGAATCGGTGAAAGAAAATATGAAAACCAAAGATCTGGACAAAATAGCGAGAGATTTTATTTCTAATAATGGTTTTGGCGAATATTTTCCGCACTCGTTAGGGCACGGTGTTGGTCTGGGAGTTCATGAGAAGCCTACTATTTCTAAAAAG